>OCHD01001929.1_pt1 | contig 12292 bp, 9 predicted proteins | sample 1538481 | NCBI WGS metagenome assembly OCHD01 (sample SAMN04571699, study PRJEB22368) | human gut metagenome | biome: human gut; material: stool | host: Homo sapiens | place: Luxembourg | collected 2012-09-07
GAGAAAAGGAGACCGATTTCTTTGATGTGGTGGCATGGCGCGCTACTGGAGAATTTGTCAGCAAGTATTTTACCAAAGGCCGCATGGTCGTGGTAGAGGGACGGCTCCAGATCCGCGAGCGGCAGGATAAGGAGGGCAACAAGCGCCGCAGCGCGGAGATCAACGCCGATAATGTCTACTTTGGCGATTCCCGTCCGGCGCAGACCGAGGGAGCTTCCGGGACTGGTGAGGCAGATGCCTTCAAGGATTTCCCGCCATTGGATGATTTCCCGTCCGCCGCAGGCAGTTCTGACAAAGAGCTGCCGTTCTGATTCTGTATGGTAATGAAATAGCAAGGGGAAGGCTCGCGCCTTCCCCTTGCGGATAAGGAGATGCTTTATGAATACCAATAGACGAAAAGCCTTTCGGACAATAGCGGATGTACTGCGCTCCCCTATTACGGAGCTTGCGGCACTTCGGAGAAAAACGGCACAGAAAACTGACCGCGTGATGCGCTCCAGCAAACTGGAGGACAGCATATACGCCGAGCTGCGCGAGGATGATACAGAAATGGATATGACGGAGAACACCGCGGCGCAGAGGCTCAGATCTTTTCCTGCCCTCTCCCGCGATGTATTTCAATCCCTGTATTCGTTGGCCCCGCGTAAGAATGATGTGGATATGCTCACCGCTGCGGCGCAGAAATTCAACGCACCCATCCTCGACCACATCGTCCAACAGGACGACTATCCCACGCTGAAAAATATCTGCGAGGGCCGCAGCTTACCCGCTTATGAAGCGGCGGCGGAGTTTACTGGCCGAGCCGCCGAAGAACTAGACGGGTTGCTGTCTGAGTTGGGCGGTGACAAGGGTGCGCTGAACACCCTCGAAAAGCTGGAAACGGCGTGTGATGCCGCAACAGCGGAGCTCGCCAAGTTACTTGACGCCCAAGCTACAGGAGAAACGACCGAGACGGATAAGCAGGCGCTGATAAATGCTGCCAATCGACTGGCCAGCAAACAGCGGCAGGTGGAGGCTGTATCTCAGATGCTGGACACGACCATGCTGCGCCAAACGGATACGGTCGATCTGGCGGTATCCGCCGCTGTGCAGGCTGCCACAGAGCGGGCGCAGGAGGTGCAGAGCATCATCGGTGCATGGAGCGATGAACCTATGAATATGTGCCGTACACCTGAAAACCTTGCGCTGCTGGAAAAGGTACGCAAAAGCACTACGCTGAAGGATATTTCCAAGTATCTGGGACGCTTCCGCGAGATTTTCGCACAGGCCAAGAACAACAGCTATGCCTATGGGCGGGGTGAAACCTACTCTCTGGAGTTGGGCAACAACCTATCCCGTGCGTTGACCTCGGAGCTTGCCATGCTGGCCACGCCGGAGACTATCCCGCTGTTTCTGCGGAAGTATCAGCAAAAACAGATCAAACAGTATCGCCGACGTGAACCTATCTATAAGGGCATGGGCGATATTATCTGCTGTCTGGATGAGTCCGGTTCCACCGAAGGCGATGCTGCAGCATGGGGTAAGGCGGTGGCCATGACCCTGTTGGAGATTGCCACGGAGGACCACAGAAGTTTTGCACTGATCCATTTTGCCGGAAGCAGCAGTTGCCAAGTGGACATATTCCGTCCGGGCGAATACACGCTGGAGGATAAGTTGTCCGCTGCGGAAATATTCCTCGGCGGCGGTACCAACTTTGAACGCCCCATCCGGGAGGCAATCCGGTTGATGGAGTCGGAGGGCTTTGAGAAAGCAGATGTGGTTTTTATCACGGATGGCGAGTGTGAGTTGTCTGTTGCCTGTCAGCAGGAATTGCAGACAGCACAGGTCGCGTATCATTTCACGGTAACAGGTATTTTGCTGGACGAAGGACAAGCTGACATGGATTTCAGCCTGAAGCCCTTTTGCCAGAATATCTACCGTGCCAGTGAACTGACAAGCGACGCCTTAGTGCTGATAACGCATATGTAGTAACCATAATATTCTGACTATCGGGATTTGTATAACTGGTGTCTGCACCATTTAAAGCATCTAGAAAAAAAGGATTGACGTTTTGTATTATCTCGCATATAATAAGAGTGCGAAATATATCACACCATGTGTTCAATAACACAACGCATGATTGTTAAGTCGGGCAAATGCGCGCGATTTATTCAAATTAAAGCAGTTTTTGCATTGTTAATGATCGCTAATCATTTTTTAGGAGGTATCTATGAAAAGAAGTATTTATTCAAAGATGTGGTTGCGGATAGCCGCGTGCGGGTATCTGTTCTGCCTTAGTGTTTTAAAATGCCTCTATACAATCCCGCAAAATATAATAAATGGCGTGGTAATCGTCGGTAGTATCTTGCTTGTCCTGTTTGCAATCTATTCTACAGTAGTTCCCTTAGAATGCGAAGACGAGATGGTTCTTGCATTGTATGCACGAGCGAACAATCTGTCTGATACCATTACACAGTCTGGCTTGATGGTTGTGATAGTTCTGCTGTGTGCGAAAAACTATAATAGTGAAATCGTGATATCATCAGCCGTATTGGTTTCATTGCTTTCGGGGCTTATGCTTTTGGTTGCAATCATTCGCGCCATTTCTGTATTTCATAATAGCAAAAGAGGTATTTAAGATTGTCACATTTGTCAACGCGGATTAAATTCTATCGAGAGAAAAAGAATATTACGCAGAAAGAACTCGCCGAAATCGTTAATGTCCGGCGAGAAACAATTGTTAACTTAGAAAACGGAAAGTATAACCCGTCTCTGAAGTTGGGCATGGAAATTGCCAAGGTTTTTGGTGTTATGGTTGAAGATGTGTTTGAGTTGCTGGAAGATGAAAGCGATGTTTCACTAAAACTGTAAAGGAGGTGTAAGTGATGTCTTTTTCCGATGAATTCGATCTCGATCTCGTAAGAACCAAAGGTAATTCGGGAGCAGTTGGCCCCCAAGGGGTGAGTGCAGAAATTTCTTGGGCAATCTCGACTATTATCTCTGGAAGTGTTGCTACTGGTTGTTCTGATGAGTGCATCATTTCTAAGACTTGTTCCGATGGTTGCTCGGATAATTGCACGTCGGCAACCTCTTGCGGCTGCAATGTCACTGTAAATCTGTAAATAGCCCAGTCTTCAATCCTTCTAGCAGCTTAAATCATAGCGATCATTAATTTTGTAATCAAGCAGAAGGATGCCTATTCTTCTGCTTGATTACTCTATCTAGAACTGATACGGGAATATTGTTTGCATTATTAAGCTGTTTATTGCATCACCAATTGCATAGAGCAAAACAGCGTAAGATACTTAGCCCTCTTTGGGGCTGATGCTACAATTCAGTATTATTCATATTGTTAGGAAAGGGACATGGTGCGAAATGTATAAAATTGCCAACCCCATTATGGTGCGAATGCCAATATACAGCTATGAAAAATATCAAAACATAAGTCTTAACAACAATGTTGATGATTTTATTGAAACATTCTCGCGGGACCCAGTTTTTTTGAGGGCCATATCGATTTCGAGTCCAGCTTTCTATAGATATCACTGTGAATACTCTGATACAAAGTATAATTCAGATAAATATAGAGATTCTATGTTTAAGTATATTTCTCGCTCAACATCAAGAGCGACGCCATTTGGTGCCTTTTCGCTCGTTTCGTTTGGAAAAATTGGCAAAGAAACTTTCGTTACAAACACAGCACACCACGAAAGCTTTTTGTCGTGCCGTGTTGATGCAAGCCTGTTTTGGAAGATTATCCAAAAGTTAGAAGCTTCTCGCGCGACATGTGCTCACCTAAGCGTAGTTATAAATCCGAATCTGTACACCTCAAATATCCGGGTAAAAAACCCATATGTAAGCTATCTAGGTCAGTCGAAAGACCATACTTCGCAAATAAGCATTCGGAAAAGTAAGCAATTTGAGGCCGTTATGAGATTCACCCAAAAACCAATCAAGGTGAAAGATCTGTCAACTCTTCTATATGCGCATAATGGTGGAAAAGTTAGCAAAGAAAAGATAGATGACTATATTGAGAACTTAATTGAGCATGAATTCTTGATTAGCGAGTTGAGGTTTTTCGATGCATGTGCTGGAGTCTCTAAAATTCTTGATGTGTGTAGGCAAAGCGGAATAAGCGGGGCAATCTACGAAGACATCGATATTGTTGTCCAATTAATTGCCAAATTAAATGTAGAAACAAATTTAGAAAAATGGTTGTGTACTTACGAGCATTTGTCAAAATTATGCTATGAAAAATTTGGAGTTGCGAATGCTATTAATGTTGCCGCATTTGCTCCTCAGTACTCTACAACACTTGGAAAAACCGTTCTTGATTCCGTATATTCATTAGAAAGATTTTTAACTGAAACAGCATTGCCCGACAATGAAACCCCTCAACTCTTTTCATGGAAACAAATCTTTAGGGAAAAATTCGGCCCGTATGCTGAGGTCAAGTTCCTGGATTTATTTGACGATAACTGCGGCATCGGGGATCCTTACTCATTAAAAAGCAGCGTCTTTTCCAACAGCCGCCCTCCATCCGCTAAGAAAAAGGCGATGCAAAATATTCTAGAGTCCAAAATTCTCTTAGCGTTAGCAAAGCACGAAGAACAAGTCGTCTTTACAGAGAAGGATTTTGAGCCTTTGCACGAGTTTAACAACAAATTGCAGTTTCCTCCATCTCTGGATATTGGCATTAACATTTTGGCAGAGAGCACAGATTCCATTATGAAAGGCGACTTTTCAATACAAGTAATGGACAATATTGGGACAAGAACCGGCGGTGCACACCTGTCACGATTTCAGGAAGGTATGCCTCAAGAGGTTATCTGTGAATATCAAGCATTACAGGAAAGCAAGCAACGGCTGGTTCAAGACCGTTATATCGAAGTGTTTGCTCGAGAAATTCCGCAAAATAGCAGGATAGCGAATATCTCCAACCCTAACACATCTCTCACCTTTTCGGTAAATCTTGGGATGGCTGGCATTAACAACAGCTTATCTTTGAATGATTTATATATTGGCTATAATCAAACAATCGATCGTTTATATATTAAATCTAAAAAGCTGCAAAAGATAGTGAAGGTTACTGTAGACGGCGTTCTAAATTCTTTTTCTACAAACCATGTTCTTAGACTTTTACGTGAAATTTCTGACTGCTATGAAATAAATCCCCTTTCTAGCATAGCACTGCTGAGAGAGAGTCCTTTTGAATTCATTCCCGATATTTGGTATAAAAATGTGCTGCTTCAAGAAGCCAGATGGACAATACATACTACAGTATATACGAAAAAAGAGTTCGCCGAATTTAAGGATACATTTATAAATGAGAAAAATAGACTCGGCTTCAATAGGTATATTTTTATCTGCGATTTTGATAGAAAAATTCTTATTGATACTGAGAATGATTTTTGTATGCATTTTTTGTTTCGACAAATAAAAAAGAGCAAGAAAATTGTGATTCAAAAGTGTAATCTACCGAGCGAGAAATGGAGCCTAAACCCTGCAGGTCAGGCAGTACATACAGAGCTTATTGTTCCAATGCTTTTAAAGCAAAGCGATTCAATGGTGTTTCCTGCGAAGAAAACACATTGTGAGCGCAACGACACAACGAAGTATTGCGTTCCAATGGGGGATGATAATTATATCTATTTGAAATTGTATTTAGACGTGGAGTATGCGGACAAGTTTTTGAGTGATTCTCTTGCTCCCTTCGTTCAAAATTTGTATAAAAGTGGGAGTTTGGATAAGTTCTTTTTTATTCGGTATGCAGATCCGAATTTCCATATTAGGCTAAGACTGCGTGCAAAGGATTGGGCGTCTTATACTGAGCTTTTGATTGATGCTCAAAAATGGGCTAATATGGTTTTCCGCAACAAGGAAGTAAAGAACTACGCATTTACGATATACGAGCGAGAGGTCGAAAGATATGGCGGCGAACAATGCATAGAGCTTATAGAAAGTCTTTTTTTCGCAGACAGCGCTTTGGCGATAAAGCTGTTAGATTACAAGAAGCAATTGGATATACAAACCGTGGATTCCTTATGCGCATGGATTTTTGCACAAACAGTACTTGATCTTACTCCTACGGGTAAACTTGAAGACGTTATTTTTATTCCACCCATAAGTAAGGATGCTCGTCACAGATACTGTCTTATCAAAAACCGGATTAGTTCCCTTATCAACAGCAATTTGACATCTTCTAATGCTAATGATGAGGCAATTATTCAGTCGGTCAAAGAGCGACAGGTTATATGCCTTCGATTGAAAAAACAGTTTGAATTATTGCCTCTAACGAACCAAATAAGTGACATAGTCCGTAGTATTGTCCACATGACAGCAAATAGACTCAGCGGCAATCGAATATGGGAGCAAGAAGTAACTGCATATGCAATGAAAACACTGAAGACTTATATTTTTAAGAGCAAAAATTAGCGGTGCTTTTGGGGGACGATTCATATTTGTGATATTTTTATAAATATCTAGACATTGGACATAATAGCTCAATGCAGACGTCCTCTTTAACATTTTCCTAGAATATACCCCATTTTCCCATAGTCAACGACTGACTCTTAAATTAATCCTGAATAGTATTCGCAAAAGAGAGCTATCCTGGCCATCGCCGAAATACATCAACTGTTCACAGTGAGACAGAGAGGTAAACAATGAGCCTTATTAACATTAGTAAAAATACAGGCGAACTTCTACTAACCCACATTGGTCGCTACCTTCACGACTATCGTGCCCACACTTCGCTCGAACGTTCTTTTGGATATACGGATATTCACCATCTGTGGCTTATTAGCCTAGCAATCGAGTTTTTTGAGGGGAAAGAACAACGCGATTGCTTTCATCAAGGTTCACTTATTCTAAAAAACATTAAAACGTTTGTTGAAGAGTCCACGAACAATTGGCCGGGTTTTTTTGATGGACTTGCCGAAATTTCTTTTATCGTAAATCATTTTTGCAAAACCACGGGTTGCTACGAGAAATTTAGCTCAGCTATTTACTCGCACTTTCTTATGACATCCAATTTGTATGTAGACTTTTGTTTTAAAAATGCCAACGAATTGAGATTCTTTCATTACGATACGATTTCTGGTTTATCAGGAATTGGGTACTACATTCTGTTAAACTATAAAAAAACCGACATAGAGGATGCATTATTGCGAAAAATTATCGACTATATGTGCCAACTAATCAAGGTTGGCAGCAATAACCTCCCCAATTGGCATATAAAGGCTAAAAACCAAGCAACCACCGAAGATGTTTTATACTTTCCATTGGGACATTTAAATTTCAGTATGTCGCACGGAATCACAGGTCCACTATCTTTTTTAACTGCAGCGTATAACGCAGGGTTTAAGGACTCCCATCTCATCAATTCTCTACAGATCTTCCTCAATACTATTGAAAGCCACGCGCAAATAGTGGGAGACCTGGCCTACTGGCCTACAAAAGTTTCTCCGGCAGATTATATTTTAGGTAAATGTGGGAGTGTAGAAAACTATAGCTGGTGCTATGGGATGCCGAGCATTCTAAGAATCTGTGAATCGGCAAATAAGGCCCAAAAGAATCAGCGCAAAGCCAAAGAAATATCTAAGCTGTTTGATATCTTAATGGAACGGAGCCAAAGAATAGTTTTTCCGGGAGACTCCTCGAACATAGTATGCCACGGGTATACTGGACTGATATGTACGCTCCTGTCACACCAGACAGAATGTCCTTCCCTCATAAATGAAAAGAGAATTCTTGATCTTTACAATCGAGTCATTCAGTCCGGAACATTCTTTTATAATTCATCCGGAAGAAATACATTTTTAGAGGGGATTGTTGGGGAATTGATTGTATTATTGTCAATTTACAAAAATGATATATCTGCAATTCAACATTTAATGCTTGTATAATATTACCCCCGTTGTTTTTAGGAGGAAGCCTTATATGAGGAGTTTTGATTTTACGTTGTTCTTTCCATAATTTTAAGAACTCACTATTTTCGTAAGGTTAAATAATAACAAGATTGTGTGCTAAAGAGGTGCTTTATGCATAACGATAAAATTGACTTGCGAAGTCTGGTTAGATGTATTCACAAAAGTAATAGGTTGGTTTTCAAATGGAGAAAATCATACATCGTATTGTCGCTTTTCTTTAGCTTTGCTCTAGGGTTGCTTCCTATTATGTCTACTTTGGTAATGCAGCAAGTGTTAAACGCTATCCAGATGCATAATACTCTCTTTCAGAATATTGCAATTCATGTCATAGTTTATATTATTATTGAGATATTAATAGTGATACTAAACCTCAGGTACCGTTATGAAACAAATAAATGCTTCCGCATAATCAACAAGAATATCCAACTGTCTATTATGCGAAAGGCCGGAGAAATGCGTCTGACGGATTTTGAAAATGCAGAAATACACAACAAATTAAAGCGAGCACAAGAGGGTGCAAATTCTATATGCTCTTTTATATCCGGATTCTTTGCAATGCTAAGTGTGCTGGCATCAATTTTTTCTTCCTTAATTGTTTTGAGCGGGTACAACTTATATTTGATATTAATTATTATCATTGTTCCTGTGTGTGAATATTTTTTTCTCTTCAGAATAAGTCGTTTGCAATATACCGTGCGCAAACGACGAACTGGAAAGGAGCGCACAATATGGTATTTGGGGTATATAGTTAAAACCGGTATCTGTGTAAAAGAACTAAAGCTGTTTGGGTTGTCGGACTTTTGGGCAAAAAAGGTTGATACAATTACTTCGGAAATAATTGATGAGGATATGTCCATTGCAAAAAAAGGTTGCATTGGACAAACCATTTTGGGGATCTGTGAGGTAATTATCAGCGGCGTTATTTTTGCGCTAATAATTCTTGACGGCATTCACGGGAAAATACTAATAGGCGATGTCATTACTTACAATAAATTAATTTTTGGAATCAAAGGAAATGTGGAGTCAATTCTTTCAACTGTAGAAAAAATGTTGAAAGATGCTCTTGATGTGAGCAACTACTTTGAGTTGATAGAAATACCAACAGAAGAAGTCCGTCCGCAGCAAATTAATAAAATCAATTCTATTTGCTTTAAAAATGTTACCTTCAGATATGAAAGTAGCAACAAAGTCGCTTTGAATAATGTTTCCTTTGAGCTATCTGCCGGTGAATCTATTGCTCTGGTTGGAGTAAATGGGTCGGGAAAGTCAACGATTCTCAAACTTTTGCTTGGCTTATACGACAACTATACAGGAACAATACTTGTCAATGATATTGATTTGAGGCAAATTAACAAGGCCTCGTATTCTAAAAGAGTAAGTTGTATTTTTCAAGATTATATGAAATATGAATCTACAGTGCGAGAAAATATTGCCTGTAGCGATATAAGCTCCATAAAGGACGATGTGCAAATACAGAAAGCCCTTCTAAGTGTAGGCTTTTGCAAACAAGGCAATCAAAGAATTGATCCTGACAACGTACTGGGTTCATGGTTTGACGATGCTATACAGTTATCAGGTGGTGAATGGCAGCGAATTGCTTTAGGACGAATGCTTTTTAAACACGCTGATATGTACATTCTTGATGAACCTAGTGCGTCTCTTGATCCCAATTCAGAAGAGATGATTATGCAACAATATCAAAAGTTAATAAATAGCGGGAAAATTGGTTTAATATGTTCGCACAGCATTATTAAAGTTGGAAAATACGCGGACCGAATCATTGTTGTCGATCAGGGGCGAATTGTTGAAAACGGAACACATAAAGAACTTATAGAAAAAGAAGGTATATATTTTAATTTGTATAATTCCTACATATAGCATACCGGCGGTAACTTGCATTATAGGCAAATATAGTGTTCATGATGAACCGGAGGAAAAAATGAAGAGCTTGCTTACAGTATCATGTACAAATAACGCTGATAGTGTTACAACAAGTGTATTTGCAACACACTTTTCAGCAGAACTGTGTAAGAAATATAATCTTGTAGAAAAACAAATCCTGTATTTGTCCGAAAAAAAGGTAAACTATTGCACAGGATGCGGATGCTGCTTCAATTACGGTAATTGTCCACTTGATGAAGACGATGATATGGGTGCTATTAGGCGGCTATTTTTAAAGGCAGATATTATTGCAATAATCACTCCTGTATATGCAAATAATGTTCCTGGTATAATGAAATCCCTAGTTGATCGAATGATTTCGTGGGCACATATTTTAAAACTCACAGGAAAAAAGCTAATGGTATTTACATTGACGCATTCGTCTGGAGCACAATATGTGTGCAATTATGTTTCTAATGTTTTTTCTCTTATGGGGGCTAGGCTTGTACACTTTGGTATGCTAGAAATCGTTTCAGAGGTAGAAAAACCAACTGAGTTAAAAAATACTATACAAGAAAAGGCCATTACTTTTGCTCATAACGCAAACATTACGTTGTTTTATAATGCAGAACTTTTACAAAAACACTTTGTATCCTTAAAGGCATCTATTAAATACGCCATAAACAATGGAGTAGATTCATATGAAACTCACTTTTGGAAATCATCTGGGCTTTTAAACTATTCGTCATTTCTTGAGTGGGAATCCGAATGTAATCGATTATGCGAGTGACTTTCCACCTGTACGCCCCGGCATCTTTTCGTTACAATGGCCTTGTACTTAAGGTCATTAGGCATTGAGGACGGAGCAGAGCAGGCACGGGCGAGAAAGGAGGTCAACCCCCTTCTTCGTTCTGACTAAGACTTGAAGTATGTAAAAAACTGGACATCAAGAAGAACGTAATTGCCTTCCGGGGCGGTTGCGTTCTTTTTTGTTGTCCCAAAACACGAAAGGAGCCGTTACCATGAGTGACAGCAACAGCATGTGGCCGTTTCAGGAGATCAGCGCGGAGGAAGGTCTCGACATCAACGAGATCTTCGGCACCGGCACATCCAACGGCGCAGCAGCACCCGAAGCCAACCCGTTCCAAGCACCCCGGCAGGCCGTTCCCGCACCAGAGGCAGCAACGCCCCACGTGGAGCAGCCGCCTACATCCCCCGCAGCGCCCCAAGCGGAGCAGACCCCTGCGCCGCAGCCGACGGCAGTGACTATACCTCCCGCAACAATCCCCGCCGCAGAGCCTGTACCCAACAACCCGTTGGAAGCGGCTTTCGCGGCAAAGACCGTGGAGAACGCAAAAGCCAGCCTTTTTGAAAAGAAGCCGGTCTTTTGCCATAAGAGCGCAAAGGAGGTCATTGAAGATCCTACCATGACGTTCGAGGAGCTTCGCATCCGTAAGTCAGAGGATTTCCTTGACTTGGAGGAGGGCAAAAATGTGTCATGGTCGATGGAGTATGGTTCCATCCGCAAGGACGTCAAAGATCCCAAGGGAACAACGATCATCTCCATGAAGGAGTCCATCGAGCGCTCCCGTGAGTTCCTGGACGCGCTCAAAAAGGCCAAGGACAAGAATCCGGACTGCATCGTGCGTCCCAAGGTGACCATGAAGAATAAAGGCACCGCCGCCTACAAAGGAACGTTTCCTACCCTGGAGGCCGCCCGCAATTCGGATAAGGTCATCTGCCTGATCCCCGGCAATGACGGTCACATCTACGAGATGCATAAGACCGAGCAGGGTGAATTTATCGCCCCAAAACACAAGATCATTGATTTTCAGGCGGTTGCGGCCGGGTTTACCCCGGCCCTGCCCCTGATCCCGCTGTCGCTGATGCGCCAGATCATCGCGTTCTTCCGCTCCTTCATGGCAGAGCATGGACAGGAGTATGAGGCACTGGTGCTGATCTATTGGGACAAGTGGAAGGAGGAATACCTCGCCTACGTCCCCAAACAGAACGTCAGCAAAGCGGGCATCCACGCCAGTTTGCAGGAAAATCCTTACGATGATGAAAGCCGCTATATCCACTATGCCGACATTCATTCCCACAATAGCATGGAGGCGTTTTTCTCCTCTATTGATGATGCGGATGAACGCGGAACCGGTATCTACATGGTGCTGGGCCATCTGGATCATTTCTATCCGGAGATTGCGGCACGTATCTGCTGCGGCGGGTCTTTCGTGGACATCGACCCCGGTACGGTGGTAGAGGGGCTTGAGGAACCCTTTCCGCCTGAATGGTGTATTGAAGTAAGCCACGGAAAGGCGCCGGTCTCAAGGGTCTCGCCTCGTAAAGCGGAGAAAACGGGTATCTGGGGCTGGAAGGCATTGGATCTTCTTCTGGGGGATCTGAAATGAAGCTGCCTACAGATACGCCGGTGAAAATCGTCATGCTGGGGGCAGGCGGTACAGGAGGACATATCGCGCCGCATATCTATCGGCTCCTGT
>OCHD01001939.1_pt1 | contig 12260 bp, 10 predicted proteins | sample 1538481 | NCBI WGS metagenome assembly OCHD01 (sample SAMN04571699, study PRJEB22368) | human gut metagenome | biome: human gut; material: stool | host: Homo sapiens | place: Luxembourg | collected 2012-09-07
ACTGGCTTGAGATAAGAGAAAAAGTTGTAGAGAAGTATGGCGAGCTGTTATCTTTTATAAGAGAGCTTCCAACGTGCCTTGAAACAGAGGAATATGTTTTTGTTCATGGAGGACTTGAAAACCGTCCTGATTGGAGAAATACAGATGATATTTATGCTATAACTGTTCCGTGGTTTTTACGGAAAGAAAATCCAACAGGAAAGCAGCTTGTATTCGGGCATTATCCCACATACAATTATAAGCGTTCAAATGTGACTAATCTTCCGATAATCGACAGCAAAAAGAAAATGATATGTATTGACGGCGGAATGACTATCAAGAAGGCTTGTCAGATGAATTTGTTTATCATTGATAAGTGCGGCGAGAATTATTCTCATAGAATAATTTGGGATACAGATGTGCCAAAGAAAACTGTCTTAAAGGATTTTTCATGTGATATGAAACCTGTTTATATTGATTGGGAAAAGCAGGATATAACGATAATTGAGAAAAATGGATATATGACAAAGGTCAGAGATGAGTATTCAGAGGGCGAGGGTCTTATTCCTGACCGTGAAATATATTTTTTTGATGAAAAGCCTCATGTATATCAGTTTTTGTCATCGTTTCCTGCTGTCAGAAAAGGTGAGCGGGTATCGGTCTTTTACGAAGATGAAACAATGTCTTTGGTAATTTCGGAAAATGCCACAGTCGGCTGGCTGCCGTCTGATATAATAGAATGATAAAGGAGAATTTATGTTTACATTACTTAAACAAGAGGGTGCTGCACGCAGGGGGCAGTTTGAAACTGTTCATGGAACTATACAGACGCCTGTTTTTATGAACGTGGGAACTTCGGCGGCAATAAAGGGCGGAGTTTCTTCCATTGATTTAAAAAACGAGCTTAAAACGCAGGTGGAGCTTTGCAATACCTATCATTTGCACGTCAGACCGGGTGACGACATTATATACAAAATGGGCGGACTTCACAAGTTCATGAACTGGGACAAGCCTATTCTTACAGACAGCGGTGGATTTCAGGTATTTTCTTTGGCCAAGCTGCGTAAAATCAAAGAGGAGGGCGTGTACTTCAACTCTCACGTTGACGGTCGCAGGATTTTTATGGGTCCTGAGGAGAGTATGCAGATACAATCGCATCTTGCGTCTACTATCGCAATGGCATTTGACGAGTGTGTGGAAAACCCTGCTGAGCATAGCTATTCAAAGGCAAGCTGCGACAGAACGGTAAGGTGGCTTGAGAGATGTATCGCTGAGCAGAAAAGGCTCAACGGACTTGAGAATACTATAAACAAGCATCAGATGCTGTTCGGCATCAATCAGGGCTGTACTTATGAGGATCTGCGTATCGAGCATATGAAGCGCATAAGAGAAATGGAATACTGTTCGGGCTTTGCTATTGGCGGTCTTGCTGTAGGCGAGCCTACTGAGGTAATGTATAACATTATAGAAAAGGTCGAGCCTTTTATGCCAAAGGATAAGCCGAGATATCTTATGGGCGTTGGCACACCGACAAACATAATCGAGGCTGTTTACAGAGGCGTGGACTTCTTTGATTGTGTAATGCCAAGCAGAAATGCACGTCACGGAACGCTGTTCACATGGAACGGCATTATGCACATCACTAATAAAAGGTATGAAACTGACCCTAGACCTATTGACGAGCATTGCGATTGTCCTGCTTGCCGTAATCACAGCAGGGCGTACATTCGTCATCTGTTCAAGTCTGAGGAGCAGTTGGGAGGCAGGCTGGCAGTTATGCACAATCTGTATTTCTACAACACGCTTACGGAGAAGATAAGAGAGGCTCTTGACGAGGGCAGATTTGAGCAGTTCAGAAATCAATACAGCTCGCTTCTTGCTTCAAAGTGTGAGGATTAACAAAATATAACGGTATGACGCTGTTTTCGGAAAATGCAAAGATGTTATTTTGTATTTTGCGGAGATGGCGTTTTTTTGTTGAGTGGAGGCTATTTTATTTGATGAAAGCATGGGTTTGTTGCTTCGACTGGCGAACGCTAATCGCCCCTGCAGAAAAGGTGTGGTAGCAGGTGTAAAAAGTGTGGGTGCAGATAAAAATATAAGGGAAGTCAAGATTGAATGTAAAGCTGTTTTTATACATTATACAGGGGGATTATATGAGTATTTTTGAGCTTTTTCTTACTGCGTGTGGACTTTCTATGGACGCTTTTGCGGTATCGGTGACTAATGGGCTTTGTGTCAGAAAGGGGAGAGTCAGGGGAGCATTGATGTGCGGTATCATATTCGGGCTTTTTCAGGGGATAATGCCTGCGATCGGCTATGCGCTGGGCATGAATTTTGCGGAGTACATAGAGAGGTTCGACCACTGGATAGCTTTGATACTGCTTGGATTCATAGGGTTGAACATGATATGCGGTTCGGGGGACGATGAGATCCAGACAGGGGGCAGGCTCACTTTCGGGGCGGTGTTGGTGCAGGGATTTGCGACTTCGGTTGACGCTCTGGCTGTGGGCATAAGCTTTGCGGCACTTGGCGTGGGCATAGTTAGGTCGGCGGCGTTTATATGTGTTGTTACGGCGGCCCTATCGTTCTGTGGGTTTATACTTGGTAACAAATTCAGCGGAAAACTCAAAAGCAAGGCAAGGATAGTTGGGGGAATTATTTTAATATGTATAGGGCTTAAAATATTCGCTGAACAGACTATATTTGCTTAAAACAACTTTCTTATTCACATAAATATGTATCACATAGATATCTTTGTGAATTTTAATTTAACAATTACAGGTGTGTATGTTCATAAACAAGCCACAATATCAGTGTATAATAAATCTCGTGATTTTTAGACAAGTGTATAAATTTGCGATTGATGTACAAACTTATGATAAGTGTACAAAGTTATGATATGTGTATAAACTTGCGATAAGTGTAAAAATTAGTGCATGGTGACCGACAAGTTTATGGAAAGTCGGAGGGAGGAAAGGCTTTTTTTATAGCTGGTTTTATGAAAAAGCTATTTATTTTTGATTTGGACGGAACGCTTGTAAATTCTATTTATGATCTTGGGGACGCCATGAACGCGGTACTTGAGAGATATGGGTTTCCTGTGTTTGATTATGATACCTACAAGCATTTAGTGGGAAATGGTACTTTGAAGCTTGTTGAGCGGGCTTTGCCTGAGAAGCTGAGAAGCGAGGAGAACATCAAAAAGTATCATGCTGAGTTCTCTGAGGAATACAACAAGAGATGTGTGAACAAGACCAAGCCTTATGAGCATATCTGCGAGGTGCTTGACACGCTTCGCAATGAGGGCATTATGACGGCGGTGGCTTCAAACAAGCCTGACGGCTTTGTGAATTACATTGTAAAGAATATTTTCGGTGAGAAAGATTTTGACCTGATCGAGGGCAAAAAGGACGGTGTTCCGACAAAGCCTGCGCCTGAGATAATATACAATATTCTTGGCACGCTTGGGGTCAAGGCTGAAGAGGCTGTGCTTATCGGAGATTCTGATGTGGACGTTATGACGGCAAAAAATGCGGGTCTTGACTGCATTGGCTGTGAATGGGGCTTCAGGGGCAGAGAAGAACTTGAAAATGCAGGAGCGAAGTATATTGCGGAAGTTCCGCAGGACATAGTGAGCATTTGTCATGAGATAAACAGGATATAATTAAAACGGAGGATTTCATATATGAGTTTTGTAATGGCTGATTTTTACAAGAGGTTTGTTGACGAGGAGCTTGACAGCGAGGGCAGACTTAAAAGCTTTAAGCTTGACCTGCCTGAGAACTTCAACTTCTCATATGACGTTATAGATGAGCTGGCTAAGAACGTGCCTGATAAGGTGGCTATGCAGTGGGTCAACGAGGAGGGTGAGGAGCATATCTTCACTTACAAGGATCTTTCTGAAAAGAGCAGTCAGGTGGCTAACATGATGCTGGCACACGGAGTTAAGAAGGGCGATTTTGTTATGGCTGTTCTTAAACGTCATTATGAGTTCTGGTTCCTTGCTTACGGTCTTATGAAGATAGGCGCTATCCTTGTGCCTGCAACTTGTCAGCTCAAGAAAAAAGACTATGTTTACCGCTTTGACGCTGCTTCTATCTCTTACATCGTGGCAACTGCGGAGGACGATGTTCCTAATCAGGTGGATTCAGCTCTTGAACAGTACAGCGGCATGAAAGAGAAGTTCATCACTCACGGTGCTAAAGAGGGTTGGATAGATTTTCTCAGCGAAATGGACAAGTATCCAAAGACTTTTGAGAGGATCGAAACACACGTTACTGAGTCAATGCTCATGTATTTCAGCTCCGGTACTACCGGTTATCCTAAAATGGTACTGCACAAGTATTCACTGGCTGCGGCACACATTATCACTGCTAAGCACTGGCACCACCTTGACGAGAACTCACTGCACCTTACTGTTTCTGAGACAGGCTGGGCAAAGTGTGCGTGGGGCAAGATGTTTGGTCAGTTTATCTGCGGTGCAACAACTTTTGTATATGACTTCGACAGATTTATTCCTGCAAACGTGCTGAAAGTAATTCAGGATTACAAGCTGACTTCTTTCTGCGCACCTCCGACAATGTACAGATTTTTCATCAAGGAGGGTCTTGAAAACTATGACCTTTCTTCACTGAAATATAGCTGTATCGCCGGTGAGGCTCTTAACCCTGAAGTATTCAACAAGTGGTATGAGTACACAGGTCTTAAGCTTATGGAGGGCTTCGGTCAGACAGAGGGCGCTGTGCTTGTGGGCAATCTTTACGGCATGGAGCCAAAGCCGGGCTCGATGGGCAAGCCTACACCGCTTTACAATATCGGTATAGTTGACAACGAGGGCAAGCCTGTTAAGGTAGGCGAGACAGGCGAGATCGTTGTTTACGCTAAGAGAGGCGAGAACCCTGCGCTGTTCAAGGAGTATTACAGAAACCCTGAGGCAACGGACAACGCTTGGAGATTTGGTATGTATCACACAGGCGACACTGCTTACATGGACGATGACGGCTACTACTGGTATGTTGGAAGAACGGACGACCTTATCAAGGCTTCGGGTTATCGTATAGGACCTTTCGAGATAGAGAGTATCCTTATGGAACATCCTTCTGTACTGGAGTGTGCTATCACGGCGGCTGATGACGCTATCAGAGGCAAGGTAGTAAAGGCTACTATCGTGCTTGCAAAGGGCTACACTGCTTCTCCTGAGCTTGCTAAGGAGCTTCAGAACTATGTTAAGCAGTCAACTGCTCCTTACAAGTATCCTAGAATAGTTGAGTTCGTGGACGAGCTGCCTAAGACTATCAGCGGTAAGATTCGCCGTGTTGAGATAAGAGAGAATGACAGCAAGAAGAATAAGTAAGATATACAAGGCACGTTTCCGTGAGGGGACGTGTCTTTTTTATGGAAAAAGAGTTGACAAATATTTGACTTTATGGTATTATATAATATTACCATGACATATGGGGAATTATAGAGAATCGGGAGAGGTGCTTTTTATGAAGAATTGTATGAAGAAAACGGCGGCTGTTGTTATGGCGGCAATGCTTATGGGCACGGGGGCTGTTGTACCTGCGGCGGAGGATATGGGGATATTCTCACAGACGGCTATCGTTGCGGAAGCGGCGAGTGTTGGCAAGGTAACGGGGCTTAAATCTAAGACGCTTTCAAACAGTGAGATACAGCTCAACTGGAGCAAGGTAAAGGGCGCGAGCGGTTACACTGTTTATATGCGAAAAAACGGCAAGTACAACAAACTTGTTAAAAAGCTGCCTAATGCAACGAGAGAAAATTTTAAAGTAAGGGCATACAAGACTGTAAAGGGTAAGAAAGTTTACGGAGAATATTCCGCAAATTGGAACACGGCTACCAATCCGCAGGCTTGCAAGGGGCTAAAGGTAAGCAGTGTTGGCAATGACAGCGTTAAGCTTTCTTGGACGAAGATAGGCTGTACAAATTACCGCATTTATCAGAACATAAAAGGCAAATGGAAAGAGATAGGCAAGACCACAGGGACAAGCTACACTGTGAAGAAGCTTGCGCCTGCGACAAAGTATCAGTTCAAGATAAGGGCTTGCAAGCAGGACGACAAAAAGACGAATAATAATCACTATGGCAAGTATTCGGGGGTCGTGACGGCGACAACTAAGAAAAGTGATAAGATAACACAGGCTGATATTGATGTGATGAAAAAAGAACTTACAGCGTATTCAAGAGAAAAGGCGGAGTATATCAAGGAACATTATACGGAGTTTTGGAAGTACGGCATAGATTATAATACGTTAGAAGAATATTTTTCAATGCTAGAAAATAAACTCACACCTGAAAACGGCAGCTATAATGATGTATATACAATACCTTTTGACGATAAGAATATTGATGATATAACCAAAATCTTCAAGGAACAGATAGACTATGAGTACAAACAGGATAGCAACGTTTATTACGTTGTGTATGTGGAAACCTGTCCTAACGGACACAGAATAAACTCAAAACCTTGTTGGGCTATCTATTTCTTATACTAAACAGAACGGATAACACTATAAGTGTAAAATGTGTTGACTTTTGTACACTGTGGGTGTATAATAAAACTGAAAATAGATAAGAAAATGTACAATGCTCTTATGGGTGTTGTGCATTTTTTGTATCATATGGTTATCCTAATTGAGAGGTGAATGTTTTGCAGGCGGTTTATGAATATCCTCCGAAGCTGTCAAGGGCGGAGAGGCAGGTCAAGGCGGCACATGATATCGAAGAACATAGAAAAATGCAGAGGAATATGTATAAGAATATCCTGCTTGGGGTCGTTATCATCATAATCGGTGCGGTGTTTGCAAGTGCGGTCTTTGCAAAGGTGCTGCTTATACTGCTGGGGGCTTGCAATTGTTCTGTGGGCGGGCTTATGTACTGGTATTACTCGCTTTCACGGGACGCTGATGTTTACACGAGGATATATGAGGATCACATTGAACACTCTCAACGCATGGGGCTTTCTAAAAGCTATCTGCATATATGCCTTTACTATGAGGAGGTAGAGAAGTCTTATCAGACGAATAAGGGCAGACTCGTTTGCGTGCTGAAAAATGTGGAGAAGTCAAGCTTTGTGGTAAAGGACAAAGAGGGCAGGGAGAAAACTTTTGTGCCTGAGGACGGTATGATAGCTCTGAGCTTTCAGGACACTAAGGGCAAACTTGTGCTTATAGATGACTTTTATGAGAAGATAGGCTATCCACACAAGGAATACAATAAGATAGAGGACGAGGAGGACGATTATTACTCTGAGGAGGATATGAAGTGGGATAAGCTTCATAAACATGGGCTGTAGTTGTAAACTTTTTGTTAAGCCCTTGAAATGTGGGGCAGAATGTGATAACATATTATTGTATCAATACAGATCGGACACTATGACCGAGAGAGTAGTTTTGCTAAGGGTCTTCAGAGAGAAGCTGCGGCGTGTGTGCGTTTTCTGAAAGCGGCTTTATATCCTGACAAAATGAAGTTCACTTGCGAGTGGTCATGCCGAATGAGAGATAGTCTTTAGTAAGCGTGAACGTTTGTCTGCGTTAAGGACGGGAGAGTGTTGGCTCTTTACTGATAGGTGGTATAAACAAGAATTTCAAAGTCTTGTCCTGTTTAGTCGGGGCAGGGCTTATTTTTATAGGAGGATAAGTAATGAAAGAACAGTTGAAAAGCATTGACGAGCGTGCGAAAGAAGAACTTTCACATATTGATGACGCCAAGCTGTTGGAAGATTTCAGAGTAAGATTTCTTGGCAAAAAGGGAGAGATAACTTCCATACTTAAACAAATGGGTAAGCTTTCCGCAGAGGAAAGACCTGTTATCGGTCAGCTTGCAAACAAGGTAAGAGCTGATATTGAGAACGCTCTCAATAAGCGTAAGGAAGAGCTTAAGAGCAAAATGGAGCAGGTAAGGCTTACAGAGGAAGCTATAGACGTTACGCTTCCGGGCAAGAAAACAAGAATAGGCAGACCTCACCCTCTGAACGCTACTCTTGAAGAGGTAGAGGAAGTGTTCCTTGGCATGGGCTTTGATATTGTGGACGGTCCAGAGGTTGAAACAGACCATTATTGCTTCGAGGCGTTGAATATGCCTAAATCTCATCCTGCAAGAGATACACAGGATACATTCTACATTAATGAAAATGTTGTTCTGAGAACGCAGACTTCTTCTGTTCAGATAAGAACTATGGAGAAGAGAAAGCCGCCTATCAGAATCATTTCACCCGGCAGAGTTTACCGTTCTGACACTGTGGACGCTACACATTCACCTCTGTTCCACCAGATAGAGGGTCTTGTTATTGACAAGGGCATCACTATGGCTGACCTTAAAGGTACTCTTGAGCTGCTTATGAAGCGTCTTTATGGCGAGGACACTCAGATAAGACTTCGTCCGCACCATTTTCCATACACAGAGCCTTCTGCTGAGGTCGATCTTATGTGCTTCAACTGCCATGGCAAGGGCTGTTCAATGTGCAAGCAGGAGGGCTGGGTAGAGCTTCTCGGCGCAGGTATGGTACACCCTAAGGTACTTGAGGGCTGTGGCATTGACCCTGAGGTTTACAGCGGATTTGCATTTGGTATCGGTCTTGAAAGAATAACAATGGGCAGATACAACATCAATGATATGCGTCTGCTTTATGAGAACGATATGAGATTTTTAGAGCAGTTCTGATGAATGAAGTTATAATGCAGAGCAGGCTTTACAGAAAGCTTGCGCCGTCAAAGGCTAAGCTTGTAACGTCGGCGGCTATCAGCACACTTATGGCGCTGATAGTAGGCGTTGGCGGTGGGTTATCAGTCATGCTTGTAAAAGAACAGCAGAGTGCATGGGATATGCTCGTGCTATGTGGGTTTCTGATGATTTTTCTGGGTATCCTGCTTTTTATCGGAATAAGAGGATTTAAAAGGCAGGTAAAACAATACAGAGGGAACCTTGCAAGGCTGGAGCAATTTGACGCTCAGGATATGCTGGCTTTGGAAAGCGAGATAGAGGGAAGCGAGTTCAAATACAAGACCTTTTATCTACTTGACAGATATATGTATGTGCCTAAGGCTAAACTGCTTATAAAATATACGGATATTAGAGAGTTCAAGACCATAGTTCACAGCACAAATGGTGTCAATGACAGCATGAAAGCTGAGATAACTGATAATTTCGGGATAAAATATACTGTGAACATAAAGCGGTGGAAGGATTTCTATATTTATAGACCGCTGTTTTTAAAGGACTTGGACGAGAAGATACAAAACTGCGGTAAATGATAAGATTACGGAGGAATAATAAATGGATTTGTCAATGAAATGGCTTGCAGACTATGTAGACTGCGATATGCCGATAAAGGATTTTGTTTCCGCTCTGACGCTTTCAGGCTCAAAGGTAGAGTGCTTTGAGCAGGAGGGCGAAGATATTTCTAACGTTGTTGTGGGCAAGGTAGTTTCTATGGAGCGTCACCCTGACTCTGACCATATGTTCATCACTCAGGTAGACGTGGGAGAGGACGAGCCTGTTCAGATAGTTACAGGCGCTCAGAACGTTCACGAGGGCGATTTTGTGCCAGTTGCAAAGCACAAGTCATCTGTACTTCACGAGGGCAAGCAGGTGAAGATAACAAAGGGCAAGCTGAGAGGCGTTGCATCAAATGGTATGCTTTGCTCTCTGGGCGAGCTTGGACTTTCTGTTCACGATTTCCCATATGCTATAGAGGACGGAATTTTCATTCTTGGCGATGACTGCGACAAGACAGTAGGCAAGGATATCCATGAAGCTATAGGATATAATGATACGACAGTTGAGTTCGAGATAACTTCAAACAGACCTGACTGTCTTTCTGTTATCGGTCTTGCAAGAGAAACTGCGGCTACTTTCGGCACAGAGCTGAAAGTCAAGAAACCTGAGTTCAAGGGCATTGACGGGAATATCAACGATATGCTCAAGGTAAAGATACACAATACTGACCTTTGCAAGAGATACATGGCCGGTATCGTTAAGAACGTAAAGATAGGTCCTTCACCTCGTTGGATGAGAGAAAGACTCAGAGGCTGCGGCGTTAGACCTATCAACAACTTTGTTGATATTACAAACTATGTTATGCTTGAATACGGCAGACCGATGCACGCTTTTGATTTGAGATATGTCAAGGACGCATCTATCAACATCAGAAACGCTAAGGCAGGAGAAACTATCACAACTCTTGACGGAGAAGTAAGAGAGCTTTCAGAAGAGATGCTCGTTATTGCTGACGCTGAAAAGCCTGTTGCAGTTGCGGGCGTTATGGGCGGCGAATACAGCGGTATCATGGACGATACAACTACTGTTGTATTTGAGTCTGCTTGCTTTGACGGCGCAAGCGTAAGAACAACTGCTAAAAAGCTTGGCATGAGGACTGACGCTTCTGCAAGATATGAAAAGGGTCTTGACCCACATGAGTGCTACGAGGCTCTTATGAGAGCTTTCCAGCTTGTTGAAGAGCTTGGTGCTGGTGAGGTCGTAAAGACTTACATTGATGAGAACTACGAGGACGAGACACCTAAGACGGTTGATTTTGACCCTGAGTGGATAAATAAGTTCCTTGGTACTGAAATACCTGAGAGCGACATGGTTGAATATCTCACAAGGCTTGGCTTTGAGATAAAGGACGGCAAGGTAGTTTCGCCATGGTACAGAGTGGACATTGCCTGCAAGGCTGACGTGGCAGAGGAAGTTGCTAGACTTTACGGCTACAACAAGATACCGAACACTATCGTAAGGGGTGTTGCACAGGCTAAGCTCACCGAGGCACAGAAGTTTGACAGACATATACAGAGATCTATGCTCGCTATGGGTCTTAACGAGATATCTACATTCTCATTCATTTCGCCTAAGTATTTTGACAAGATAAATCTTCCTGCTGACTCAAAACTGAGAAAGACAGTTGTTATCACAAACCCTCTTGGCGAGGACACTAGCGTTATGAGAACGACTATCATTCCGTCTGTATGTGAAGTGCTTGCAAGAAACTACAGCTACCGCAACCCTGAGTGCTATATCTTCGAGAGAGGAAACGAGTATATACCTGTTGAGGGAGAGGTGCTTCCTAACGAGCCTGAAAGACTAGGTTTTGGTTTCTATGACACTGAGACGAAGGCTGATTTCTATGACATCAAGGGCGTTGTTGAGGGTCTGCTCTCTAAGCTCGGCGCACAGAAAGTTGAATTTGAAAAGGCTACTGCTGAATGTAGCTTTAATGAGTTTTACGCCTTCCACCCAGGCAGAGTTGCTGTTGTTAAAGTAAATGGTGAGGAGATCGGCATTTTTGGCGAGCTTCACCCGAGAGTTCTGGAGAACTACGGCATTGACGCAAGAGCTTATGTGGGCAAGATAAATGTTCCTGAGCTTATGGCAAGCTGTGTTGCTCAGAAGACATACAAGCCGCTGCCTAAGTATCCTGCTACAACAAGAGATCTGTCTATCGTTTGTGATGACGATATCCCTGCGGCTCTTCTTGAAAAGACTATAAGCAAGGCTGTTGGCTCGATACTTGAAAAGGTAACGCTTTTTGACGTTTACAAGGGCGAGCAGATCGAAAAGGGCAAGAAGTCTGTTTCATACTCCATTTCAATGCGTTCACATGACGGCACGCTTACTGACGAGCAGGCTGACAAGGCTATGAAGAAAGTTCTTGAAGCTCTCAAGGCTATCGGTGCTGAACTCAGAATGTAAAAAATATAGTGCCTAATTTGTATAATGTGCATAAATTTTGCTTTTTGACTTGTTATTTTGAAACAAATGGAGTATAATAATATCAGGCGTATTGCTGATATTAATACATTGCAGAGGGGCTGAGCATAATGCACGAACAAACTATGGAATTTTCAGTACAGCACGACAAGGAGGCTGAGCTGAAAAAGACACTTACAATTATATATGACGCTCTGAAAGAGAAGGGCTATAATCCTATTAATCAGATCGTAGGTTATATTCTTTCTGAGGACCCGACCTACATAACAACATACAATAATGCCAGAAGTCTTATTCGTCATATTGACAGAGACGAACTTTTGCAGGCATTGGTGAAGTCCTATCTTGAGTCATAACTGATATTTAAAGGCGGTAGTTTTTACCGCCTTTTTTGTTTTACGTCAGAATTTACCTGAAACGTATTTTTGTATAAAGCCGTTTTCTGAACATAATAGTATAAGATGATAAGAAAACGGAGGGCTTCATATGAAGATAAGAAATTGCATGGCACTTATTGGTGCAGTTGTAGCACTCAGTGCTTGTGGCAGGAC
>OCHD01001957.1_pt1 | contig 12138 bp, 9 predicted proteins | sample 1538481 | NCBI WGS metagenome assembly OCHD01 (sample SAMN04571699, study PRJEB22368) | human gut metagenome | biome: human gut; material: stool | host: Homo sapiens | place: Luxembourg | collected 2012-09-07
CGATATTGTGTCGGTATTGGAGCTGTTTTTGCTTGACATGGGCTTTGAATGTGAGTTCTATCAATCGGAATACGGACAGTTCTGGCAGGACGCTGTGTTCTCAAACGAGGAGCTTGACCGCTTTAAACCTGATATCGTTTATATACACACGAGCCTTAGAAATCTCAGCTTTTCACCTACCCCCAGGTCGGGTGAAGAGGAGATAGAGCAGGGGTTAAATGCTGAGCTTGACAGGCTTTCTCAGGCTTGGGACGGAGTGAAAGAGCATTTCGGCTGTCCTGTGATACAGAACAATTTTGAGCTTCCGTTTTTCCGCCTTATGGGAAACATGGACGCTTCTGACAGACGTGGAAAGGTGAACTTTGTCACAAGGCTCAATTCGGCTTTGTATGACAGGATCTCGCAGAGGTCGGAGGTTTATCTCAATGATATAAACTGGCTGTCAGCGGCGTATGGGCTTGAAAAGTGGAGCGAGCCGAAGTATTGGTATCTTTACAAATATGCGCTAAATATCGAGGCTATACCTGAGCTGGCTTTTCAGGTGGCGAATATTATAAAGGCTATCTTTGGCAAGAACAAAAAGGCGCTGGCTCTTGACCTTGACAACACTCTTTGGGGCGGCATCGTTGGTGACGACGGTGTGGAAAATCTGGAGATAGGCAAGGAAACGGCTGAGGCAATGGCTTATTTTGAGTTTCAGCAGTATGTTAAGGCGCACAAGGACTTGGGCGTGCTTTTGACGGTATGCTCCAAAAACGAGGAAGAGAACGCTTTGGCTGGGCTTTCCCACCCTGAGGGCGTGCTAAGGCCTGATGATTTTGTGGCGATAAAAGCCAACTGGCTTCCAAAGGACAAAAATATCGTTGACACGGCGGAGGAGCTTAACATTCTTTCTGAGGCGTTTGTTTTTGTGGACGATAACCCTGCGGAGAGGGAGATAGTCAGGGGACAGCTTGCAGGTACGGCTGTGCCTGAGATAGGGGAGGTCACGGACTACATAAGAGTGCTTGACCGTTCGGGATATTTTGAAACTGTTACGTTGTCGGAGGACGATCTTAAACGCAATGATATGTACAGGGCGAACGCTCAGCGTGCAAAGGCGCAGAGCAGGTTTGCGGATTATCATGATTATCTTTTGAGTCTTGAAATGACGGCGGAGATAGGGGATTTTTCGCCTTTGTATCTGCAAAGGATAACTCAGCTCACCAACAAGAGCAATCAGTTCAATCTCACCACCAAGAGATACACTGCGGAGCAAATGGAGGCGGTCTATAACTCTGATGAATACATAAGGCTGTATGGAAAGCTTTATGACAAATTCGGTGACAACGGTGTTGTGGCGGTGACTATCGGAAAGACAGACAGCGAGGACAAGGGCAGGCTTGATATCGAGCTTTGGCTGATGTCATGCCGTGTGCTGAAAAGGGATATGGAGCTTGCTATGCTGGATAGTCTGGTGGAACAGGCGAAAAAGCGTGGCATAAGAGAGATATACGGGCATTATTACCCTACGGCGAAAAATAAAATGGTGGCAGGGCTTTATGAAAGCTTCGGCTTTGAGAAGATATCTCAGGACGAGGAAGGCAACACGGCTTGGCGGCTTTTAGTTGAGGGGTATGAGGATAAAAATACTGTTATAAAGGTGAAGGAGGAGCATTATGCTTAGCAAGGACGAGATAATTGAAAGACTTGATGATGTTTTCAGAGATGTTTTTGATGACGATACTTTGGAGGTGGACGAGAACACCACGGCTGATGATATCGAGGATTGGGACTCTATCGAGCATATCACTCTTATCGGTGCGGTGGAGGACGAGTTCAAGATGAGGTTCAAAATGGGCGAAGTTTCGGGTATGAAAGATGTGGGTGAGATGATCGGCATTATTGAGCAGAGAGGCAAGTAACAGGCTGTTTGCGAAATATGCGTGAGAACGCTGTTCTTTTTCTGAATTTTGTGATCTCTAGCGGCGGTATGGCTGAAAGGCTGTACTGCCGTAAACTTTTAATGTAAATTCATAGGTTATACTTGAAATATCTGCGAAAATGGTTTATACTATTAGTAATAAAACTATTTTACGGAGGATATTATGGAAGATAATTTTACCCTCTGTCAGGGCGTATCTGTGGGCGGAGCGGAAAAACTGCGGTCTTGTTGCCACATTCAGGGGGATAATATAAGGGGTGTGCTGAGTTGTGACATCATGGCGAAGGTCGCCTGCGGTGTGATAGAGAAACTCGCTGAGCCTATATTCTTCTTTCTGGAGCTTCCTGACAGCGAGAGAGATGGATACAAGACCTATTATCTTGATAACTGCACGAAAGAGGTCGCCCTTGCCATAATGAAGCGTTACGGCACTGTGCTTGTAAATGACGGAGTATCGAGATTTGGATTTGGCTCGCACAAGAATGACGAGGAGATATATTTCACAGACTATCAGGAATTTCAGATATACTCACGCAATCCAAAGAAGCTTGAAAAGCTTTTTGACAGGCTTGGGATAGACGTTGTGGGCGAAGATGAAGTTGTAACACTGTGGGACTTGATAAATGAGGACAACACCGGCTGTATCTCATGCGTTGAGGCGGACGGCGAAACGGTTTTTGACATACCTGAAAATCTAAAGTCTGAGGGTATGTACGAAGCTGAATGAAAATACAGGAGGAATGTACATGAACATCTGGCACGATATTTCACCAAAGGTGATAACAAAGGAAAAATTCACGGCGGTAATAGAGATACCAAAAGGCTCAAAGGTAAAATACGAGCTTGACAAGACCACGGGTCTTCTGAGAATGGACAGGATACTTTACACATCGACCCACTATCCTGCAAACTATGGTTTTATCCCTAGGACGTATGCAGAGGACGGCGACCCGTTGGACGTACTTGTGCTTTGCTCGGAAACGCTTGCGCCTTTGTCTTTGGTTGACTGTTATCCTATAGGCGTTATCTCCATGCTTGACAATGGTGCGGCTGACGAGAAGATAATCTGCATTCCGCTCAATGATCCTACATACAACATATATAAGGACATTTCAGAACTGCCTAAGCACATTTTTGATGAGATGTGTCATTTCTTCTCGGTATACAAGGCACTTGAACACAAGGACACTGTGGTCGATGATGTTAAGGATCGTGAACACGCTACTGAGATCGTGGCACAGTGTATCGACAGATACATTGAGAATTTTTGCAAGTAAATAACTGAGGCTTGGCGGACGCACCGAGGGTGCGTCCGCTTTTTTTTGTGTGCGGATTTTCGCAAATTGTGTAGGGGAGCAACGCAATTTCTGCTTGCAGAAACACGACGTCCTGTGTCTGTTTGCCCGACGAACTACACGTTATTCGCACAACACTTGGAACATTGTTTCAAAATACAACACGGCACATCTAAACAACATTGTGTTAAAATCAAACCTCGTCACTCACCGAAGCGGGACGTCGGGGGCGCCGTCCCCTACAGAGTGTTCGTAATAGTTTATTGTGTTGCAAAATCGCTGCGCTCTTTGCGGTGGCTTCTTTATCTGTTTAGCTATGTCATTCCTCATTCCTAACTCCTCATTCCTCATTTGAACGCCGCTTTCCACTGCATATTGTATCTCGTGGCTTGTTGTTGCCTTTTTTGCCACTTTATTTTGCGGTTTTGTGCAATTTTACTATTATTTTTGGCTGTTTTAACGTTAAAAACCCTCTCTCATGCTCCATTCCTCTTCAATCTTTATTTTCTTTATCTAAGCAATGAAAATTTACAAAATCGTATAGTGTAATAATTAAATTAGAAAACAAATTTCCTTGTTACCGAATTTTAACCTTATTGCGACACTATATTCTACCGTTCATCACCCTTTTTGCTTTTTCTGTCACAGCGTCAGAAATAATTGTGCTTTTTTTCGCAAAACCTATTGACGTATACTATATGTTGTGTTACAATAACTTTATAAGGTCAATACGATGTGAATGTATGGGAGCTTTGCGGAAATATCTGCTATCTTTATACAGGTGCAAATGTTTAAAGTACCACAAGATATTGTATGACGTAAAATTAATTAAAAGTTTACAAATTACAAGACGGTGACAAATTAAAAGGCGAAAGTTACAAAATCCCCCTAAAATCTCTCTTAAATTGACCAAGTGTCCAAGAAAAATCCCTTGCAAAAATTCACTTTGGGAAATATTACTGTTGCAATTTTCTATAATATAGTGTATAATTATTGTACGGTGGTTAAAAGTGCAAAAAAGTGGTGATGAGTGCTTCAAAAGTGGCATTTCATTGCTTAACTCGGTCAAGGGAGGTGAACGGCTTGCAGGCGTGCTTGCTTAAAGGAACTTACAATCAGACTATGGACGCTAAGGGAAGAATGACTTTTCCTACTAAGCTCAGAGAGCTTATCGGCGAGCGGTTCATTGTAACTAAAGGTATAGACGGCTGTCTGTTCGTTTATTCCCTTGAGGATTTCGAGAAGAGAGCCGAAAAGATCAGAAGTCTGCCTATGGCTAAGGCGAGAGCTTTACAGCGAAGCTTTATGGCGTGGGCGTGCGAGGTCGAGCCTGACAAGCAGGGCAGGATACTTGTTCCGCAGTCACTGAGAGAGGTGGCAGGGCTTGAAAAGGAGATCGTTGTGGCCGGAGTATCTGACAGATGTGAGATATGGGATAAAAAGCGTTGGGACGATTTCAACAGCAGCATTGATGATAACGAGCTTATGGAAGCTCTGGAGGGGCTTGATTTTTAATGGAATTTAACCACATTCCCGTACTGCTAGATGAGTGCTTGGAGGGTTTGAACATTCGACCTGACGGCATTTACTGCGACGGCACTGCCGGAGGGGCAGGACATTCGAGAGAGATCGCTAAAAGGCTTGACGGCGAAAAGGGCGGCAGGCTTGTGGCTATAGACAGAGATCCCGAGGCGGTGAAAACTGCGACTGAGCGTTTGGCAGGCTATCCTGCGACTGTTGTGAGAGGGAATTACTCTGAGATAGACGAGATATTTGAAAGGCTCGGAATAAGCGGTGCTGACGGCATTCTTATGGATCTGGGCGTTTCCTCTTATCAGCTTGACAATGCGGAGAGAGGTTTTTCCTATCACAATGACGCACCTCTTGACATGAGAATGTCAGGGGAGGGGCTTTCCGCCAAGGACGTTGTGAACGGATATGATTATCAGAGCCTTGCGAGGATAATTTTCGAGTACGGCGAAGAAAAGTTTTCAAGAAGCATTGCTTCTAAGATAGTAAAATACAGAGAACAAAAACCGATAGAGACAACTATGGAGCTTGCCGAGATAATAAAAAGCGCAGTTCCGCAGAAGGCAAGGCGTGAGAAAAACCCTTGCAAAAAGACTTTTCAGGCTATCAGGATAGAGGTAAATAAGGAGCTTGAACATTTGAATATCGCTCTTGACAAGGCATTCGATTGTCTTAACGTGGGCGGCAGGCTTTGCATAATCACTTTCCACTCGCTGGAGGACAGATTGGTAAAGCAGAGATTTCAGAGCTTCTGCAAGGGCTGTATATGTCCGCCTGATTTTCCTCAGTGCATATGCGGAAGAACGCCTAGGGGAAAGCTTGTGAACAGAAAGCATATAGAGGCTGATGAAAAGGAGCTTGCGGAGAATAACAGAAGCCGCAGCGCTAAGCTCAGGGTGATCGAGAAGATCAAGGACTGAGTGGAATTTGTGTGAAATTGGGAATGTGTAAATAACGGGCTTGCCCGTGGATCGTGAGAGGTGTTTTACCGCAATGGCAAAGGTACATAACTTGGCATTTGATTACAGTGCCTATGACAACGCTCAGGAGGCGGAGGCTCAGAGAGCCATAAAATATAAGAAAAACCCTGCACTAAAGCAGAAAACCATATCGGTAGTAACTGTGATAGGCATTTGTCTGATAGTGGCTGTTGTTCTTGGAACGATGATATACGGCAGAGTCGAAATATCAAGCCTATGTTCGGAGCAGACCAGACAGGAGGAACAGCTTGCTCAGCTTCAGGGAGAGAATGTAAGCTTACAGTCAGAGCTTGCTCAGAAGACCAATATGTCAAAGGTCGAGGAGTATGCTGAGAATGAGCTGGGACTTAAAAAGCTGGATAAATCTCAGATAGAGTATGTTACTGTGGAGTCAGACTCGGTGGCAAAGGTGGTAAAGGCCGAGGACGACAATGTGTTCGTTAAGATAAAACACTGGTTCAGCTCTGTTCTGGAATATATCGGGGCTTAGTGAATAAAATAATTATGGGGAAAGTTAGGGACAAGATATTTGTGCTTAGCTTTCTTGTTCTATTAATTTGTATGTGTGAAAATACGATATTTGCCGTATCATGCTAAATTATTGAAGATTTTGTATGTACGGTGATGTCCTGAGAGGAGATATTTATGACCGACAGACCAAGTGCCAGAATGAAACAACGTCTGAATATTTGGCTGAGCCTGCCTGTGGCGGCGATACTTATATATACGGTTGCGACCATATTTTCGGTGTCTATAAAGGACGGCAAGAAGTGGCAGTCCCTTGCAAACGCTCAGCAGCTTAAAAGCACGGCTGTTTCAGCGTCAAGAGGCACTATTTATGATTCAAACGGAACGGTGCTTTCTCAGAGCGCAACGGTCTATACTGTTTATGCAGACCCTCTTATGCTCAAAGAAAAGCTTGATGACAACGACAAGAAGATAGAGGAGCTTAAAGGATATATAGCCAAAGAGGACGACGCGTCCAAGAAGGCTACATATCAGCAAAGACTTGACGCAACGAAATCAGGGGACGAATGTCTTGACGAACTTGTGGAGTTTTTGGCACTCAATCTTGAAATAGACACTAACACTGTGAGAGAAAAACTCACTAAGACGGATACTCAGTACATCGTGCTGAAAAAAGAGGTGGAAAAGACCGTCTCCACGGCTATCGAGGATAAGCTCACGGAGCTTGGCATTGACGGCGTAAGGTGCGACCCTACCACAAGACGGCTTTATCCACAGAATACTCTAGCTTCTGTTGTGCTTGGTCACACGGACTATGAGGGCAACGGCATATATGGTCTTGAAGCTTACTATGACGATTATCTCAGCGGCATTGACGGCAGGATAATCACTGCAAAGGCAAGCGACGGAACTGAGATACCATACAGATACAAGCAGAGCTATGACGCTCAGGACGGCGACGATCTTAATCTGAATATCGACGCCAACATTCAGTATATCCTTGAAAAAGAGCTTGCAAAGGCAGTTAAGGAAAATCAGCCTACTGACAGAGCCTGCGGTATCATAATGAATCCTAAGACAGGTCAGATATACGCAATGGCGACTTCTGATCCTTATGACCCTAACGAGCCTGCGGCTATCTCCGATGAAAAGACGGCGGCGGAGCTTGCGGGGCTTGATGAAAATTCAAACGATTACAAGCAGAAACAGCTTGACGCATGGTCCCTTCAGTGGAAGAACAAGGCGGTTTCAGAAACATACAATCCGGGTTCTGTATTCAAGGTCATAACAGGTGCTTCGGCTTTGGAAGAAAAGGCTATCACTCTTAATGATACTTTTGGCTGCGGCACTCAGATACAGGTGGAGGACACGACTTTCCACTGCTGGTCAACTACCGACCACGGTTCGCAGGATCTTGCCCAGGCAATGCTAAACTCATGTAACCCTGTATTCATTCAGATAGGCATGAAGCTTGGTTCTGAAAAGTTCTGTCAGTATTACAATGCGTTCGGTTTCAACGAGCTGACAGGCATCGACCTGCCGGCGGAATCAAATTCTATCAGTATGCCGCTTAGCAACATGGGCCCTGTTCAGCTTGCTTCATCTTCATTCGGTCAGACAAATAAGGTAACGCCGATACAGATGATAACAGCTTATTCGGCGGCTATAAACGGCGGATATCTTGTTACACCGCAGGTGGTGAACAGCATAACTGACGAGAACGGCAACATTGTAAAGAAAATGGACACTGTTGTAAGACGTCAGGTCATTTCTGAGGACACCTCCGCTTCTATGAGAGAGATACTCGAGGGCGTTGTTGAAGGTCAGCCCGGCTCTAACTGCTATATAAAGGGATACAGGATAGGCGGTAAGTCGGGTACTTCACAGAAAATGGACGAGGACCCGACCGGTCAGACGTATGTTTCTTCATACTGTGCATTCGCTCCTGCTGACGATCCGGAGATAGTAATGCTCGTAATGGTAGACCACCCGACGGGCGAGAAATTCTACGGAAGCCAGGTGGCAGCACCTATATGCGTGAACGTGCTTTCAGACGTTCTGCCTTATGTGGGGATCTTCCCTGAGTATGACGAAAGCGAGCTTGCAGACTTGCAGGTATCAGTACCTAGCGTTCAGTATTATACTGTTGAGGAAGCCAAAAAGACACTTGAAGATCTTGGACTTGAGGTCAAGGTCAAGGGCGAGGGCGACACTGTTGTTAAGCAGACGCCTGTTGCCGCAAAGATAGAGCATGGCGGCTCAGTCGTGCTTTATACAGAAGCAAACGCCAAGGAAGAAACTGTTACGGTGCCTGAACTTAAAGGACTTACAAAGGAGCAGGCAAAGGCTACGCTTGATATGTACGGACTTAACTTGACGGCAGAAGGCTCAGGCTATGAGGAGGAGGGTGCAGTTGCACAGTCCGATCAGAGCGTGGGAGCAGGACAGAGCGTTCCAATGGGAACGGCTGTGTCGGTAACATTTGCAGTGACCTCGGTAGGCTCACAGTAAGAAACCATGATAAGGAATGATAATTATGAAACTATATGATATCATAAAGGACGTTGCGAAAACTTCTCTGCCTGATATGGAGATAAGCGACGTCACAAGCGACACAAGAAAGGCTGTCAAGGCAGGCTCGATGTTCGTGTGCATAAAAGGAAAAACCTTTGACGGACATGACGCTGCTAAGGACATGATAGAAAAGGGCTGTGCAGTTGTAGTCTGCGAAAGAGATCTGGGGCTTGACTGCCAGATAATCGTGGAGAACACAAGAGAGGCTTTCCCTCTGCTGTGTGCGGCATTTTTCGGTCACCCTGAAAAGGAGCTTACTCTTATCGGTGTAACAGGCACTAACGGAAAGACGACTATCACAACTGTTATAAAGAAGGTGCTTTCTTCATTCGGCTGTAAGGTTGGTCTTATCGGCACTTGTCAGAACGAGATAGGCGACGACGTTTATCCTACTGCAAGAACGACTCCTGAACCTTATGACCTTTATGAGCTTTTCAGAAAAATGGCTGACGAAAAGTGCGACTATGTTGTTATGGAAGCTTCCTCGCAGGGCTTGGAGCAGAAAAGACTTTCAGGCTGTCATTATAAGGTAGGCGTTTTCACTAACCTTACGCAGGATCATCTTGACGTTCATGGTACTATGGAAAATTACTATCAGGCTAAGAAGATACTTTTCACTATATCTGACAACGCTATCATCAACATTGACGATGAATACGGCAGAAGGTATCTCAAAGAGATAAGCTGTCCTGCGAAAACTTATTCATGCTGTACAAAGGCTGATTTCAGAGCAGAGGATATACTGCTTTCAGCAAGCGGTGTGAAGTATGTTTTCACTGACGGAAAGATAAAGCACAATGTTTCATTCAATATGCCCGGACTTTTCAACGTTTCAAACTCACTGGCTGTTATAGCCTGCTGTGAGACCCTTGGATTTGACGTTGACAAGACTATCAGAGCTTTGGGTACTATGCAGGGCGTAAGAGGAAGAGCGGAGATAGTTCCGACGGGCAGAGATTTCACTGTTATATGCGACTATGCTCACACTCCTGACGCACTTGTGAATGTGCTTTCGGCTATAAAGAACAGTGCAAGCGGTAAGGTGAAATGCCTTTTCGGCTGCGGCGGAAACAGAGACGCTTCAAAGAGAAGCCTTATGGCTGCGGCTGCGGCGGACAATGCTGATTTTCTTATCGTCACTTCCGACAACCCGAGAAATGAAGATCCGCAGGATATCATAAACGATGTTCTGGTTGGTCTGGAGGGCAAGACGACCCCTTACATAACTATCGTTGACAGGCGTGAGGCTATCCACTGGGCTATACATCATGCGGAAAAGGACGATATCATCGTGCTTGCCGGCAAGGGTCATGAGGATTATCAGATACTTGCAGGTGGTGTGAAGATACATTTTGACGAGAGAGAAGTCGTTGCGGACGCTCTTAAAGAGCTTGAAGCTGAGGGCAGATAAGAGATAGAAAATAACATATTTGTTATGTAGTGGAGCAGCGCAATTTCTGCTTTGCAGAAATACGATGTCCCGTTTGCATCGTTTCGGCGATGAATGAAAATAGATATATATTTATAAGAAAAGGGAAAGGAGATACTGCCGAGAAATTGGCGGATAAGAATTAAAATGGAAAAATTAAGCTTACAGGAGATAATATCGGCGGTTCACGGAAGCTACGGCTATCCTGCTGACGTTGAAATTTCCGATATCTCCACCGATACGAGAACAATAAAGCCAGGCTCGCTTTTTATTGCACTAAAGGGTGAGAATTTTGACGGACACAACTTTGCCGCAAAGGCTATGGAGCTTGGTGCGGAGGCTGTTGTCACGGAAAGACCTGTGGAGGGTGCAAGATGTATGATCGTTGACTCCACTGCAAGGGCATTGCTTGACATTGCGGGGTATTACAGGTCTAAATTCGATGTTAAGGTAGTTGGCGTAACAGGAAGCGTGGGAAAGACCACCACTAAGGATATGATAGCCCTTGTTGTGGCACAGAAATACAAGACGCTGAAAACTCAGGGCAACCACAACAATGAGATAGGTATGCCACAGACGCTTTTCGGTCTTGACAGCAGTTATGAGGCGGCTGTTATCGAAATGGGTATGTCACATCAGGGTGAGATATCGAGAATGTCAATGTCATGTCAGCCTGACGTGGCTGTTATAACCAACATCGGCATTTCACATATTGAAAATCTCGGCACGCAGGAAAACATTCTCAAGGCGAAGCTTGAGATACTTGACGGTGCGGCTTATGACGCTCCGCTGATACTTTGCCGTGATGATAAATTGCTTGCAGGGGTGCAGTTACATTCTGACAGAAAGGTTTATTACTATTCTGTATCAAAGAAGGACTGCGATGTTTATGCAAGCGGTGTTAAGACTGTTGACAACAGCATAACATTTACTATAAACTATGCAGGCGGAAAGATAGCCGCCCAGATAAACTGCTTGGGCGAGCATAATGTAAAGAACGCTCTAGCGGCGTTCTGCGTGGGTCTTGCGCTTGATATTTCTCCTGAGGATATTGTAAATGGCATTGCTCAGTTCAAACCTGAGGGTTTAAGACAGAATGTTACCGTCATTGACGGAGTTACATATATAGTTGACTGCTACAACGCTGCACCTGACTCAATGAAAGCGAGCCTTTCGGTGCTTTCACAGGCACAGGCGGAGGGCAAGCGCATTTGCGTGCTTGGAGATATGCTTGAGCTTGGCAAGAACTCAAAGACCTATCACAGAAATGTGGGAGAGTATGTTGCGGCTTCAAAGGCTGACCTGCTTTACTGCTTTGGCGAGGACTCAAAATGCTATATAGAGGGTGCTGAGAAAAAGGGCTTTGCAAAGGAAAATTGCAGGCATTTTGAAAGCAGAGATGACCTTGCGGCGGCTTTGAAAGAGGTAGTTGCAAAGGGCGACGCTGTGCTTTTCAAGGGAAGCAGAGGAATGAAGCTTGAAGAAGTGTTCAATGCACTGACAAAATGAGTTGGAGCGTGCAGGCGGTGATACTGGGGTGTGAAATGGTGCTGGGATATGTTCTCGGCCGAGTGTTCATACCATATTTCCGCAGGATAAAAACAGGCAAATTCGATTTTTATATAGGCGACAGGTTCGCAAAGGACGGCTCTGAGCCAAAATTCGGCGGAGTTGTCATAATGCTCTGCGTTATATTCGGCATTGTTACGGGAGTTATATTTTATGACTCGCAGGCGGTGCTGAGTTTTGAGAACGGAGAGTTTTCAAGGCGTGTGTTTATCGCTCTGGGCGGAGTTTTGATGCTCACGGCTATCGGGCTTTCGGAGGACTATGTTAAGGAGAAAAAGCTTGGCATAGGCATGAAGCCTTTTTACAAGATATGTATGGAGTATCTTATATGTCTTGGTGTATGCGTGGGGCTTAGATACTGCGGAGGAG
>OCHD01001964.1_pt1 | contig 12108 bp, 8 predicted proteins | sample 1538481 | NCBI WGS metagenome assembly OCHD01 (sample SAMN04571699, study PRJEB22368) | human gut metagenome | biome: human gut; material: stool | host: Homo sapiens | place: Luxembourg | collected 2012-09-07
GCGCAGAGGCCGAGCCACAGCATCGGCCGGATTTTGTTCAGCAGTCCGTATTTCATGGCAGTGTATTTTGTCGGTTATTTTTTCTTGTTGCCGAGTATTACCTCGTTATAGGTTTTGACGATGTTATCGGGCGTGGCGGTCTCCCCGGCGCGGACTTCGTGCATGAAGACTCCCTTGTAGCCGGAGGCCTGCAGGCGGCGGAGGAAATCGGGCCAGTCGATGACGCCTTCGCCCGGCAGCCAGTGACGTTCGTCCTTGCGGTCGTAGTCCGACGCGTGGATCGTGCCGATGCGGTTACCGACGGCCTCGAAAAAGTGCGCATGCTCCTCTTTGAGCAGGTGGTTCGAATCGAAGCAGACCATGACTTCGGGGTAGTCGGCGATGAGCCGCATAAGCTCGCCCGAGTCGCGGCCCAGGCACGTGCGGGGCAGGTTCTCGATGCAGAGCACCGCGCCGATTTCTTTGGCGGACAGCGCGAGGCGGCCGATGGAGTTGGCCGAGTTTTGCAGGCGGATCTCCCGTTCTTCGTCGGCGATCGGCTCCGAACTGGGATGGAGCACGAGCCGCTGCGGGCCGAAGATCGACGCGAGGCGGATCATCCGCTCCATGAGCGCGACGTTCTGTTCGCGCAGCGCCGGATCGGCTACCGAGATGTCGAGCTGGCGGCTGAACGGCAGGTGGCAGGACCAGACTTCCAGCCCGGCTTCTTCGAGCAGCGCCTTGACCCGGTAGGCCCGGGTGTAACATTCGTTCTCGGGGGCATTGCGCCAGAAGTAGTTGAAGACGACCTCGACATGATCGACCCCGGAGGCCTTGATTTGCGCGAGTCCCTCGGCAGAGGGCGTTTTCAGTATGCTGAGGGAGATGCCGACCGGATATTTGGCTTGTGAAACGGAGCCTATCAGCAGAAAGGCCATGGTGAGGATTATAAGTTTTTTCATTGCGGGTTACGAATTAGGGGTGTAAAGGGAGGTCCCGGTGCGGCCGGCGCCTCCCGAATCGGTTATTTTACGCAGCACGAGCCGCAGATGTCTCCGCCGTGGGTGCTCCAGCTCGAAGCCCGTTGGCCTCCGACGTATTTGCCGACGAAGATTCCGTTTTTCGAGGAACTGCCGATGAACGCCGAATAGAGAACGCCGTCGAGGTAGTTGTTGCCGCCCATCTGTCTCTGGTTGGTGTCGCTGCTCTCGTAGCTCCACGAGTCGAGGATGCTGCCGTTCGCATCGAAGATGTAGGAGACGTTGGAAGCCTGTCCCGTTGTGATGTAGAACCGGTTTTCGGAGTCGACGCAGGGGTGCGCGAAGTTGAATGCGTTGGTGAGCGGCGCTCCGCTGGGGGTATGCGCATATTCCCAGTTCTTGGCCGAAAGGTCGCCCTTCACGTTGAACACCTCGCCGCTCTTCGATCCGGCGAAGACCGAGCCGTTGGGGGCTACGACGGGTTCGTAGATGTCGTTGGCCGCGGCATTGCCGCCTCCGGCCAGAAGTTTGCCGTGGATGGTGCGCGAAGTCAGGTTGACGGCTCCGATGTAGCCGGATTTAGCGCCGAAGTAGGCCAGCGTCTTGTCGTTGCTGACGGCAAAACCCGTATTGTCGACCATCGTGCAGCCCAGTGCGACTTTGGCGATCTCCGCGCCGGTTTCGGCGTTGAGGAAGATGGCGTCGGAGGTCGTGCCGACGAGCAGTTCGTTCGCGAGGACCAGCAGGCCGCAGCCCTTGGCGCCGGCGGCATAGGACCAGATTTTCGATCCCGACGAAGCGTCGATGCCGAACGTGTTGCCCGTGGCGTCGCTGATGTAAACGACGGTGCCGGAGGCGTTGACGGCTGGCGAGCAGCTTTGCATGGAGCCGGCCTCGGTGAAGGTCCACTTCAATTGGCCTTCGGCGGTCACGGCATAGAATTGTCCGGCGCCGGTCGTTCCGTAATAGATGTCGCCGGTGACAGGGTTCACCGTGAGCATGTTGTAGCTGTTCGACTTGGCCGCCGGGATGTAACGCCACTTCTCGCTGCCTGTGGCCAGGTCGAAGGCGTACAGGCCCGCCACCTTGTTGAACGTGATGATGTAGACGGTTTTCCCGTCGGGCGAGAATACCGGACAGGAGCCTTTGAAGCCGTTGTAGTTCGAGCCGTCCTGCGCCCAGTCGGTGCTGTAAACGACGTATTCGCGGATCTCGACCTCGAGGTTCCAGGTCCGTACGTTGCCGTTGATGGTCGCGCTCAGTTTCACGGTCTGCGTGCCGACCGATCCGAGGCCGTATTTGACGACCGTGCCCTGCTTGACGACATCGCCCGGGAAAGTCCATTTGACATCGGTGGCCGTCGGGTAATCCGCGGTGTTGAACGTGAAGGTGATGGGCTGATTCTTGGCTGCCTTGTCGCGGTCGAGGCTGTAAGGGATGGCCTGGGTCGGCATGGCCTTGACGGTGGCCGCTTCGGAGGTTCCCTTGGCATAGTTGGCCACTAACGAGAAGTAGTAGTTCTTGTCGTTGACCAGGTTGTCCAGCGTGATGGCGGTCGCATCCTTGTCGAGGGGCAGTTCCGTCACGTCGCCGGTGGCGTCCTCGTTGTAGTAGGAGAGCGTATAGGAGAGCACCGTCGTTGAAGGCTTCGACCACGTGAGCGTGACGTAGGCATCGCCGGCTTCGGCAGCGAGGTCGGTGACGGGGAACCGCGAGGTAGACGGTTTGCCCGTAATGCCCACGTAGTTCGAGATGTTTTCGCCGTAGACGGCCTGCACGTAGAATGTGTATTGCGTGCCGTTGGTAAGCCCGGTTACCGTGCAGTTCATCAGGCCGCCCGTACGCCGGGTCACGGTTTTCGAATCGGTGTTGGTGTAGTAGACGATAAAGTCCGTCGGGTTCCAGCCTTCGGGCATGCTCCACGAGAGCAGCACCTCTTCATCGCCCGGCGTGGCCGTGAGGCCGGTGACCTGGTGGCGCGCCGCACCCGCCTCGGGAATGTCCTCGGTCCAGCACGCTGCGAGGTTCGCCGTGAGGACGAGGGCCAGCAACAGGTTGATTATCTTTTTCATGCTTGTTTTGACTTTAAGGGTTGATGGATTAGAAACCGGGGTTTTGCCACAGGATCGAGGGGTTGTTCACGATCTCGATCTGGTTTTGCGGGATGGGGAAGATCAGGTTGTGGGCGTCGAGCGTGTAACCCAGGTTGCGGAAATGCTCCACGGCCAGCCCCAGCCGCACCAGGTCGAACCAGCGGTGGCCTTCCAGGGCGAATTCGCGTCCGCGCTCGGCGGCCAGTTCGCGTATAAACTCGGCTTTGGTCTTCACGTCGTCCGAGGTCAGTTCGTCGAGTCCGGCACGGATGCGGGTTTTGTTGAGCCATGTCAGCGCCGTCGGCAGGTCCGTTTCGGCGAGCGCCTCGGCGTACATCAGCGTGATGTCGGCATAGCGCAGGTGCGGGAAGTCGTTGCCGACCTGCGTCGTGTAGGTGGCGTCGTAGGTGTCGTACCACTTGGTCATGGCGAAGAGATTGCTCTGTATCTTCGTGTAGGTGTCGATCAGCGCCAGCCGGTTGTCGGACTCGTCGTAAATCGCCTTGAATTCGGGGGTCGGGTTGCGGATGTCGGCCATTACATCGGTATTGGCGCTGTACCAGTAACCGTGTCCGTTGTCGTTGGTCTTGTTGTAGTAGAGCGCGAAGATGACTTCCTTGTTCATCTTGTTGTTGATTTCGAAGACCCGTTTCGTTGTGGATTCCAGTCCGTAGCCCGTGGCCTTCATCGCCTCGTCGAGCGCGGTCCTGGCTTCGGCATGTTTGCCGAACGTGAGGTATACTTTCGCCAGCAGCGTATAGGCCGCGATGCCGGTCACACGGGCCTTTTCGGCGTTACGGGTGTCGGGCAGCAGGCGTGCGGCCTCGGCAAGGTCTTCGGTCAGCAGGCTGTACATCTCCTCCTCGGTGCAGCGCGGGATGAGTTTGGCCGCAGCCGGGGAGACGACCGTGCGGGCGATCGGAACCACGCCGAATGTGCGGTAGAGGTTGAAATACCACCAGGAGCGCATGAAGAGGCATTCGCCGCGGTATTTGTTGTAATTGGGAATCTGCACGCCGTTCATGTGATCGAGTACGTCGTTGCAGCGGTAGATGCCGTTGTACCAGGCATCCCAGATGTCGTTCAGAATACCGTTGCTCGCCGTCTCGATGAAATTGTCTATGTCGTAGCGGTCCTGCGTCGAGACGGCCATCGATTCGAGAATATTCTCGTCGCTGCGGTAGCCGATCTCCGTGAGGTGGAAACTCATCATTGTCTTGAGCTTGGCGTAGCAGGAGACGACGCCCTGGTTGAAATCATCGTCGGTTTTGTAGAAGTTGCCTTCGGTGATGTCGTTGCTGGGGTACTGTTCGAAGAAGCCTTCGCCGCACGAACTCAACGCGAAAGCGGTGAAAACGAGGTAGTATTTCAGTTTCATGGTCTTCGTTTTTGAAATTACAGGTTAAAGTTGATGCCGACGCTGAACGTGCGCGAAAGCGGGTAGGAGCAGTAGTCCTCGCCGGGGCGCAGGGCGTCTGCCGCGCGCTTGTTGACCTCGGGGTTGTAGCCCGAATAGTCGGTCCAGGTGAAGAGGTTGCTGCCCTGCACATAGATGCGCAGTTTCGAAATTCCGGCCCGGCGGGTCCATTTGTCGGGGAAGGTATAGCCCAGCGAGAGGTTTTGCAGGCGCAGGTAGGAGCCGTCCTCCAGGTGGAAGGTCGACGTGCAGGCGCCGTTGTTGCCGCTCGATTTGCGGGTCGCGCGGTTCAGCTCGCCGTAGGGGTAGCGCTGGAGCGATTCGCGCATCATGTTCGACGAAGCCTCCATGTTAAGCAGGTAGCGTCGTTCGAGATTGAGGATTTCGTTGCCGTAGACCCCCTGGAACGCTGCGGCGAGGTCGAAGCCTTTCCAGGAGAGGTTCACCGAGAATCCGTAGTAGAAATCGGGCATGTAGTTGCCTACGATCACCCGGTCGGCGTCTTTTTCGAGGATGCCGTTGCCGTTGGCGTCGACGAAACGGAAGTCGCCCACCTGCGTCGTGTCGAAATGCGGGTAGGAGTTCAGCTCCTCCTGGTTGTGGAAGATGCCGTCCTGAACCATCAGGTAGTAGCAGCCGACGGGCTGTCCGACGCGGGTGATGTAGTAGCCGCCGGCGTAGGAGGACTCCTTGATGATGTCGGCGTTTTCATCGCCGAGGCTCAACACCTTGTTGCGGTTGAGCGACCAGTTGGCCGAAACGGCGTAGGAGAAGTCGCCGAACGAGCGGCGCGAGGAGAGCGACAACTCGACGCCTTTGTTTTGCATCGAACCGATGTTCATGTTCGAGGTCGTGAGGCCCGATACCGACGAGACGGGAACGTCGAAAAGCATGTCGGTGGTCTTCGAATAGTAGAAGTCGGCGTTCAGTCCGAGCAGTCCGCGCCAGAGGCTGATGTCTACGCCGACGTTGTACTGGGTGTTCTTCTCCCAGCCCAGGTCGTTGTTGGCGATCTGTTTGGGGTAGACCTGCGAGGTGAGCCCGTTGCCCAGGTCGATGTTCGTCGTGCCGTAGAGCGCCAGGTATTCCGAATTGCCGATCTGGGCATTGCCCGTCTGGCCGACGCTGGCGCGGAACTTCATGTCGTCGATCCACTTGATGCCGCGCATGAAGTTTTCGTCCCCAGCGGGTGTTGGGAGCGAAGCGTGACGAACCGTCGCCGCGGATCGAGACCGAGGCCATGTAACGTCCCTTGTAGGAGTACTGCGCACGCAGAAGCCAGGAGGCGAACGTATAGGCGTATTTGTTGTTGTAGGTGTTGTCCTGATCGATGGTTTTGCCCTTGGTGGACCGGATCTTGTCGTCGCCGATCGTGCCCGTGGAGACGATCTGCGCCGTCTGGGTGGTGTATTTCTCGGCTTCGTAGACGGCTACGGCATTGATCGTATGGTCGCCGAACGAGCGGTTGAAGGAGAGCTGGTTCGAGAGGGTCCAGTGGAAATAGTTGTTGTTGTAATAGTTAGCCTGCGGGGTCGACTGTGCGTCGAGGTATTTGTAACCGCGCAGGGGGAGCGACGAGGGGCGGTAGTAGTTGCGGATGTAGGAATAGTAGTCGCCGCCGGCCGTGATTTTGTATTCGAGGCCCTTGATGAACTCGTAGGAGGCGAAGACGTTGCCCAGGATGTTGAGTTTCTCGCGGATGTCGTCGATTTCGAGCGCCAGCGCCACGGGGTTGAGCACCTCGTTGGTCTGGGTGTCCCACGTATTGATGCGCAGGAAGCCGTTCATGTCCCAGTTGTAGGAGCCGTCGGAGTTGTAGACCGGGAAAACCGGGGGAGCCATCAGCGCCGAGGCGATTACGCCGTCGCCGCCGTATTGGGCGTCGGCGTCCACGTAATTCGACTTCGAATAGGAGGGCGAGAAGCTGACTCCGTATTTCAGGCGGTTGCGCTTGCCGTCGAGGTTGACGCGCAGCCCGTAGCGTTCGAAGTCCGAACCGATGATCGTGCCTTCGCGGTAGAGGTAGTTGGCGCCGACGAAATAGTTGATGCTCTTGGTGCGGCCCGATATAGAGAGCGAATGTTTGGTCGAGTAGGCCGTGCGGAAAATGGCGTCCTGCCAGTCGGTGTTGACCATCGTGCCGGTCTTGTCCTGCAGGTAGGCCGTGATGAGCGGGTCGACGCGGTGGTAGGTTTGCGGACGGCTCTCGTAGGGATCGTCGATAGAACCCGTCGGGACATTGAACAGATAGGCGCCGTCGCGGGCCTCCTTGAAGATTTGGGCGAATTCGTAGGCGTCGAGCATATCCATCGTTTTGGTGACGTTCGAAACGCTGAACTGTCCGTCGTAGCTGACGACGGGGTGTTCGCTCTGCCCGCGTTTGGTGGTGATGAGGATCACGCCGCATGAACCGCGCGAACCGTAAATGGCTGCTGCCGAGGCGTCTTTGAGCACTTCGAGGCTCTCGATGTCGCTGCCGTCGAGGTTGGCGAAGGCCCGGGCATCGCACGGGATGCCGTCGATGACATACAACGGGTCGTTACCCGACGTGGCGGACTGGATGCCGCGGATGCGGACCGAAACGTTGCCTTCGGGCTGGCCGCCCAACTGGAGCACCTGTACGCCCGGCATTTTGGCGGCCATGGCGTCGCGGAAGTCGGCCGTCGGCATGTCGGCGAAATCCTCGGCTTTGATCGACGAGATGGCGGTCGTCACGTCGCGCTTGTTCTGCACGCCGTAGCCTACGACCACGACGTTGTCCATGGCGATGGCATCGGCGGTCAGCCGGACATCGGCCTGCGTCTGGTTGTCGGCGAGGGCCAGTTCGACTTTGTTGTAGCCGATGAGCGAAATTTCGAGTACGGCGTTGCTCTGCCGGATGTTGAGTGAATAGTTGCCGTCGAGACCCGACGCCGTGCCGGTCGTCGTGCCCTTGAGGATGACGGTCGCACCGACCACTGGGGCGCCCTCGTCGTCGGTTATGCGGCCCGTGATTGTCCGGCTGGCGCCGGCATTGCGGGCGGCGGGTTTACCCCCCCCCGAACGGGTCGTAAGCAGTATCTTCAGTCCCTTGATCTCGACATTCACCTCGGGCAGGACCTCGGCGATAATTGATTCGATGCTCCGGTTATCGGCCTTTACCGAGACCCGTTTTCCGGGGGTGATGTCGGCGTCGGCATAGGCGAACGTGTAGGGACTGTTGGCTTCGATGAGCCGCAGAAGCTCTTTGACGGTGACGTTTTTCGCCTCGAGGGTGACGTTCGGCGCCTGGGCTGAAGCCGGGACGACCGACACCGCACACAGGATGATGACGGTGCAGAGGCATCGGCAAATCCGTTTTAAAACGTTGGGTTCATTCATGTTAATTGGGTGTTTTTCGGTTTTTCAGTTCAAATGGAAGGCATTCCGGAACCTCTTCGGAGGAGGCGCCGGCTGGAATGGATGCTCGTTATTTCCGGAATTTACTTCTTGGTTATCAGCACTTGGTTGCCGTCGATCCGGTAGCGGATCGGGATGAGTGTGGCCATGACATCCAGAATGTCTTCCAACGGTTCGTGGTAGACGACCAGCGAAAGCCGTTTGTCGACGCGGATGTGCGAAGAGAGCGCTATTTCGACGTTGTACCTGCGTTCGAGATTGGTGATGATGTCTGCGAGCGGTGTGTTGTCGAAGATCAGGCGGGATTCGAACCAGCTGCAATAATTCCGGGCGTCGACCTGCCGGACGGTGACCTGCCGGGTGCGGGTGTCCAGCGATAATTTTTCGTCGGGCCGCAGCAGGACGGGTTTGCCGAGGTCGGCGCCGGAGACTTTGACCGATCCGGTTTTGAGGATGATCTCCTGGTGGGACCCGAACGAGTAGCCGATGGCGTCGAACGATGTTCCCAGGACCTCGACCTGCAGGTTGTCCATGTTGACGCGGAACGGCCGCAGGGAGTCTTTGCTGACTTCGAAGAAGGCTTCGCCCGAGAGGGCGACCTCTCGCGTCGGGCCGGAGAACTCCGCCGGGTATTTCAGCCGGCTTTCGCCGTTGAGCCAGACACGGGAACCGTCGGGCAGCGTGAATTCGCCGACATTGCCTTTGGCCGTCAGCAGGGTGATCTCCTCGGCGGGCCGGACGGTCCGTGCCGCGAAGTAGTAACCTCCGGCAAAGATCAGCAGGACAGCGGCGGCCATGCCGGCGTAGCGCAATATGCGGCGTCCCAGCATGCGGACCCGCCCGGGTTTGATCGCGGCATGGAGCCGCTGGAGGCCCAGCCGGGTCTCTTTGATCGTGGCGTCGGCCGTATGCCGGTTCCACATTTCCAACAGGATTTCGTCGATCTCGGCCTCGTTTTCACGGGTGAGCATCCACTCTTCGAACGCCCGGCGGATTTTCGCGGGGACATTCGGATTGTTGAAAATGTAGTCGATGATTTGTTTGCGCTGCTGTTTGCTCATGGTAGCCGGGCGTGTTGGGGTTTGTGCTGCCTGCGGACAGTTACTGTTTCTGTGTCAGCGTGAAGGTCTCCGTATAGGTTCCTGCCTTGAACGTGACGGTTCCGGTACGCGGGGCGGCTGACGGATTGGCCGTGTAGCTGAGCTTCACGACATGGATGCCCTTTTCGCCGCCGGCGACAGAGTCGACGGTGATCCAGGTGTCTCCGGCGGCCGTCCAGGCGCAGGTGGTGAAGATCGTCACGGAGTGCGTGCCGGCCGCGGCATCCACCGTTCCCGTCGTGCTGTACATGTACACGCTGTCGGGCGCCGCCTCATCTTCGTCCTTGCAACTGCTTGCCAGACACACGCATACGAGTGTCAGCAGGAGTAGTAGATGTTTTTTCATGTTAGGTTTTTTCAGGTTAAACGATTTTTTCGGATCCGTTTCTATTAATAAGACAACTTTCGGCGGCAGGATGCCAGTCTGTCCGGCGATATTTTTTACATTTTTTTTGCGCGGCGGCTGTTTTGCGCGTCGGAACCGTTCGGAGCCATGATGTGTGTGCAGAAACCGTGAATATTTTATAAAATAGTCGTGAATAAATAAAAAAATAATTCGAAAAGTTTTTTAATTCTTTGGACTTAAATCTATATTTGCACAAACGGACCATGAATAGCGACGAACATATCCTGTTGCGGAAATTGCGGGAAGGGGATACCGAGGCTCTCGATATTCTTTACTTGCGTTATGCCGCGAAAGTCCGGGACTTTGCGTTTCGGCTGCTCGGCGACAGCGTTGAGGCCGAGGATATTACACATGATATTTTCCTCAAGGTGTGGGAGCAGCGCAAGACCTTGGGCAACGTCGTGTCGTTCAGGGGGTATCTTTTCCGGATGACGCGCAACGCCATTTTCAATGCCTTCAAACACCGGCAGGTGGAGTCGAAATACCAGGCCCGGGCTGCGGAGGACCCTGCCGATACCGACGACCGCGTATCGACGAACGACCTGATGGAGATGATCGACCTGGCGGTGAGCAATATGCCCGAGCAGCGGCGTAAGGTGTTCTGCATGAGCCGTTACGAAGATATGTCTTACAACGACATTGCCGAGGCGCTCCATATCAGCCCCAAGACGGTGCAGTATCATATCTCGGGCGCGCTGGCCGAATTGCGCAAATTGCTTTCGGCGATTGCGTTCTTCGTGTAGCGGTCCATCTCGCCTTCAAATAAAAATCCCCGGAATAAACTTCCGGGGATTTTCTATGCGGGCGGGCGGCTATTTCACGCCGCCGATCTGCGCGCGCAGTCGTTTTTTGAAATTTTCACCGATGATGGTCATTTTGTCCGTGGTCTCGAACAGCGCGGCCTTGTTCTTCTCGTAGGCAGCCAGGTAGCCGGCGATGCGGCCCGGGTCTTCGAGAATGAAATTGGGGCACTGCGAGACGTTGAGGTACTCCTTGGGCAGCATGAGGTAGGGTTCCGTCTTGCCCTGTTCGGTCTTGAATTCGACGGTCAGGTCGATGCAGCGTTTGAAGACTCCGCTTTTGCCGTAGAGGTCGGCCTGGTGCGCCGCGGCGTGGTCGTCGAAGGTCAGCACGACCTCCAGCGGACGGTCGCAGGGCGCGGCGTCCGTGTAGACGACCGGGGCGAGCGTATAGGCGTCGTAGGTCCACTGTCCGGCTTTCGGGAAGCGGGCATAGGGGATTTCGCGGCCGTTTACCTGCACCGTTTTGGGCGGGAAGGTCGCCGGGAAGCGCATTTCGTAGCTGCGGCTGTCGGGAGCGCCGGCGTAGGTGCCTTCGCGGGGCGCGACGACGGCGCGCAGGGTGTTGCCCTCCTGCTTCTTGGCGACTTTCGTGGTGGCGTAAGCCGTGGCGTACTGCTGGCTGACGCCGTCGTCCTCATAGTGGACAAGCTCGCCGTCGGCCCCGGGGATGAAGGTCAGCACCAGCGTGTCGCAGGGCTGCTGGAGGTTTTTCACCGTCTGTGGGTTCATCGGAAGGATGGCTCCGGCCCGCGCGTACCAGGGATTTTCCGAGAGGGTGTAGTGCAGCTCCTCGGTGCGTCCGCCCTCGTACATGGCTCCCGTGGCGCAGTCGTACCACCGGCCCTCGGGGAACCAGATCCGGCGCGCGGCCAGCCCCGTGACGCTGTCGACCGGCTCCACGACGGCCGTGGCGAGGATGTCGTTGCCGAACATGAACTGCTCGGGGACGTTGTAGGCCTCGTCCCGTTCGGGATGGTCGTAGTACATCGGACGGCACATGCCCACGCCGGTGTCGTAGTTCTCGCGGGCGGCGTTGTAGACGTAGGGCGCCAGCGTATAGCGCAGGCGGATGGCGTCGCGCATGACGAACAGGTGGTCGGGGAAGAACCAGAGGTAACGCTCGATGCGCGGGTCTTTGGTCGAATGGGTCTTGAAGATCGGGGTGAAGACGCCGTATTGCAGCCAGCGGGTGTAAAGTTCGGGATCGGTGGCTTTCGTCTCCTTCTTGAACATGTGGCCGCCGATGTCGTGCCCCCAGTAGCCGTAGTTGACGTTGGACGAGGTGGCCGTGAAATAGGGCAGGAAGGCCAGCGTCTCCCACTTGGCGTAGGTGTCGCCCGAGAATGCCAGCGGATAGCGGTGCGATCCGAGACCGCCCCAGCGGTGGTAGATGAAGGGCCGCAGCGCGGGGTTCTGCTGCTCGGCGTGGTGGAAGAAGGTGTAGTTGAGCCAGAAGGTGTTCGAAAGTCCCGGGGTGAATTTCGACTCCATCCACTGTTGCCAGTCGAGCCACCAGAAATCGACGCCCTGGCGCTCCATCGGGTTCAGCACGGTCTTGAAGTAGGCGTCGGCCCATTTTTGTTCGTCGATATGGAACGGCACGCTCTTGCCCTTTTCGGTCCATCCGTACTCCCGGGTGAAGGGTTCGTAAACGTCTTCGTAGGGTTGGATGCCCGAGGCGGGGTGGAGGTTGAGCGCTACTTTCAGCTGCTCGTTTTCGGTCCATCGGAGGAAACTCGCGGGCGAGGGGAACAGCTCCTTCTGCCAGGTGTAGCCGGTCCAGCCGATGCGCTGTCCGTACTCGTCCTTGGCGGGGTTTTTCTTGCGCAGGCCCCAGGTCTCGTGCCAGTCCATGTCGACGATCAGCACGTCGATCGGAATGTCGACCGACTTGAGTTTCTGCACCAGGTCGACGAACTCGTTGTCCGAATACTGCCAGTAGCGGCTCCACC
>OCHD01001965.1_pt1 | contig 12097 bp, 10 predicted proteins | sample 1538481 | NCBI WGS metagenome assembly OCHD01 (sample SAMN04571699, study PRJEB22368) | human gut metagenome | biome: human gut; material: stool | host: Homo sapiens | place: Luxembourg | collected 2012-09-07
CGTCAGGAAATAATGTTCCCTGTTGCCGTCGCTTTCGATAAAATCCCAGTCGGCGCTTGTGACATGCACTTCGCTGCCTTCAAACGACACTCCTGCCATTTCTTCCTGCAGCACGATGTTGTCAAACGACGCGCCGTAATGAACAAGCGGGATCTTCAAATCAAAGCCGTTGTAGTGCAGCACACAGTCTTCGCTGATCCGTTCAAGCGTAACATACTCGCCTCCATCTTCATACGAACGGCCGGTTTCCACAACCTCCGTACCAACCAGTTTAAGATCCGAGATACTGCCGTTGAACGTCACTTCCTCTCCGGTATACCTCTCGCTGATCGCAGGGAGTTCCGCTACGTATTCTTCCTCGCGTTCTTCTCCCGTTGACATTTGCGACTTCACCATGATCGTCGACAGGAAGCCATCGCCTTCGGCCTTTGCCTCCACCGACTTGTCAATCACTTCGCTGTTGACTATGTAAGCCTCGCCGGCAGGACCGAGTTCGCGTCTTAACGTCACTTCCGCTTTTACTTCATATGTCTGACCGCCGAAATCAACCGAGATCGAATGGCGGTAGATCCGGCGCGCATACGCCATATCGCCGTCAACATACGAGTCCGCCTTTTCAAGCCGGCCGCCGTTGTCCTTCAGGTTGCTGTAGTAATAATACGGCATCACCTGACGCGTAACATGGTCGTCATAAACCGGAACTTCGTAATTCAGACGGTATTCAAACGAAAATTCGTCAAACGTCAGCCTGTAAATCAGAACCGAATCCGTTACCGTCACAAAGCCTTCCGTACGCTGATCAAAGACCTCGCGGGAGAGGGTTGCCTGATAGTCGCCGATTTCCCAGTGATTGACCGGACAAACGGCGCTTACGTTTTTCAGCTCGCTGTTGAGAGTAACCGAGACTTTGTTGTCGAAGCTGGCGCGGGTAATGCCCCGGACCATAATCCAGCTCTCGTAGCTCAGTTGAGTGCCTTCCGTTCCGACTTCCGCTCTTACCTCGCCGGCTTCGCCTTCGTCGTAAACTTCGCTTTCAATCACTTCCGGCAGCTCGTAATCGTCCTTGCTGCAGGAAGTCATCATCGTCATTCCGGTAAGAACGACAGCTGCTGCCGTTGCAAACCATAAGCTTTTTGTTTTCATATAAAAAAGGGTTTTAAGAGTTTAACAATTGTTTTTATTTTAAGTTCACTGTCTTTTTTCTTATCACTGCTTTTTATCTTATGAAAACCGCACTTGCCTGAGCCGACAAACCGGCCTTAACACACATTGCCGGTTCTCTCTTTGGATAATAAGATAAATTCAATAGTTGCAGATAATAATTCTTGTTTGAAACTTCGCCGTTTTCCGTCCGGCAGACGATCAAATAAAAGATCCGGGATCCGCGGGGAGGAAAGCTTTAGCCTTCAAACCTTCCTCCCCGCCCCGTATCAGAGGGCCCCGCCCTAAAGGGGATTGTGCTGCCGGATCATATTGCATATCCGGTACGGGCGGGGATTAAATATTATATATTATAGAATTGGAAATATTCCTTCTGTACGTCATTCCCCTTATCGAACCAGCGGCAATCAGGATGTGTACGCCCACCCGCACGATGGGTTTTAACTCCGGTTCCGGTAATCATACACATGATATCATCCGGTCGATCTCCTTTATTGGAAGTTTTGGCACAGTAAGGTCCGCAACGTCCGCCGCCTTCATACCACTTTCTGGTTGTCCAGGATCCGCTTGAAGTCAGGTAAGGATAAGCCGTATCGGGACAATCGTCGCAATATCTGTACAGTCTGGCAAAACCGACCATGTAACGGGTGTTGCTCTGGAAAATAATCTTGCCGCTGGCATCACCGCCAAACATTGTACCTGAACTCATGTGCAAGTTATTCGACCGGTTATTGGCCCACTCGTACAAATAGTAGTTTGTATTATACAAGGTCAAACTGCTGTAATGACCGTTTGATATATAAGTCACGCCGGAGGCATTGGAGGTACCGTTGCAAGTTGTGCCGATACAAGTATTTGCAACGGTTGCTTCAGCGTTTTTCATAGCTGCAAGCCCCAGCACAGTCATTGTCGTCGGCTTAAACATGCCACGGGTACCGTCAGGTTGTTGCAAATCAAACAACACTTTTCTTTCAGCTGTATTATCAACGATAATATTTCCACCCGTATAATTATAACCGGTTGAAGTATACTGTCCCTTGATAGTAAGCTTTCCGCTGACGTTAACATTCATGGACGAATCCGAAGCCGCGTTATAATAGCTTCCTTTAGCCAACGTTGTCGTTCCGTTAAAAGTAACATTGCTTCCGCTGATACTGCAGTTATAACAATAGAACGTATCGGAACTCGAAGTGCTTGCGCTGCTGCCCGTAAACTTCAAGTTTACGCCATAAAAAACCGTAGAACTTCCGCTGCCGTCAAAACTGGAGTATCTCCAATTCAATATCGGCCGGGTATTGCAACGCGTCTGTATCATGCTGTCACTCACCCTCTGTCCGAAATCACCGCCACTATAATAAGTCTTACCGCGGTAAATATAAGTCGGACTAATTTCTTCGGTAATCACATAAGTACTGTGACTTGACGATGCCGACATAGATGCTTTATTCAAAATTTTGTAAGTCGTTTTGCGGCTTGGATAAGACGGATCATTAATCCAGGCCTTTACTGTTTCATCACAAGTCATCGGCATACAATTTCCGCCATTGGCACCGGGTTTCCAACCATATTTACATTTTAAAATTTTCCATCTCTTAGTCGGCGCATTCGGACATTCCTCATACCCGACTCCCTTACCGCCGTCAACATTAGCCAGAGAGGTCGCCGGATAATTATCGCAGCGACGGCAGGCATGGAAATAATAAATACCACCCTGAATACAATGTCCCTGACTGTCATCAGCGCCAAAATCGCCGTTTTCCTCATTATCACATCCGGAACTTGTATAAGGATATTTGGTTCTGTCACAAATACAATACGGATAACGGGAAACACCGTCGCTGCCGCGACACATTTCTCCATTTGAAACACCGCCGTCATTGGCACAGTCTTCATCCGTATATGGATAAAGAGCTTCGTCGCATTTACATTCAGTATAATAAATTTCGGTCGTCGTTCCCCCGAGCGCCGTATTGAACCCCTCTACCTGAGCACAGGAAGCACCGGCGGCACGGCTGTTTATATTGAGATCACGACACGCTTGCGCCGTATACGGATACTTTTCCGGATCGCATTGACATTTAAACTTATTCACACACCTGTCTTTTACCAACAGAGGATAGACACAAGAATCATAAGCAAACTCCGCACCACAGCATTTAACATAGCCGGAGTTGTATGGACAATATTCGACAATACGTTTTGAAGGATCAGAAGTACACTCTGATCTCTTTACATATCCTTCCTGTGTACATAAATTTCCGTCTTCGGCCGGATCTTTATAGTGATCAAAACTGCCGCCGCCGGTACAATTTTCCTCGCCGACGAAGCAGACTTTGGCCGAAACCGGTGTTGCCGCAAGCGTGCATAAACACACGGCCAGCAGGCACAACCACATGGTTTTATATAATATTCTCATGACTTTTCCCCTTTTATCAAGACTGATTACTACAGGTGCTGTAAAGTATTGTACGTTATTTCGTTATAGATACTTTTATAGATTTCCCTTTGATTTTTGGGGTTGATTTTCGCTGCAATTTAACGTACCTTTTTTCGCAACAGTCCAAAAACGAAAAACAATACGCAAAATCAATAGAATAGAAAAAAACACATAAGTGTCCGGAAACACCGCACTCTTCTTCGGGACGAAACAAAAAACTTATTTTTATCAATAAGTTAGAAAGTTCCCGTTGTGACCGTCAAACGCGTTATTTTCAAAAAAACGCGTTTATTCCCGAATAACGGTAAAACTTCAGTTGAAAAACAAACCGAAGGTAGATAAGAAAACCGCTGCGGCAAACATCGGACGGCTTTTTCGCACAAACAAAAAACCGACCCGAAGGCCGGCGCGAAAAGTATAAAAAAAACATCCGGAATTTATCCGCAAAAATCAGATCAGCCCCATTTTCTGCGCGATGATCACCGCCTGAGTACGATTGGTTGCGCCGATCGCGCGCAAAAGGGCGTTGATATGCAGCTTGACGGTTGCCTCAGACACGCCCATTTCATAAGCGATCTGCTTGTTTGACATGCCTTTGGCAACCAGCCCCAGCACCTGCGACTGCCGGTTGGTCAGCATCTTGCCCTTGCCTTTGGCCGGCGTATCGTCCAGATTTTTGCCGAGCATCACCGGCGGAATATAGGTGCCGCCGTCCAAAATCAGTTTCAGCGCGTTGCTTAATATTTTGGTTTCCGCCCGCTTGGTAATATAGCCGCTGGCGCCTTTTTCCAGACTTTCCCTGATGTTATGCACGTTTTCGGAAGCGGAAATGACCACCAGCCTGGCGTCTCCGGCTTTGGCGCGGATGGCGTCAAACCCCTTTTCCCAAACCATATCCTGCATGTCAAGGTCTATAATGATCAGGTCGAACTTGTGCTCGGTGTCAAGAATTTTCAGCGCCTGGGCAAAATTTGAAGCCTGCAGTATCGTCGCCGACCCGTCCAGCTGCTCGATCAGCAGCCCCAGACCGTCCCGGAACAACGCATGTTCGTCTGCGATTAAAACTTTCATACAACTTTCTCCAACTGTATAGATTCGCCATCTTCGACCCGCACGGCAGCTGCCGCGGAGGTAAAACTTTAAGACAGCGTCAATTTAGCATCATATAATCAGTCGGATTTACATTTAAAGAGGAGCCGCGCGGTTTTTTAGTCAAGAATCTTATATTCGACCCCGGCTTCCTTAAACATCTGCTCGGAATAGACCAGCTTGTCACGCCAGCCGCCGGCCGGCGCGTTCGGATCTTCCGGCAGCCGGTTGGTCACCACCATCTTGATCCCGGCCTGGATGATCGCCCGCGCACAGTCGGTGCAGGGCGGATGGGTGGCATAAAGAACGCAGCCTTTAAGGGAAGTACCGGTCAGACACGCGTTGTAAACCGCGTTTCTTTCCGCGTGTTCGAAAAAATCGTATTTGGTCGGGCGCTCCATCCGTTCCGGAATGTCGTCGTTGACGCCGCGCACCAGTCCGTTATAACCGGTGGCGCGGATTTCCCGATCCGGCCCGACCACGATCGCGCCGGTTTTGGTGTTGGGGTCCTTCGACCAGGTGGCGATCAGCCTCGCCACTTCCATAAAGCGGTAATGCCATTTTTCCGAAAACATCAGAACCTCCCTGTTGATAACCTTGTTTTTAAGTATTACCCGAGCGCCCCGCTTTTGCAATTATTTTTTAAGAATTCTGCAACGACTTCATGCACACACTTGACAAACAAACGAAAATAGTCAAAGTTAAAGGCAGTTTTGATAATTTAATTTAGGAGAAAAAAATGAGTGCAATTGTTGATATTCATGCCCGCGAGATTCTTGACTCCCGCGGCAATCCGACGGTTGAAGCGGAAGTTGTCCTGCAAAGCGGCGCTTTCGGCCGCGCGGCGGTTCCTTCCGGCGCGTCGACCGGCGTGCATGAAGCCGTAGAGCTCCGTGACGGCAACAAAAAACGCTACGGCGGAAAAGGCGTTCTGAAAGCGGTTGAAAACGTCAACGACAAAATTTACGACGCCCTGGCCGGCCTGGATGCCGAAGACCAGATCGAAATCGACCAGACCATGATCGACCTCGACGGCACCGAAAACAAAGGCAAACTCGGCGCCAACGCCATTTTGGCGGTATCCCTCGCCGTTGCCAAGGCTCAGGCCGAAGAAGCCGGGCTTCCGCTCTACCGTTACCTCGGCGGCACCATGGCCCGCACTCTGCCGGTTCCGATGATGAACATCGTCAACGGCGGCCAGCATGCCGACAACCCGATCGACATTCAGGAATTCATGATTATGCCGGTCGGCGCGGATTCGGTCAAGGAAGCGATCCGCTGGGGCGCGGAAATTTTCCACACTTTGAAAAAGAACCTGAAAGCAGCCGGCCACAACACCAACGTCGGTGACGAAGGCGGTTTTGCTCCCAATCTGAAATCGGCCGAAGAAGCTCTTACCTTCATCGTCGATTCGATCAAAGACGCCGGCTACAAACCGGGCGAAGACGTCGTTCTGGCGATTGACGCCGCTTCTTCCGAATTCTACAAAGACGGCAAATATGAAATGACCGGCGAAGGCAAATCCTACACCAGCGCCGAAATGGTTGAATTCTACAAAGGCTTGTGCGAAAAGTTCCCGATTTTCTCAATTGAAGACGGCATGGCCGAAGATGACTGGGAAGGCTGGAAAATGCTGACCGACGCCATCGGTGACAAAGTTCAGCTGGTTGGCGACGACCTCTTCGTTACCAACCCGAAACGTCTGGCCATGGGTATTGAAAAAGGCGTTGCCAACTCGATTCTGGTCAAAGTCAACCAGATCGGCTCGCTGAGCGAAACCCTGAAAGCGGTTGACCTTGCCCAGCGCAACAAATACACCGCCGTTTTGTCCCACCGCTCGGGCGAAACCGAAGACACCACCATTGCCGACATTGCGGTTGCCACCAACTGCGGCCAGATCAAAACCGGCTCCATGTCGAGAACCGACCGTATGGCCAAATACAATCAGCTGATTCGTATTGAAGAAGAACTGGGCGACGTTGCTCTGTTCGCCGGCAAATCCATCCTGAAAAAGTAATTTTTTTAAGGGTTAATGCAAAAATCCCGCATCAAACGATGCGGGTTTTTTCTTGGCCCTTGTCAACGCCCGAAAAACAAAAAAAGCGGCCGGATTCCTCCGACACGCTTTTTTTTAAAATTTCTGTCTGCCGCGTCCGTTTTAAGGAAACTTCAGCAATACGCCGCCGTTTCCGGGCGATTCGCGCCAGGGTTTGCCGTTGCACAAACCGATCAGTTCAAAGCTGTCGCCCTGCCGGCACCAGAACGGCCGCGTTACCGGAACCGGTGACAGACCGCCGGCTTGCAGCACGGCATTAAGCTTCGGCAGCAGCGAAACCGTCAGCATCAACTCGTCGTACGCCGGCAGCAGCTCTCCGCATTCGCGCGCATATTCCGCGGCACAAAGAGCATCGCAGCCGCACAACTGCATGTTGGTACTGAGCGTCAGCCCGTCTGCAATCCTGATCCCGGAAAGCTCGACGTCGCGGTAAAACCGTTTGTCTTCAAAACCTTCGTAAACATAAACGAATTCCGGCAGCGGCCGCAGCGGGGAAACCGCCGGCGCATAGGGATGCCTTTCGTCAAACGATATCAGCCAACGGCCGAATTCCGACGGATCAATGCCCCGGGCAATGAGTTCCGCGTAAGCTTTTTCAAATTCAATAATATCCATAAGCAAAACATTTAAAAGTGATTTCGTTTATTTGCCGACCGCTGCCCGCGAAACATAAGAACTTCCTTTGTCCTGCACCAGCGTATAGCCGGAAGAAGCGTTAACGACAGGCGCATAAAACTTGTCGCCGCCCGCCGTCCAGTAAACCGTGCCCGCCAGCAGAAAATCGGCATTGACGCCGTTTTCGCGCAAAACTTCCACGGTCCGGTTGATTTCCTCCCGATGCGACACCCACAGTTCAAACTCTTTTTTCAAAGAAAGATAACCGTAGTGTCCGTCGGCAAAAGTCAGATTTTCACATTCCCGTTCTGCGCCGCGATACGACATGCGAATTTGATTTTTCAAACTCATCAGCGTATTTTCAACCACGATGGCAATAACTTTTTCGCCTTTCAGCAATTCGTTGGTCACCGTGCCGTTAAGATAAAGCAACGGACAGGATAATAAAATTTTTTCCATATAATTAAGCTTAATAATTGTTTCACATACCATGTACTTTGTCACCTTTTTGGACAAAAGTCAATTTTTTTCTAAAACCGTGCCGGCCGATGCGGGCACACGCCTCTCACATGCCAAAACAAAACATAAAACGTCTTGCGGACAAATACAAAGCGCAGCGGCAGGCACAATAAGCATCGGGATATTTCGGCCACGGAGCGGTCAACGTCAAATCCTGTTCTTTTGAGCCGGGAACGGAAACCAAAGCAGGCAATGTGCAGAAGTAAACTCGAAGATAACCGGCCGAATGACCTGCTCCAATATGCTTACAGAACATATACATTAACCGCAATTGTTTTCCGGCCGCCCCAAAACCGGTGCCGCACGGCGGATAATCCCGCCCTGCCCCTGCTGTCAAAACGTTTCCGTCAATGCCTGCTTTCCTGTCTGATACTCCGACTCATCGCGCAAACCGAAGCCGCTGTGGTCGACGCTGCAGCTGTCTGTTTTGTCTTCGCCGTTGGCACAACCGGGCGGGGACTTCTGCTTTGGATATATTTCCATCACCGTTCTTCTTTTTGCCCCTAACCTGTTACACAAGAAATACAACACCGGCGAAACACAACCGTTATTTGTTTTTACATTGGCAAGCCATTAAAATCAGCAGCAGAAATCCGTTTTTTTATCCACAAACGCTTAACACATCGCCAAAGACAGCCGTTGCCTGCGCAAATTTACACAGACAGCTAAAATCTTAACCGTTTAAACCGCCGCCGAACGCTTACCGTGGGCAAAAATCCGTTGTTTCCGCCCTGCCGGGGTCTTGCGCCGCGGCGTTCCGTCTTTGCCGCCGCCGTTATGAACCGCGGCAAACCTTCTCTGCGCCTTTGGCCGCACCTTGTCCGCGTTCCTTTTTCCGGCCGGCAGTCTCTTCCTCCGTCCGCCCGTAACGGCAGCTTTGTTTTATTTCGTTGATCAGCTCACAGGCCAGTCTGGCAATTTTCGGATTGTCTACGGCATTGATCAGACGGATGTTTTCGTTGCTCAGCATCGGATCAACCGTCGGGAAAAAACTTTCCGCCATTTTCTGCACTTCCTCAACGGTATGAAAATTCGTCAGCGGCGAATGATTGATCGCGTCTTCATCCATGCCCTGAAAGAAATATTCGACCGGCACCCTGAGAATGCGGGAAAAGTCCCACAACCGGGAAGCGCCGATCCGGGTGGCGCCGCGCTCATATTTCTGTATCTGCTGAAAAGTCAGCCCCAGCATGCCGGCCACCCGTCCCTGACTGTAATTCAACTGTTTTCGGCGGAGCAAAAGACGCATACCGACATGAACGTCAACCGGGTTGGGCTGTCCGTCGGCCAGCCGGCCGCGCGAGGCTTTTATGGATTTGACGGTTTTGGCGGAAGATTTTTGGGGAGATTTAAGCATAACTCTGTTTCCTGATAAAAATGAATGGAAAAAAAAATCTCCTCCTTTCGGGTCCCCGAAAGAAGGAAGGAGTTTTCCATACTACATAGTCAGCAACACTTATTCGTCCTCAAAAGAAGCTCTTGCGAGTCCAATGAAGCTTAGTTCGTTGTACTCCTTCCCTGCTTCCGAGGAAAAGAAACACAACGGGTCTGTATGACCATTGTTATCACACTATGTGGGATGGAACTCCCGACAGTTTTATAATAATAAACGGTTTATGCTTAAAAAACCAAGTTAAGCATAAATCGGTTTTGGTTAATTTCCCCTTAAAAAACGCGGTGTTTTTGATTAAAAAAAATACCGCTTCCGGCAAGGCGGAGGAGCTTCGAATACACGTTGGGGTGCAGCCGCTTATTTGGCCTGTCTGCAGGCGCACCGACAACCGGTATTACAAAAAAACTCCACCTTGGCAAAATGCTTTAAGGTGGAGGAGCTTCGAATACACGACGAGGTGCAGCCACTTATTTGGCATGCCTTATTCGTGGCACTCCTCCTTGCAGAAGAGCGCCAACTTTCGCCACAAACACTTGGCTATGTTTCTCGTCGAGGATTCGATTCCCCTGGGCTTGAATAATAACGCCGCTGAAAACAGCGACGGTATTTTTATAACACGTCCGCCGCCAAAATGCAACCGTTTATTGCACGTTTTCTTTATTTCTATCATTAGCGGGCAGCCGGCAAACGATGTTTTTCCCGTTCTCCCGAAGTCCAAGCGGCAAACGCCGCCGCGGATAAAAGGCTTTTTTCCCCCAAAAAAATACGAACCGTCCGGAAAGATCCTCACAGATGTCTCCCGGCCAACCGATCCGTTACAAAACCGACATTTGCCTATCCCCGCTGACATAATACGGCGTGATTCCGACAATCGGCCCCGGCTCGGCCGGGGGTTCTTCACATACGCCTAAGAAGGCTCAGCCGCACCCAAATGACGTATCAGATTTCAACCAAACGCAGATTGTCTGACTCGCCATAAACGGCACAAAGTCCATAATCTGCCGACCAGCCTTCCCGTCTTCTTTTAATTTCTTCCGTATATGCCCGGCTGTCTTTTGGGTATTCTTTCCGGTCGTATCAACAAGTATCCTTTGCGCCAGAATTCCCGGTTGCCATATCGAAATTTCGCATTTTCCCATCGTTCATAACCGCTTTTACCTTTCAGACAGCCCCAGAATGAACTTGCGGAATATTCGGGAGGTATCTCCGGCAACATATGAATACGGTCCGAACAGACTTCTGCCTCCATTACCGGTATTTCTTTTTGTCTGTACAATTCCTTCAGTATTGAACCTGTTTGTCTGCCTCCGTAAAACGCTTTCCGGCGATATTTCGGCGCAAAGACAACATGGTATTTTCCGGTTCCATATTGTGTGCGTTATTATATGCATGTTCATAAAAAAACACCTTTGCTTTTTATCAGACAGTTGCCGGACCGTCGCTTTTGTTCCGACAAAGGATTTTTTCATACGCTAAGAACAAGGCGTAAAAAAATACAAGAGAAAGAGAAAGAGAAAGAGAAAAAGGAAGAAAAGAAAAAAGGGAGAAAAGGGGGAGAAGCAACGAAGAAAGTGGAAAAGAGGAAAAAGCAAAGAAAAAAACGGAAAAGGGAAGCGGACAAAGCGGGAAAGATGGAAATAACGAAAATAAGAAGAACAGAAAGAAGGAAAAGGGAAGCGGAAAAATGGGGAAGGGCAAAACGGAAAAGATGGAAATAACGGAAATAAGAAGAACAAAAAGAAAGAAAAGAGAAGCGGAAAAATGGGGAAGGACAAAGCGGGAAAGATGGAAATAACGGAAATAAGAAGAACAAAAAGAAAGAAAAGAGAAGCGGAAAAATGGGGAAGGACAAAGCGGGAAAGATGGAAATAACGGAAATAAGAAGAACAAAAAGAAAGAAAAGAGAAGCGGAAAAATGGGGAAGGACAAAGCGGGAAAGATGGAAATAACGGAAATAAGAAGAACAAAAAGAAAGAAAAGAGAAGCGGAAAAATGGGAAGGGCAAAACGGAAAAGAGGGAAAAAACGGGAAAAAGAAAAACAGAAAACGACAAAGAGCGAAACGGAATAAAGCCGCAAGCTCTTTATAATCACGCGCAGGGTTTTCTCGTTACAAAAAAAGATCCGGCAAAACCGGATCTTTTTTCCATTTAAGCCTGAAAACAATCAGGCGCGCAGTTTGCAAAGCAAGCCGCCGGAAGTGTCCCATTCCTCGCAGCCGAGCATTTTGCATTTGCCGTCGGAAAGCGATACCGCTTCCATGTTCTTGTAGTTGCCGTCCCCTTCGTCAGCCGTCCAGATCAGACATTTGTGGTCGATTTGAACATGACTGCCGCATTTTTTCAGCATCATCCGCACTCCGCTCAGGCGGCTTTGGACGATTTTGGCTTCCTTGGGCGTCAGCAGGGAAACACCGTGCAGACAGGCAAACTCGAAAGCATCATACGAAGTGTAGCCGGTGGTTCCGAAATACTCCGTTGACAACAGACAGTCCTCGGAAATCCGAATTGCTTTCACTTTTTTCCCCGCGATCAATTCGGCACTTTCTGAATTGTCGTCGTAAACAAACAAAAACTGAAATTTTGTTTTCATACCTGATAATATTTGAAGTTAATAATCGATTCGTTGCTTTCAGTATAGACAAAAATTTTCAGAAATCAACCGAAATCGGCAGTCAATTCCACAACCTGCCGACAGCCTGTTCCTCGGTCAGCCCCGCTTCTTCCCTCTCTTTCTCCTTGCGACCGCCTCTCCCTGCCTGTTCCCCGGCTGTTTCTCTCCCGCCGTGTCCTCATGCTTCCGCAGTTTCCGTCCGTTGCCCCTCAACC
>OCHD01001972.1_pt1 | contig 12067 bp, 7 predicted proteins | sample 1538481 | NCBI WGS metagenome assembly OCHD01 (sample SAMN04571699, study PRJEB22368) | human gut metagenome | biome: human gut; material: stool | host: Homo sapiens | place: Luxembourg | collected 2012-09-07
TAATTGGGATTTGCCGGCAGAGCTCGAACCGCATGCTGTTATGCCCTATTATTGGGGATGTAAGGGAGAGCCCGGGCCTGAAGGGGGATACCCGCTTTACCTCTATATGCATGGTTCCGGTGATAAGGCTCAGGAATGGGCAACCGGGATCTTACTTTGCCAAAAATTCGACGATGTTCCTTCGGCCTATTTTATACCCCAGATTCCCAATATGGGTAATTATTACCGCTGGTGGCAAAAATCAAAACAGTTTGCCTGGGAAAAGTTGTTACGCCTGGCTTTTGTTTCCGGAAATATCAATCCCGATAAAGTCTATTTTTTCGGTATATCCGAAGGGGGATACGGTAGCCAGCGTCTCGCCTCTTATTATGCCGATTATCTGGCCGGAGCAGGACCTATGGCCGGGGGAGAACCTTTGAAAAATGCACCTGTCGAAAACTGCCGGAATATTGCCTTTTCTTTTCTGACCGGAGCCGCAGATGCCGGTTTCTACCGGAATAAACTGACGACATATACCAAAAATGAATTTGAAAGATTAAAGAAATTATATCCGGAAGATTATATCCATCGGATAGAACTGATTCCAGGGAGAGGACATGCTATCGATTATACGCTTACGACTCCCTGGTTGAAACAATATACCCGCAACCCTTATCCTAAAAATGTAAATTGGGAAAATTTCGAGATGGACGGAGTGTACCGGAAGGGATTTTATAATCTGGCCGTTAAAGAACGTTCGAATGATGACTATTCTTCCCGAACTTATTATGAATTGGCGATAAAAGAAAACGAAATCTCATTGGAAGTCGATCTGGTTACTTATAAAACGGTCGAGACCGACCCTAATTGGGGAATAGAGCTGAAATTCGAAAAAGATTATCGGCCGGCAACCAAGGGAAAGGTCGTGATTTATTTATGTCCGGAGCTAGTCGATCTGAATAAGAAAATCACTCTGATTGTCAATGGTAAAAAAGCATTTCAGGGAAAAGTAAAGCTTGGACTCGAACATATGGTAAATAGTTGTGCCACTTTTTATGATCCGGCAAGAATATATCCGGCAGCCATTGAGGTGAATATAAAGTAGTCTTGTTAAACGAAATAAAGTCTGATAGGCGATAAAAGAAGGTTGTCCCTTTGCAGAGACAACCTTTTTATAGTTAATCGTGTTTCCCATTAAATGCCCAATTGGATTTGTAACTCCAACGGGAGGGACAACGATCGGTCACCATCCTCATTCTCCGGGCCTGATCGACCGTAATGGAATTTTTACGACTGTTTCCTTCCATTATATTAAAAGAGGTATAGCGTTTCCCTTCTGCTTTTTCTGTTTTGAAAATCGTGAAGTTATTAAGTGGGTCATAGAAATAAGTATCCGGACAAAAGTCCGTATCTCCGTCGATCAGATTATTTTCATTTTCTCCGGTTTCCCAGTTATAACTTTCAGAATACTGCATTGTCTTCAGTCCCAGATAATAGCCGAAAATAGTAGCCAATTCCGTTGCATCATTTTTCTCCATCGAATTGACATTCAATACTCCTTCGTAGTTCAACAAGATAGCTACATCTTTGTAATCCGTTACATCGGCTGCTGTAAAACTTTCGACTTCCGTTGCTGTAATTCCCGGAATAGCTTCCTGTCCTTTCTGAATGACGGTCGGAGGAACTGCTATGTAAGTATAGGCTCCCGTTGATGTCCAGCCGTCAGCATATTTTGCCACAAAGATATTCAGATAACGGTTCGGATCCCAAATTCTGCCGGGGGTATTGATGAATTGCTCGTAGGCGGTTTTGTTCATGTCCGAAGATAAGTTGATGACCTCTTTTCCTTTCTCTGCCAGTAAATTTCCATTTTGGTCGTATTCTGCCAGTTTGAAAACGATCTTTGCATTTCCTCCGTTGGGATTTTTAGAAATCAAGCCATTAAAAATATTATTCACCCGGTCTAATTTTTCCTGTAACTTTTCTACAGAAATAGAATAGGAAGGCCGGGCATTTGCCGGAGGCACCAATAAATGGAAAATCACCGGATATACAATCTCCTGGTATTCGTTAGGGTCAGGTAAATCCCGGCGTTTTATTTCCAAAACATTACTCTTTAAATCTCCCCCTTGTGCATAAAAACGCAACACATCCCAGTCTGTACGGGTAGTGGAAAAAACGTTGTTCTCGACTTTATTACCTTGTTCATCATATACAGCCAGATAACCTGCCGGTAATTCATCGTCGGGGATTTGATAAACCAGCGTATCCAGTACTTCCGTATAGGAAAGGCTGTCACTGGTTTCATACTTTTTCATCACCTTGATTTCTTTTATTCCGTAAGCCATAATCCGGAAATTCATTTCTGCCTCACCGTCAGGTAATAAAGTTTCGTGATCGGCCATCAATTCGAGGATTTTAATATCGGCCGGCTTAACCGGATTCAAATATACATCAGCCTCATTCGGCGTACATGCTCCGATCAGCATTCCTCCTAAAAGCGAAAAGAATATATTCTTGAATTTCATATCGTTCAAATTTAATTAGATACATGATTTAATTCCAACCCGGATTCTGAGGGATCTTATTGTACACTAACTCACTTTCGATCGGAATTTTCAACGCATACCGATAATCGTTGCTTTCCAGTTTGTAAGTTTTCACCTGTTGTGATTTTTCATCTATTCCCTCGCGGCTAACCGCCATTTTCAGCCGTTTCATATCCAACCAGCGCATATCGTATTCTCCGCAAAATTCCTTCCGGCGTTCCCTGATGATTTCATCCAGCACATCGTTGCCATTGTAAGTCGTAAAACCGGTAATTCTGGATTTTTTGAACGTCTCCAGCAATTCTTTGCCTTTCGGCCGGTTTAGGCGGGTATTGGCCTCGGCACAGATCAGATACATATCGGCTACCCGGAATAAAGTGATATAATCGGATAAAGTCCAGGTGACATATTCGAATTTCTGATACATTACCCCGTCCTCTTCAGATACATAGAAATACAGGTCGGGACGATAATCTCCGGGAGTATAGGTTTCCAATAAATCCGGTGCGACTACCTGGCCGGTACCATATTGCGGTATGCCCCAGAAGGCATAGCTGTTACTTCTGGGGGTAACATCCCATCCCAAAGTCAGTAAACAATGCGGATTCTTAATGACTCCTGCAGCTCCGGGACGTATCACACTTTTCAATTCATCGGCTGTCTGAGCCAGCTGGTACCGCTGCACGATATAATCCGAATGCTTTTCGGCTTCTTCCCAGTCCTTTTCTTCTTTTGCTGCCGATTCTGCTTTAAAAGTATATACCTGTGCCAGCAAAGCATGGATAATGTCTTTGTTATAGAAAACATTCCAGGTATCATTCGCCGTTTCATAATTCAACGCTTCGGTCAGATCACCGATAATCTGTTTGTATACCTCTTGCTGGGACAAACGTTTCGTACCGTCGATCACTTCCGGGTCCAGATTCAAAGGAATACCCAGTTCATTATTATCATAAGGGGCAAAAAGCTGTAATAACTTAAAAATATAAAAAGCCCGGATCGTTAAAGCTTCTCCTTTTATTTTTTCAAAATCGCTTTGCTCATAGGTCCCTAATAACTCACCCAGGCTTTTCATGACCGAATTCATATAGCCGATATGCAGGTAGAAATTATTCCAGATGGTTTTACTGAAAATACTACTTTTCCAATCCGTAGATTCATAATATTCTTTCTCGTATTTCCTCCCATAGCTATTTTCTATTGCTCTTCTCATATCCAGATCATCGGAATACATCGTAAAACTGGCTATTGCATCCCGGTTATAGGGAAAACGCATGGCGACTCCATTGAAATAAATAGGATAAGAATCTGAAGACGTCAATGAAAACAGATAAGACGACATCATCAATTTTACATCTTCCAAAGTACCGACAACGGTCTGATTTTTAGGTTTCAAGTCCAGATAATTCTGGCAACTACTCAGCAGGCAAACTGCTGTTGATAACATTAATATCAATCGTTTCATAATTCTTCGTATTAAATTCCAATATTCAAACTCAAAACATAACTTCTGGCACTCGGATAGCCGAAAGCACCCATATTTTCAGGGTCTAAGCCCCTGTATTTGGTTGAAGTAAACACGTTCTGAATGTTAAAGTTTATTCTCATCCGGGTCAGGCACAATTTCTTGCATATTTCCGGATCCATATTGTAGCCCAAGGATATGTTATTACATTTAAGATAATTTCCGCTTTCTACCTGTGAAGAGAAGAAATAATTGGAAGATGCATTACTATTAACTGTATAAGCAGGAATATTGGTAATATCTCCTACTTTTCTCCAACGGTACAATTCCTGGGCCAGCTGATTGTATTTGGCTGCACTCAATTGCACGCCGTGGGAAGACTCGAAAGATTTGATCTTATGCCCGGCCATAAAAGAAAACTGGGCAGACAAGCTAAAACGTCCCAGGTTGAACTGAGTGCCGAAGCCTCCGGAAATAGGAGGATAGGCTTCTCCCAGAAAACTGACGGCTTTGGTTGAAAACTCTGAATCCATATCGATCACATAACGGCCGTCTGCTATGAGATGTCCCATCGGATTTCCCTGATTGTCTTTGGCATCGATATAAGCCAGTGTATGGCCTGTTGCGGGATCTACACCTGCAAATTTATAACCGTACCAGGCTTCTGTCGGCTGGCCTTTGACAAAATAGGCCTGAGAAGAATTATTTCTTGAAATGGATGATAATTCATCCACTGCTTGGTAATAGGTATCGGTTACCCGGTTTTTGTTCACGGCGATATTGAAAGAAGTCGACCAACGGAAAGTTTTGTAATTGATATTCACCGTACTTAAACTTACTTCCCAACCTTTATTATTTAAGCTGGCTACATTGGCTTTAACTTCCTGACGTCCGGAGGATACTGCAATTTTCTTGCGGTCCAGCAAATCACGGGTTTCGTTGTTATAATAGTTTACCGTACCGTTGATACGATTCCGTAGCAAAGAAAAATCCAGGCCGATACTCCGGTCTTCTTTCCGCTGCCATTTGATAGAAGGGTTGCCCGGGGTTATCGTACTGGGAATTTTGTCTCCGTTATACCGATAAGAAGAAGAACCGTATTTCAGGATGGTAAACGGATAAGCATCATGGTCTATACTTCCCGTAAAACCATAGGAACCACGGATGGAAAGAACATCGATCCAGGCAAAGCGTTTCATGAATTCTTCGTTGTGAAGGTTATATTTAAAACTGACATTCCAAAGCGGAGTGAAACGGTTGTCCTTACCGATGATATCTACGCCGTCCCAACGATAGCTACCGCTGAGCACATAGCGGTCCTTATAACTATAAGAACCGGTCAGGAAGAAAGAGACACTGCGGTCCTGTTCTTCAGAAGTCGACATCAGGTTGGTCATCGACAATTTAGAAGCCAGAATGCCACTCAAATCCGGGAAACCGATCAATCCGTACATAGGATCGTATTCCGGGGAGTAATATCCGAAAGAACGACTCTTGGAATCTGACATTTCCTGTCCTACCACTGCCGTTACGAAATGCTCTTCTTTAAAATTACGGGCATATTCCAATTGGTTTCTCCAGGTGTAGCTCATATTTCTGGAGGTGTTTTCATCCAGAGAACCGTTATTCAGGTTATCGGTAATTTCCCTCTCGGGATAGATAGATTTGATCCAGGAGTTGTATTTGGATGAGAACGAGCCCGGGTTTAAAGCCGATCTGGAATGTGAACTGGTATTGGAAAAAGTTCCCGAAGTCGAAAACATCAGTTCTTCCAGGATTCTGTATTCCAGTTTCAGATTCACCTGATTGCTGATATAATGGGTTTTGGAAGTATTTTCATTCAAGTCTTTCAGTACATTGAAATCGTACATATATCCTTCTTTTACCTTACTCAGATCGGCATAATAAGAACGATCGTACTCATAATTTCCGTTTTCGTCGTAAGGCCGTTCGTACGGATTGGCAAAAGTGGCATATTCCAGGGGATCTACGATCGAAGCTGTCGTACGGTCATCCCGGATATTGGCATAAATATCCCCGTAAATACGTAAATGCTTGTTGAAATCATGAGTCAGTTTCAGAGAAGCTCCGAATTTGCTGTATTCATTATTCGGCATCACCCCCCCTTGATTCATATAATTCATTGAAAAATAGTATTGTGTCTTTTCAGATCCTCCCGACAGGCTGACAATATAATTCTGGGTATGGGCCAATTTAAAAATCTCGTCATACCAATTGGTATTGATCTTACTCAGGCGTTCCAGTTCTGCCTGTGCATCTGCCGGGGCAATCTTCCCCATATCGGCATCCCGTAACAAAGAAAAGATACGTCCATCGATGGATACATGCGGAAAATCATTATACAATCCGGTTTCGAACGCCACTTTTTCTTGGGTATTCATCATTTCGAGCTTACTCTTGGGAGCTTCGTCGAAAGAATAAGAGGCCTGAACATTGATATAACTCTGTCCGACGATCCCCCGTTTGGTCTTCACCACAATCACTCCGTTGGCTGCCCGGGAACCATAAATAGCCGTAGCTGCCGCATCTTTCAGGATGGTGATACTTTCGATATCATCCGGTGACAGATTACCGATACCACTGGTTAAAACGGTATTTTGTAAATCGGAAGCTCCCAGCCCTACCTCGGGCAGATCTCCCTGTAACGGCATTCCGTCGATAATCCAGATCGGGTCGGTATTTCCGGTCAACGAATTGATTCCCCGGATACGAATCTGAGCTTGTGCTCCCGGACGGCCCGTGATGCTCATGGTAGTCACGCCGGCCAATGTCCCTTTCAGTACATCCTCGATAGAAGTGAAACCTTTGTTGGCGATATCTTTGGCAGTAACCACTTCTACGGCTCCGGTCATTCTCGTTTTTTTGATTTCCTGGTAACCGGTGACCACCACTTCCTCCATTTCAGCGACGTCTTCTTCCATATCCACTTTCAGCAATGCCTGGCCGTTCCAGGTGATCTCTTTATTTTTCATGCCGATAAAAGAAAACACCAGATTGATATTCTCCTGAGCAGGAATTTTTAAGGAAAACTCTCCGTTTGCATCGGTGGAAACCCCGATCGTCGTTCCTTTCAATACGACAGAAACTCCCGGCAATACATTTCCCTTCATATCTCTCACCACTCCTTTCACCACAACGACCTCATTTTGTTCTGCCGATTCAGTTTTATTTTTGGTGATCAATATATATCTGTCTTTTATCGTATAGGAATAACGTTCGCCCAATATTTCTTTCAGAATTTCATCTAAAGTCCCTTGCTTTATCGACAAAGACACTTTTTCCTTGGCATTCAATATATTGGTGTTGTAAAAAAATTCCAATCGGCTTTGTTTACTGATTTGGTTGAAAATCGATTCGATCGTTCCTTCGGTAGCACTCAGTTTCAACTGAGTATTTTGGGAATAAGAGTCGCTTGCCCATACACTCGATGCTGAAATCAATATGACAAGCAATAGGTTTCGCATGTGCCTGAAAATTTTAATTCTACATGTTTTTTTCATACATTTGTTATTTAGTTTGTAAATGGCTACTGCCTGAAGTCTTGTATACTACAGCAGTAGGTGTTAACTATTATTATTCGGGCAGGGAGGGGGAAACTCCCTGCCTGTTTTATTTGTGCATCAGAACAATGGTTTTATTCTCGATCTCAAAGTTCACCTCTGTCACTTTTTGTATCAGCTCCAGGAGATATTCTACCGGGCGGTCGCGTTCTGCCGCTCCACTGAACCGTAATTCCTTTATAGAAGGATCTTCGAATCTGATCTGGCAATTGTACCAACGGTTCACTTTTTTCATAATATCTTCCAGTCTCATATCCCGGAATTTGAATTCGCCGTTGATCCAGGAAGTATAAATATCGGGATCACATTTTTCCATGTTCATACAAGCGGTCGATTTGGTATAAGACAATACATTTCCGGGTTCCATCCGGAGCTGTTTTTCAGCATGGTTACTCGATACCAGTACGCTGCCACTGACCAGAGTCGTCATGACACAATCATCGTTTCCGTAAGCAGAAACATTGAAAGAAGTTCCCAGAACCTGAACATCGATATCGAATGTACTGACTACAAAGGGTACAGCCGACTTGGCTACCTTGAAAAAGGCCTCTCCGTTCAGGCTTACCACCCTTTTGTCTTTTTTAAAGGTTACCGGATATTTTAGGGTAGAACCCGAATTCAGCCATACCTGAGTCCCATCAGACAGAATAACTCCATATTCTCCTCCCAGAGGTACGGTAATGGTATTGAAAGTTTCTTCCGGCATATCGTTTGGGGCCAGCGTATAATCTAATACAGGTTGTTGTCCTTGTTTGATAATCCGTCCGTTATTGTCTTTCAGGACTCTGATACTGCTATCCAACACCATTTTCGTTCCGTCGCCGAATACCAGTTCCGCTTGTCTGTAACCGGGGAATATTCCGGCAATTTCCTCTGCCGTCATTTCCTCTTGGGGCGTATCGGTGAGCGTAAAGAAATAACGGCCAAAGCTCAGCAACATCAGTAAGACGGCAGCAGTTGAAGCGACCGGCCACAAATACTTGCGAATTCCTTTTTTTTCCGGTCGGCCCGGGATAGGGTCTATCTTGTCGTGTATCTTTTGCAACAAAGTATTCCTGCACTTGCTCCGAGTCCTCCTGCAATACCTCGTAAAAATCTTCCTTTCCTTTGTCCGACAAGAACCAGGAAACAAGTATATCCCGTTCTTCCGGCTCCAAAGATTCGTCATTCAATACATGTTTTATAACTTCTTTTAGTGCCATTTGTGGTTTGTTTTGTTATTTATACGAACAACTCCACAAACACACGTAGCCTACGGTGAAAAATTATTAATTTAAAAGAAAAGTAAAAAAGAGTAAGTAGTACCTCACTTCACCGAGATCTTGTCTTAACTTTTTGTAAGCTTTATTGAGGTGAGCTTCTACCGTACGTTTCGATATCCCCAACAATTCGGCGATTTCGTCATTATTGAAACCTTTACATTTCAGCATCATTACTTCCCGTTGTTGTTCCGAAAGTTTATTTATACTATCGAACATTACTTCCTGAAGATTCTTTCTGAAAAGTTCGTTTTCAACCGCCAATTGTTCCTGAATCAACGATTGAAATTTTTGATAATAACGCTGTTCCACCAATTTTTTACGAAACATATCGTAAATCAGATTTTTAGCTATAGTCGTGATATAAGTATTAAAATTCAACTCTACCTTGATTTTATCCCGGGTTTCCCACAATTTTATGAATGTCTCCTGTACAATCTCTTCTGCATCCTCCTGACGAACCAATCTAAGACAAAAATATCCCAATTGCGGAGCATACATTTTAAACAATCGGTCAAATGCCTCTCGTTCACCTGATTTAAATTGCTTTAATAATGTACACTCATCACTAACCATAAAAATCTGCTTTTGGAGGAACAAATATCGTTTTTTTTTAATTTTTCTCCTATATTCAATACCAATAAATGAAATGCAGCCTTTGTTTTTTGGGAATAATATATTACATTTGCTTCCGTATTTGAAATGTTTCTTCAGGGCAGGGTGTAAATCCCTACCGGCGGTGATAGTCCGCGACTCCCTTTGGGGACTGAACCGGTGTAATTCCGGTACCGACGGTGATAGTCCGGATGAAAGAAGAGGCAGGACAGTCGTGTGTCGTTACTGTTATGATTCGTATATATGCCCTGAAGTCATTCAGGGCTTTTTTTATATGGAAACAAAGGATCGGGAATATATGAATCGTGCCAGGATATTGGCAGACAGAGGCCGGGGATGGGTGAATCCCAATCCGCTGGTGGGAGCGGTGATCGTCAAAGACGGCCGGATAATCGGTGAAGGTTGGCACGAACGTTATGGCGGCCTGCATGCTGAACGGAATGCTTTTAAGCAGTGTACCGAAGATCCGGCAGGGGCTACGCTCTATGTGACCCTGGAACCCTGTTGTCACTACGGCAAAACACCTCCTTGTACCGAGGCTGTTATTGAAAACAGGATTGCCCGTGTTGTCGTCGGGCTATTGGATCCGAATCCCTTGGTAGCCGGTAAAGGAATCGAAATGTTGAGGAAAGCCGGAATCGTCGTCGAGACTGGAGTGGAAGAAGAAAAGCTCCGGGAACAAAACCGGGTGTTTCTGAAATATATTACTACCCGTCGTCCTTGGATCGTGATGAAAACAGCCATGACCCTGGATGGGAAAATTGCAGCTTATACCGGTGATTCACACTGGGTGACCGGGGAGGAATCCCGAAAGAAAGTGCAAGAAATGCGTTCGGTGCTGATGGGAATTATGGTTGGTAGCGGTACGGTGAAAGCCGACGATCCACTGTTGAATTGCCGTTTGAAAGGCGAGGTCAGGCAACCTGTCCGGATTATTGTCGACAGTACAGCTGCAATTGCTACCGATAGTCAATTGGTGCGTACTGCCGATCGCTATCGCACATTAGTCGCTCATACCTCTCGGGCTGATGCCGGAAAATTAGTACAATTGCAACAGAAAGGCGTGGAAACAATTTTATGTCCCGGCTGTGACAACCGGGTCGATTTACAGGCATTGACAACTAAACTGGGCCAGGCCGGTATCGATTCGGTCTTGCTGGAAGGAGGCGGTGAATTGAACGAAGCTTTCTTGCGACAAGGACTGGTAGATGAGGTTTATGCTTTCATCGCCCCCAAACTGATCGGAGGTAAAGATGCCAAAACACCTGTCGAAGGAAAAGGTATCGCCTGGATGAAAGAGGCCATCGCTTTACAATCCGTTTCGATTGAAAAAGTAGGCGAGGATTTCCTTATAAAAGGTTTTCCCCAACCCAGTAACTCATCACCCAGTAACTCAACAACTCAGTAACTCAACAACTCAGTAACTCAATAACTCAGTAACTCAATAACTCATCAACTCAAACTATGTTTACAGGAATAATAGAAGAAATTGGAAAGATCAAATCGGTGAAACGAAGCAGCAAGAGTGTCGTCCTTGAGGTGGAGGCCCGGAAAGTATTGGCGGACACGCGGATTGGGGATAGCATAGCCACGAACGGGGTGTGTTTGACTGTTGTTGGTAAAGGGAATGACGGGTTTTCTGCCGATGTGATGCCTGAAACCATGAATCGGAGTAATTTGGGCTTATTGAAGCCGGGTGATCCTGTGAATCTCGAGCGGGCCTTGTGTCTGAACAGCCGTTTGGGTGGCCATTTGGTAGCCGGGCATGTAGACGGTACCGGAAAGATCGTGAGCAAACAACAGGATGAAAATGCCATTTGGCTCACGGTGGGGGCTGCTCCCGAAATCCTTCGTTATATTGTAGAAAAGGGCTCTGTGGCCATCGATGGGGTGAGCCTGACGATCGCTTATGCCGACGAGCAGGTTTTCAAAGTGTCCGTCATTCCGCATACTCAGGAAGAGACGACGCTGGTGAAAAAGGAGATAGGAGATGTGGTGAATTTAGAAAACGATATGATTGTCAAATATGTAGAGAAACTGATGGGACAAGGAAAACCGAAGGGGGGACTGACCTTGGATTTCCTGGTGGCCAATGGCTTTTAAGCCGGTTAGAATGATTTTGATTATAGATAGGATAAAAAATTAAGAATATGGAAGGATTTAAATTTAGTACGATCGAGGAAGCTGTTGCTGATCTGAGGGCCGGTAAAATGATTATTGCCGTGGACGATCCGGATCGTGAAAATGAGGGCGATCTGATTTGTGCAGCTGAACATGCTACACTTGAAAATGTCAATTTTATGGCTTCGTATGCCAAGGGATTGATTTGTATGCCGATGAGCAAAGCTTTGACGACAAAATTAGGGTTGGAACAGATGGTGGCCAACAATACCGACAATCACTGTACGGCATTTACCGTTTCGATTGACCATGTGGATACGACAACCGGTATTTCGGCATTGGAACGCTCTATGACGGCCATGAAGAGTGTAAAGGACGATGCCAAACCGTCCGATTTCCGGCGTCCGGGACATATGTTTCCTTTGGAGGCGAAAGCTGGCGGGGTACTCGAACGTATGGGACATACCGAAGCCACCGTCGACCTGATGCGTATTGCCC
>OCHD01001987.1_pt1 | contig 11996 bp, 9 predicted proteins | sample 1538481 | NCBI WGS metagenome assembly OCHD01 (sample SAMN04571699, study PRJEB22368) | human gut metagenome | biome: human gut; material: stool | host: Homo sapiens | place: Luxembourg | collected 2012-09-07
ATCGGAATGTCCAGCGAACAGAAACATAATATTTCGTTTATACCGTTTTTCTTTTTCATTACATATAAAATTCTGACTTGTGAGAGGACGCTTATATCTGCCCTTCACGCCCTAGGAAAGCACCACAAAATCTGCTGCTCCACGGTAAGTTAAACTCCGATTATTTAAACAGATTTTTGAAGAACTCCCCAATCGCACTAAAGATATTTCCAAAGAAATTACCAATAGATGCCATGATTCCGGATGAACTTCCTCCATTTTTAAAGGAATTGTAAAGAGATGCTGCGTAATCCACCAGTCCACTTAAATCAATTCCCAGAGAAGTGATTTTCAAAAGAAGATCTACGATTTTCTGTCTCTCATCATCAGATAAAGTGACGCCATATTTATCACAGGCTTCATCAATTGCTTCGTTGATACTCTTCTCGTCAGTCAGTCCTTTTTCTGCGATCAGGGACTTGATGTAAGCAATAAACTCCTCCACTTCCTGATCGGTCAGACCCTGAATGGAAGCTTCCAGTTCTCCGGTGACAACAAGTTCATTTAACGCTGCATCTACAACGTTATCCTGTACTGCTTCCCCGGTCATTGCCTCATATGCCTCAAAGATTCCAACCAGTGCAGCGGTTCCGGAGATTGGCTTTGGGCCTGCAACGATGATATCTGCATCTGTAATTCCAGCAGTTGTCAGCGCATTTTTGTACATACCAACGGTACAGTATGTGATATTGTTCGTAGAAATGTTTAATCCATTTCCTTTTTTACGCTTTACGATCACGACAGAAGACCAGGACTTGCTTCCGATTTTGGAAGAATCCACATAGGAATCGAGGTACTGGTGCTCCTGTGCATTTGTAACGTAAGTGACGTTATAATTTGCAAGATTGGCAGGATCGATTCCCATAAGGGATAATACGATATTTTTCTGGTCATCAGACAGATCTGCGCCGAGTGCCAGATAAGGTTTATCATCTTTCTTAATCTCAACTTTATCGTTATTCTCATCCACAATGACATCTCCAGTCACATTTTCTGTGGATTTTTTATCATCCTCTACCGTTACCCCGCCTGTGACATTATCGGTTGTGCCACTGGTGGAAGTATTTGTGCTGTCGGAATTTGTTGTTGTACTGCTCTGTGCATCTGAAGCAGAATTATTTGTTGTGCTGTTCTGTGCATCTGAAGCAGAATTATTTGTTGTGCTGTTCTGTGCATCTGAAGCAGAATTATTTGTTGTGCTGTTCTGTGCATCCGAAGCAGAATTATTTGTTGTGCTGTTCTTCGTATCTGAAGCAGAGCTGTTTTGTGTAGTTGTAGTTCCGGTTGAACCAGCATTGGTATCTGTACCTGTTGTGCTGCTGTCATTCTGCGTTGCCGCCTGATTCTCCGACTGTGTTGTCTGGGAATCACCGGATGTGGCATTGCCTGCCTCCTGCCCTGCGGTGTTCTGCGCAGAAGCATCTGCTGCAAATGATGTTACATGTGTTGGTATCATCATCACTGCTGCTAAAATAATTGCTGCAATTCTCTTTGTCATTCTCTTTCTCTTCACTTTTTTTCCCTCTCTTTTTATTTACGTATCGATCCGCACTCTCATCCATGCAAGAAGATCTGCATACACTTTATCGCGGTCTGTCTCATTTAAAATTTCATGTCTGTCATTTTCGTAAAGCTTATATGTAATGTCCAGAGAACCTGCCTCTTTGAATAGATCATACACTTTTTTCACGCCGACACCATTATCTCCCACCGGATCATCCTGACCGGATACAATAAAAATTGGAAGCTTGTTTGGCACTTTCTTCACATTTTCCAACTGATTATCGTAGAGAACCGCTTCCATCAGCCCCAGATAGCCATTTAATGTAAACTTGAACGTACACCGCGGTTCGTTATAATAGAATTTTACAATATCCTCATCTTTTGTAAGCCAGCTGTTGGAAGGTGTTTTTCCGGAAAGATCATATTTCTTATATGGTCCGCCAAACGACAGCGATTCTACCAGTTTGCTTCTGTGATGCCAGCCAAAAATTTTTGCAAGAAATTTGCACACGCTGATTCCAAGTTTGGTCGTATTGTCCGGCACACAACCGGTTCCCATAATGATCGCCCCTCTTAAATCATCATTGTAAACGGTGAGGTATTTCCGAAGCATATAAGATCCCATACTGTGTCCCATCATAAAATAAGGAACACCCGGATTTTCTTTCTGAACCATTGTGCGCAGTGTATGCATGTCTGCGATCACCGTGTCACTCGGATTTTCCGCAAAATATCCCCAGTCATCTTTGGATGCTACGGAATCCCCATGTCCTAAATGGTCATGTCCCACCACCATGAAAGCATTCTTAGTTAAAAAATCAGCAAATGGTCTGTAACGCTCCACAAACTCTATCATGCCATGTGTGATCTGTAAAATTGCCTCATACTTTCCATCTTCCGGAATCCATCTGACTGCATGGATGGTTGTTTTGCCATCCGCTGATAAAAATGTAAACTTCTCCTCTTTTGCCATACTTTTCCCCTCTCTTTTTCATGATTATATATTAGATATATTTTAAAACCTGTGGCTTCTTTATTCTGTCTGGACGAAACGATGGACTTCCTCCACATTACGTTCTAATTCATCCGCGCATTCTTTGTGCTCTTTCCACTCCTGACGCAGTGTTTCCGCTTTGGATAACACTCTGCTCTGCACTTCGAAAAATTCATTTTCACCCTGACAGAGACTTTCTAATATTTCTTCAATATCGGTTTCTTCTTCCACATTTTCATGATCTGTTTCCGCCACCTCTGTGTCTCTGCTTTCCAGAAGTTTTACCATGGCGCTGTTATTTTCTTTTAAAAGATCATTTAACAACTGGATCTGTTTCTCTGCCGCTGTGGCAGTTTCCTCAAAACCACTGATTTTCGTAAGCACATCCGCAACTGCCGAAGTATACTGTTCTGCATTCACACGCACTTCCTCTGCCGCTGTCACAAATTTTCTTCCGTCTTCTCCCATGCGTCCTGCTTCAATTGCTGCGCCAAGTGCCAGAACTCCCATATTCTGTGAGATATCTGCCAGTTTCTTTAACGCATCCCCAACAGACTTTCTCTCCTGACAATATGCCTCATAAAATGATGCAATCTCCTTCATTGGTGTTGTGACATGCTTGTTCTGCTCTACAACTCTGGCTATTTCCCCGTGTTCATCCTTCATCTGACGGCGGAGTTCTTCTTTTTCCTGCTGCAGTCTTGTATTCTGCTCATTCTTTTTCATAAGCTGCTGTTTCAACAGTACGGTCTGTCCTGAATTTGCCTCTGAACACTCCTTTAACAGTTCCAATTCCTCTGAAACCGCCGTGATTGTCTCATCCAGTTCCGTTTTTGAGATCGTCATCTGTACCAATGTCTCTTCTGCGCTGTCTTTTGCTTTTGCAATATTAGAAATCTGCTCCTGCAGACGGTTCTGTTTTTCCCGTAATGCCAGAAGTTCCTCTTCCAGTTCTTTTGCTTTTTTTCCACCAAACATATGCCATCCTCCAGCTTTTACTGATAATTTCGAATGATAACCTGTACGCTTTCCACTCCATTATACTCGTTAATCTCCGGATAGTACACAATCATTATCCTCAATTTGTTTATCTGACCGCGAAAAGCTTTTTCCACTTCCGCACTTCCATACTTTTCTGCATAATATGCTTTGAACGCCTCAATATCACCAAAATAGACTGCCGATACCGCCTCTCCCGCGGCTGTCACCAGGTTCAGCCGCAACACATTCTGATTTTTTCCGACCACAAAAGCCTTTGTGATACTCAGGTTTTTGTCGGCAAACTGTGGTTTGATATTGGCTTTTCCAAAAGGCTCTAACACTGCAAATTCCCGGATAAGACCGGCATCCGCATACGCTGCTGGCATCGGAATATCAATTTTGATCTTCGGAATCAGGTCATCCTCCGTGAGATTTGCACAGGCATTGATTTTTTCACGGAACTTATCCACGTTTTCTTCCGGAAGAGATAATCCTGCCGCCATCGGATGTCCGCCGAATTTTTCCAGAAGTTCCCTGCACTTACATAGTTCCTCATACATGGAGTACTCCTCGATGGAACGCCCGGAGCCCTTCACGCCCTCCTCCGCCTTCGTCAGCACAAATACCGGCTTATGATAAGCCTCCCGGATACGCCCTGCAATGATTCCTGCAAGACTTTCGTGCACCTGTGGCAGATAAATGACAAGCACTTTATCCGACATGTAATGTTCCTCCACCACACGTTTTGCCTCCTCGACGCCATCTGCTGTCATATCTTTGCGCTGCTGGTTTAACTCCACAAGCTCCCTTGCCGTTTTTGCTGCCTCTTCCTCTCCCTGTAAAAAAAGAGACAGAGACAGTTTTGCTGTATCAAGTCTGCCACTCGCATTGATGCACGGTCCTAACACAAAACCAAAATGATATGCATTGATCTGCTCCGGTTCTAAATGATTCTGAAAGATCAGGGCGCGCATCCCCGGATTTTTTGTGCGGTGAATGCGGTTTAATCCCTCTTTCACCAAAATGCGGTTTTCGTCTGTCAGATCCATGACATCGCCAACGGTTGCAAATGCGACATTTTCCAGAAATTCATAGGTTTCTTCCAGGGCAAAACCCATTTTTTCATACAATACCTGCAGCACTTTCCATGCGACTGCTGCTCCACATAACTCTTTAAAAGGATACGCACATTCCTGCTGCTTTGGATTCACGATTGCATCTGCGTTGCTGCGAAGGAACTGCTTTTCCCCGTTCTCCTCTGTATAGGGAATCTCGTGGTGATCGGTCACTAACACGGTCATCCCAAGTTCTTTGGCATGCGCAATCTCTGAGATTGCAGCAATTCCGTTATCGCACGTAAGAATGGTATCCATTCCGTCTCTTTTTGCCTGATCGATCAGATTCTCATTGATTCCATAGCCATCCTTCATGCGGTCCGGAATCTGCGTGGAAACATTTCCACCACAGTGTTTAATTCCCCGGTATAAAATATAGGTTGACATAACTCCATCTATATCATAGTCGCCGATAATACGGATCGGCTTTTGCTCTTCTATTTTAACTTTTAAAATATCTGTCAAACGATCTGCATCTTTCAATAAATGTGGATCGTATAAATCCTTTAAACTTCCATTCAGATATCTTTCAAATGCCGCCTCCCCGATCACCTCACGGTTTCGGATAAGACGCGCTGTGACAGGGCTGATCCCGAACTCTTTTCCAAGCTTTTCAAAATCAGCCCCCTTGTTGATTACAAACCATTTTTCCATGTAACACCTGCTGCCTGTTTTTTCTTATGAATTTATCTTTTAATAATGCACTTCCATCAGCATCAGTCCACATGCCGGTGCTGTATAGCCTGCGTTCTCCCGGTTTTTGCTCTCTAAGATCTGTGACAGCTCCTCCGGCGCTCTCCTGCCATCCCCGACCTCGATCAGCGTACCCGTCAGGATCCGCACCATATTTTGCAAAAATCCATTGCCCCGGTAATCGATCCAGAGATCATTCCCTTTCTTCGTAAAATTGATCTCATAAATTGTGCGGACTGCCGTTTTTTTCATTTTCTTATTTCCGCAAAATGAAGTAAAATCATGTGTTCCGATCAGATAGGAAGCGGCTTCTTTCATGCTCTCCACATCGAGTATTTTCTCATACTGGTACTCATATTTCCGCTCGAAAACATCCGAGATCTCTCCCATATGGATGTGATAGCGGTAGGTCTTTTTCTTTGCGGCGTAACGGCTGTGAAAACGCTCGTCCACCTGCTCAATCGCAATGACTGCAATGTCATCCGGCAGATAATGATTCAGATAGGACATGATCTTTCCCTCCGTAAAATGCTCCTCAATATGAAAATTTGCCACCTGGCCTTTGGCATGCACGCCCGCATCCGTTCTCCCCGAACCAATGACTTCCACCGCGTGTCCTGCCATCTGTCCCAGCACTGCTTCTATTTTTCCCTGAATGGTCAGACCGGTGCTGTTCTGCCCCTGCCAGCCCTTGTATCTTGTCCCATCATACTGGATTGTGATTTTATAGTTGTTCATACTTTTTATCCCTGCTTTACTGCAATTTAAACTGTCTTTTAGTTTAACACATTTTCCACTCAAATCCTAGTCTGCGATCTGTCCTGAAACGTTTTTGTGCCGGGGAACTGAAAAATACCAATCCCCCGGCACATTTACTCTGCATTTTATACCAGTTCTGCAATCCTTGTCACCGCAACGTAGATCTCCGATATTTTATACCAGGTACGGTAATCTACCACTCCCGTCACAGGCAAGCCAAAAATAGACTGGAATTTTTCTACTGCTGCCCTCGTTGCCTCTCCGTAAATCCCATCCGGTGTGATCGTCGGGATTGCCGGATAAGCCTGCGAGATTCTCGCTAACTGTTCCTGGATCTGCCGGACCTTATCTCCGGCAGCTCCCACTTCCAGATTATACCGCGGCCAGGATGCCGGGATACCGGAAATCTCCTCCGCTGTATTGATAAACATATTATCACCATAATAATAACGGAGAATTTCTATCGTTTCGTAGTTCTGATCCCCAAGATATTTGCTTCCCCACTGGCTCAGCCAGTTGCTGCACGTCACGCGCTGTCCGTCACAATACTGCGTCAGGATTGGCTGTCTCACATTCGGTCTGGAAAGATAATTCTGGAACATTTCCTCTACCACATCCGAGATACTCTGGAAAATATTTCTTCCATATACAAATTTCTGGTCATAAGCAGTGGATGTTGTGATGGTGAAGTTATAGCCTTTGTTCCGGTACCATTCCGTGTAAACCCTGTTTAATGTAAAGGACATGATCGCAAGGATATTGGCACGCAGCGTGCTGTCCGGCCACGTGCTGTATATCTCGCTGGATGCCACATTTTTGATGTAATCCCGGTAACGGACATAATAATTTGCCGCATTGGGATCCGATGGCGGTCCGTCATGAACAACGACAAATTCCGGGATCACCACTTTACTCAGCACGATCTCCCCTGAGTCGGAGACAGGCTTGATCTCGGACTCTGCTATTTTTGCCGGGAAATTGCCAAACAACGTATTGACCGGAATCACAATGGAATCTATTTGATTTTCTTCCTAATTTTCTTCCGCCATTCGCACCTGTTGCAATGCGAGCTGCTCTGAAAAAACCTGAACGCCCGAAATACTGACGGGACGATATCCCGGTGCGGTAACTTTGACTGTATATTGGGCAAATGGTTGATTTTCGGAGGGTTCCATCGAGTATTCAAGCGGAGGCGCATCAAGCGTAAGTTTTTCCGACATTCCCGAATCATCCGCGCTTACCTCCTCCACCGTGGAATCCGGATCTCCAGAATAGGAAATGGTGATTCTTGCTCCCTCAATCGGTCTTCTGGTCCGGTTTGTAAGTACTTCTACTTTGAGGCTTCCTTTATCTACAGCCTCTGTCTGGGCATATTTGATATCTGGCATGAACAACCTCTTCATACATTTCCTTATATTATATGCTCAGACATGCAATCCTGTTCTGTTTCCTGTGCAAAACATTCGATTTCCCAACTTCTCAATTTTTATTTCCGTTCTTTATCCAAATCCCCCAAAACTTAATTCTTACTCTACCGTAACTACCTTCGCCAGATTTCTTGGCTTATCAACATCAAATCCCTTATCGGATGACACGTAATATGCTAAAAGCTGTAATGCAACCGATGCAGGTAAAACCATAAATTCATCCTGCATATCTGGAAGCTTGATCACCTGATATTCGGTATCAAGATCACCGGAAAGTGCCTCTTTGATAAATAATACAATATCTGCACCTCTGGATTTTACTTCCTTAATATTGGAAAGTTCTTTTGACATGAGTTTTTCCTGTGTTACCGTTGCAACAACTGGTGTGTTAGTCGTAATCAGTGCAATTGGTCCGTGTTTTAATTCGCCGGAGGCATAAGCCTCAGAGTGAATATAAGAAACCTCTTTCAGTTTCAATGATCCTTCCAGTAAAATAGAGTAATCCAGTCCACGTCCGATCATAAACAGATCCTTTGCTTCCAGAATCTTCTTTGCGATCACATGGATGTCACGTCTTTTCTCCAATACTTTCTGCATCACTTCCGGAACACGCTCTAATTCTGCGATAAAGCTCTTTGTCTGCTCCTCTGTGTAGACACCTCGCAATAATGCCATTTTTGCAACCACAAGATAAAATACGGAAAGCTGTGTTGTGTAAGCTTTTGTACTTGCCACTGCAATTTCAGGTCCTGCTGCGGTGTATAACACATAATCACTTTCTCTTGCAATGGAAGAACCTTTTACGTTGATAACGGATAAACATTTTGCGCCCTGTCTCTTCGCATATTTTAATGCTTCCAAGGTATCAATTGTCTCACCGGACTGTGATACTGCGATCACCAATGTTTTCTCATCAATGACCGGATCGGAATACATAAACTCTGATGCAAGTTCTACGTCCATCTGCACATGAACGATAGATTTTACCAGAGCCTGTGCCACAAGTCCCGCATGCATGGCTGTTCCGCATGCTACCACACAAATTCTGTCACAGTCTGTAAAAAGAGAATCCGGCACACCATCCGAAGTAAAATCAGGCAGACCGTTCACGATACGGTCTTTGATCGTATTCTTGATTGCTTCCGGCTGCTCCATAATCTCTTTTTCCATATAAAATGGATAACCATTCTTTCCCGCGCTGTTCAACTCCCAGTCAACGGACAAAAATTCTGGTTCTACCACATTGTCATTTAAATCCGTAAGTACCACATGATCTTTGTGCAACTCTAAAATGTGATATTCCGGTACAACAAAGTATTCATTTGTAAAACGGCAGAGTGCAGTCAGATCTGATGCAAGCATTGCTCCCTCTTTGCATATGGTTGCAACGATCGGGCTGATATTCCGGATCGAGTAGATCACATCCGGCTGATCTTCAAACAGGATCACAAGCGCAAAGGTACCCTTTAATTTACTCACTGTTTTTTTGATCGCTTCCTTTGGATCTCCCTTGTAATAATGATTTAATAATGCAGCCGCAACTTCACTATCTGTTTCAGAATGAAGGATTTCCTGCAAATCGTAATCAGCGATCAGCTCACGATAGTTTTCGATGATCCCGTTATGAACCAGAGTCACTTTTCCCTGCTGATGCGGATGTGCATTCTGATCCGTAACTCCACCGTGAGTTGCCCATCTTGTATGTCCGATACCGCAGGTAGACAAAATCTTCTTCGAATCACAAATTGCTCTTAAATCACTTACTCTTCCGGCACATTTATAAACATTTGTCACATGGGAAGTTTCGTCTTTCACTGCAATACCCGCACTGTCATATCCACGATACTCTAATAATTCCAACGCATCTAATAAAACATCTTTTACGTTTTCACTGCCTGTATAACCTATAATTCCACACATATTAAATTTCCTCTTCTTTTCTATTTAAAATTTAAATCATATTCGAATTCAATTGTCCCATTATACCGTATTTGTTTTGCAGTCACCTGCATATTTGCCGGCATATCTCGCACTGGGAAGTACGAAAGGGCGTCCGCCGAATTTTCGATAACCCTTTTCCTCGTTAACCTGTGTATGGTCGTCCTCACAGGTACATGGCGCTAGAAGAGAAACCTAAATGTCTGCAATCAGTCACAGACAGGATCGCATATCTGAAAATATAAACCTTATTCGATTATCAATGTGCTATATATATTGTAAATGCCTTCATAAATGCTGCTACATCTATGAAGGCATCTATAACATGATTACTATACTATGATATGTGAAAAATGTCCAGAAGTTATTTTACTTCTACTGTCCAGCCATATTTATCCGGGATTCTTCCCCACTGGATACCGGTTAAGGTATCATATAATTTCTGTGTCAGTTCACCGATCTCAAAGTTGTTGACTGTCACAACATCATCTTTGTAACGAAGTTCTCCAACTGGTGAGATAACGGCTGCTGTACCTGTACCAAATACCTCTTCCAATGTACCGTCATGTCCGGCTTTCATCAGATCATCTACGGAAAGTCTTGTCTCATTTACTTTGTAACCCCAGTCACGAAGCAGATGGATCATGGAATCTCTTGTAACACCCGGAAGAACGGTTCCTTCGATCGGTGCTGTGTAGATTTCACCGGCAATCTTGAACATGATGTTCATGGTTCCAACTTCCTCTACATATTTACGATGCTCACCGTCTAACCAGAGAACCTGTGCATAACCAAGTTTTTCTGCTTTCACCTGTCCCAGAATAGAACCTGCGTAGTTACCACCACATTTTGTAAAGCCTGTACCACCTTTTACTGCACGGACAAGTTCATCCTCAACCAGAATCTTAACCGGGTTAAGACCTGCTGCATAGTAAGCACCTACCGGGCAGCAGATAATCATAAACTTGTATGCGTTTGCCATATGTACGCCGAGTGCTGCTTCTGTTGCAAACATAAATGGTCTGATATAAAGTGAAGTGTTTGGTTCAGATGGAACCCAGTCAGCTTCTACTTTTACAAGTGCTTCCACTGCTTCGACAAACATATCAACTGGGAATTCCGGCATGCAAAGTCTTGCGTTGGAATTGATCATTCTCTTTGCGTTCATCTCTGGACGGAACAGCTGGATTTTTCCTTCTGCTGTACGGTATGCTTTCATACCTTCAAATGTTTCCTGTGCATAGTGAAGTGTCACACATGCCGGATCCATTGTGATAGGTCCTTCCGGAACGATTCTTGCATCTTTCCATCCGTCTTCTTTTGTCCAATCCATGACAAACATGTAATCTGTCATATACTTACCAAAACCAAGATTCTTCTGGTCTGGTTTCTCCTTTAATACCGGTCTTTTTTCAAATCTGATATCCATAATATCCTCCTTGTTTGCGAAGCAAATGCGACTGTCCTTACAGGAGCAGAGGATTTGGCCTCCTTTTCCCATTACACTTTTGGGAAATTAACTTTGACAACCATTATGATACTTTCTTTTTTTCATGTCAAGATTATTCCGAAGCCTTATGTTATGTATAACTATTAGTTATTATCTGTTTTATTTTCTATAACCTGATTTTATTTTCTTTTTCAAGTGACTTTTCCACTCTCCTGTAATATAATAAAACTACCTAAAAAAATTATGAGAGGTGATCCCTATGCATACATTTCAGCCAATTCCAGTTGATATGCTGGACATGAATCCATTTACGAAAATCGGCAAAGAATGGGCACTGCTCACAGCCGGAAATAAACAGGAATCCAATACAATGACCATTAGCTGGGGCGGTGTTGGTGTTTTATGGGGCAAAAATGTTGTCTATGTTTTTGTCCGTGATTCCAGATATACCAAGGAACTGATCGATGCGGGAGACTTTTTCTCCCTTACATTTGTAAGTGACCAGTACCGCGATGCCTTGAATTACTGTGGCTCCCATTCCGGCCGGAACGAGGATAAGATTGCAAACGCAGGGCTTACCGTGGACTACCGGCATGGAATCCCATACATTGATGAGGGAAATCTTGTTTTGGTCTGTGAAAAAATGTCTGCTACCAGAATCACGGATGATTCCTTCCTCGATTCCGAGATTGCTGACAAATGGTACAAAGACGGCGATATGCACACCATGTACGTTGGTCAGATCATTGATGTGCTCGCAAGATGATCATTTCTGCTAAACTCTTATTTTTTTGCAAAACGCTGCATTCCTAAACCACAAAAGCCTCCCGGCAAAAATGATCCGGATTGCCTTTCATCGCAATTCCCACATTTTTATCGGGAGGCTTTTTTACTCATGAAGCAGATAACCACTTCTTATTCAACAAAAAAATTTATTTTATTTCAATGGATATTTCTCTGTCAAAGATTTCACGATCGCCTTTGCCTTGTCAGCTGCCGGCTCACCCTCTTTGATCATCATTGCGATCGCCTCTGCGATCTGATCCATATCAGCCGTGTTTAATCCGCGGGAAGTTACCGCCGGAGTTCCAAGACGT
>OCHD01001988.1_pt1 | contig 11995 bp, 8 predicted proteins | sample 1538481 | NCBI WGS metagenome assembly OCHD01 (sample SAMN04571699, study PRJEB22368) | human gut metagenome | biome: human gut; material: stool | host: Homo sapiens | place: Luxembourg | collected 2012-09-07
TCCCGCCCGGCGGGTCTCCGCCGCCGTGTAAACGCCCGCTTCGGGCATCGCGGCGGAGGGTTTGGGGGCTTTGACGCTCGTCAGGTCCGCTTCCAGCACGTCTCCGTCCGCATTGGTCAGCGTCAGACGGTAGTTGCCGTCTCCGGTCCGGTACCTGTCTCCGAGGTAAACCGCCTGCAAGACGGTCGTGAACTCGATGGTGTAATTTACGGCCCGCACGGGCGGCTCCTTCTCCTTGTCGTCGGAACAGGACGCGGAAGACAATACTGCGGCCGCCAGCAGCGGCAGCAGCAAGGTTTTTTCTATTCTCTCCATAATTAACCTGATTTGATTGTGATTGGTCCGGCATCGGCATTGTGCCGCTCGGCAGCAAAAATAGAAATACCCCCTTTCTTGTCAAAACAAAGCCGGGGGTCAAATCGGGTGTGGGTCGTTGCTGTTAAGTCCTTGTTATTTAGTCTGATGACTCTGTCCGGTCCCGCCCGGACCGGGGTATATCCGATGTCTCCGCGTCGCTTTGCGTCCGGAATTCCGCGCCCTTGCGACTCTTTTCTCCGGAGCCGCCGTTTTCCGGTAACGCACGCCGGAAACGAAAGAAACCCGGTTCGAAAGGAACGGGATTAAAAAGCTGTAACGATTCGATTTATCGAGTCGTTACAACTTTTATATAGGAAAATAGGTAACGAGAAGGTAACGGTTTATTTTCAGCATCTTGCGCTCGAATACCGCGTTTCAAATAACTAATTGCAAGATACGAAAAAAATACGGATTTGACAAATTTGCTAAAAAGGGCGGTATTCTAACGCATGGATATTTCATTTTCTCAAGCATACAAAGTTTTTGTTGGAAGAAATAGAACAAGAAATTATCATTAGTGTCAGAACACAAAATGCTCGAACAGTTTTATGTGTCAGTTATGATGAATGAGAATCATCGAGACAGAAACAATCATTAACTTATTTTCTTCCTCTCAAAGAAGAGTTCGGGCAATATGATCTTTATCTCTTTTGCAACTTTCTCGCTCTGCCAGTAGACAATGAAATTTACCATTGCACTTTTTAATTCGTACCCTTGTCTATGCAGCCTTTCATAATGTTCCGACATAAAATTTCGAGAAAATTTCAACACGGATTGTCCATTTCCATCCAAGCATTCGTCTCCCCTGACATACAAAGTATCACCGCTTCTGAGCTGAGCGATCTGCGGCTGTCGATTAATAAAATAATCCAGCCATATATCGCTATGGGTCAAGTGTATTGCCAATTCTTCCGGCGGCAGATAGTCATTTTTATCTTCAATATGCTCAACAGCTTCTGAGGATAGGCCGTCGAGAAAATCAGAATTCAGGTGAATTGTCAGTTCCCGTCGTGCCCTTGTCATGGCAACGTACAGTTGTCGGATTCTTTCGTCCGAGGACAAATTGAAGTTGTTCAGCATCAAAAAAACATGATCGAACTCTTTGCCTTTTACCTTGTGGATCGTTGAAACGAATATAGTCTCTCCGTTTTCACCGAAGAAATCATTCAATTTAGACTCTCTGATAAAAAGCTCCAAATCGGACTTGTATCTTCTTTTAGGATTTATCGTTTCAAAATCCCGAATTAAACCCAAACAACTTTCCAGTTTACTACTGTTCTGAAACACGGTTTGCAACTCCTTCTTCGCCTGCTCCCATACATCATCGTCAATCAGGAAAATATCTTCCACCGAATGTAACCGGGAAAGAAAAAAATTGATTTCATCGAGTTTCAACAAGCAGAATCCGCTGTTATCCTGAATCAACTGTGCCGGCATCCCGTTTTTAAGCAGAAGCCCTGACACCTGCAAAGCCTCGTCATTCGTATACGTAAGCACACAAACGCTTCCGCGAAGTTCGGCGGATAGAATATCTTTCACCAGCGGCTCAATAAGATTTTCACTCTTATAACGAACCACTTTAATTTTTCCGTTATCAGCCTGTTTGGCAATAATCGGATTTTCTTTCAGTCGATGATGAATGCGTGCAACGAATTGATTCGTGAAATCGACGAGGTTGCTTTTGCTGCGAAAATTCTCAACCAGTTCGTATTTCATGGCTCCGTATTCCCGAATAAGCCTTTTGAAATATTGGGGACTCGCATGCCGGAATTCATAAATACTTTGGTCATCATCTCCGACTGCAATAATCCGCATATCGTCGTTATGCCTGATAAGAGCTTCGATCAGTGAAAACTCATCTTCGTTCATATCTTGCGCTTCGTCGATGACCAATACATTTTTTGTAATGCGACTCAATTCCACATCCCCTTTTTCGATGCGTTCGACGGCGCATTTCAAAACATTGTCAACTCTTTCCAGACTGCCGATCTGCCCCAGCAGATCGAAGCAATAGGAATGGAAGGTCTTTATCTCGATGAAATTGGCGGCGTTGCCGATCAGTTTGAGTAACCGCTTTTTGAATTCGGTGGCCGCCGCCCGTGAAAAAGTAAGCATGAGCAACTGTTCGTGCTTGACATCCTCCATGAGCATCAGGGATGCCAATTTATGTACCAATACCCGCGTTTTACCGCTTCCGGGACCAGCTGCAACTACGATATATTTCGATTCCTGATCCCGAATAATCTGTAATTGCGCGGGAGAGAGTTCGCCGAAAAGTTGCCTGTATTTAGCCGGAGTGATATTCCTTTTTATCTCAGATTGCCGACTGCCTTTGAAATACAAATTGAGAAACGACGCATAATTCAATGCGAAATAATCGTCCACAAATTTCAGCGCATCCTCCGAACCGGCAATCATCTTTTGGGCATATTCGCCAACGATATGAATTTGCTGAATTTTGTTTTCATAGAACCGCAGGAGCTTCTGGTAATCTTCGAGTTTGTAGCGTTTCTTGTTGTCTTTTTCAAGCCGTTCGATCGTCAGTCTGTTGTAGACGACCAAGAAGCCGCCCTCGATTTTGAGCGCCTCGATTCGGGAAAGATAGAATAACGCGTCTTCGACCTCTTCCAGAGAGATTTTTCGCCCGAATGCTTCGATCGATCTTTCGAAAGCATCTTTCAATTCGAGAACTGAGAATTCTACGAAGGCCTCCTCCTTGTCTGCCCCGGTATCTTCGGTGCTTCTGTCATAAAGAAATCCAACGATGAATTTCGCCAAATCATGGCGCAACTTCATTTTTTCCCGGAAAGTCTCTTTCGGCTGCATCCATGTGATCAGTACTTGGTCCTTGGAAAACGCCGGACTTTTACGCTTGATCCAGTTCTTTATCGTCCAAAAATTGAGTATGACTTTTATCTTGTTCAGGGTGATATTTATCTCTTTCAGAGCCGCATCGTGTGTCGCAGCCACGGCTTTTTCGTTGATTTCTTTCAGGTAGAAGACTTTCTCCGGATTGTCGAACATGTCAAGCAGGAAACTCTCAGTCCAACAAGCCGCCGTTACGATCAGAAGAGACCGATTGAGGGATTCGCTTCTTTTGATGAATGCCGTCAGGTCTTTTGCATCGGCCAAAATCTCCTCTTCACGCATCAGATTCACGACGCTTATCACCTCTTCTTTCTTGATTCCCAGATGGTCGCTGATATAATCGATCCGCGATTCCGCTACCTCGTCATCGGATTGCTTGCGACTTCTGCTCGAAAAGAGCTTCTTGATAATCCGCACAGCATATTCCTGCCGTTTCCCGTCGAAACGTGCGGATGTCCGTATTTTCTCAATCGCCTCCTGAGCTGTTTTCGACCGAATGCTGTTGGCAAAGACTCGCGGCATATTCTGGCCGCGTTTCAGATAGCCGGCATCTTCCAAGGCTGAGATTGCCGTGGTCACCCGAGTTTCGATTTCCGGAACGCTGTCATCCCACCCCGCTTTGCGTGCAATCTCCAATGCCGAATTCGATACCGTAGAACGGAATCGGGCGAGCTCCTTAATCGCCTTCCAAACCTGCTGAATCTCTTTGAAGGAGAGTTTGGTCTGATTAAGAAGAACAAAGTGTTTATTCAAATCGTCTTCATTGAACAGGACATAACACTCCGCGTCGATGCGTTCGTTACGTCCGGCCCGGCCTGCTTCCTGGATGTAATTTTCCAATGAATCGGATATGTCGTAATGGATGACCATACCGACATCCTTTTTATCGACGCCCATTCCGAAAGCCGATGTCGCGACCATAATTTGAAATTCACCGGCTATAAAGGCATTTTGATTCGCCGTTTTCTCCCGGATGTCCATCCTGCCATGATAGGCCCGGGCCGGGAATCCGTCCCGGGTCAAACATCTCGCCAACTCCGTCGCCCGATGCGTCCGCGATACATAGACGATCGTCGGGCAACTCTTAGCTTCGAGCAAGCACCTCAAAGTCTGATATTTCTGCGCCGCATCCGTCTGGGCCAATACTTTGAAGTGCAGATTCGTCCGGGAGGCTTTCGAAGCGAACACTTCGAATTCGAGCGAAAGTTTCTCCCGAAAATAACTTCGGATGTCCTCGATGACCTTTTGTTTCGCCGTAGCAGTAAAACAGGAAACGGGAATCGGCTCGGCCATATTCTTCTTTTCCTGAATCGATCGGATAAAATCGCCGATATACAGATAATCGACTCGGAAATCTTGTCCCCACGCAGAAAAACAATGCGCCTCGTCGATTACGAACCGCACGACATTCCGTCCCAGAATCAACCGTTCGATCGTTCGCGAACGCAGCGATTCGGGAGAAATGTAAAGGATGGAAGCCGATCCGTCTTCCACCCGTTCGAACGACTTCGCCCTTTCGATCGGATTGAGCAAACCGTTGATGGTAACAGCATCAGTAATCTCGGTTTTTTCCAAGTTATCGACCTGATCTTTCATAAGCGATTGTAACGGCGATATTACGATCGTCAAACCCTTGGCGTTTTCTCCGCTCATCAAGGCTGGGAGTTGAAACGTAATCGACTTTCCGCCGCCGGTCGGGAAAACAGCCAGCAGGGATTTGTTATCCACAGCGGCCCGGACCGCATGCTCCTGCAACGGTTCGCCGGCATAGCTCCGGAAAGAATCGAATCCGAACCAGCGTTTCAATCCTTTATGAATATCCAGTGCGCTATTGCAGTACGGGCAACCTTCGACACAAGGAGTATTGCGCAGCCGGAACATGATGCGCTCGACATGCGGATAATTTTTCAAGACCCAAGGCGGAGTAATGGAATGCGTATTCCGATGACGCGCCAGAGAATCGATCAATGACAGGCAATAAGCCAATTCAATCGGATGCTTTGCGATCATTCCTGCCAAGTCGGCATGTATGCAGATTTCCGCTTCGAATTTCTGACGGATCAAATTTTCGAGATCTTTTTTTTCAGAGGCATAAGAAATAAAACGGAAAAAGGCCTGAAACTCCGGCGTATCCCCCAGCAATCCGAAAAATATCTGTTTAAGAAGATCGTCTTTCCGCTGAAAAGCCGCAATTTCGTCGTGGAATAAATGCCGGGCTTTGACTGAATCGTTCAACGGGTTATTGGCCTCGTCCACTTGCAGTTTGTCGTCTTTCAGAAGTGCATGGTAAGGTTTCGTTGGAAAAAGCAACGGAGAGAGAGGCAAGGTATCGATGACATCGGCCGGATTTATTCCAGCGGCCTGTAAAGCACCTCCGATGTATTTTATATCATGTTTGAGGATATTATGTCCACAAATGAAGTGTGTGCCGCTGAGAAACGATACGAACTCCGAAAAAGATTTTTTGTGGAATTCGCATCCGTCGCTTCTAACACCGCCGATATCGAGTATTTGTCGGCTCCTCGGTTCGATTTCGGTATCGATAAATGCAATCGGGTATTTCATTTTACGAATTTTGTGATATCATGCCCGTCCAACGAAAAGCAAAAACGCAAGTTTATCCAAATATAGTGAAAATGATTCATTTTACAAGATGTAGACGGCCTGTAATAAATAATTTATTGTATATTTGCGATATAACTACTATTCTTACTTTATGAAATTGCGCCTCAAAAAACTCCTTAAAGGAGTTATCGTTTCATCCATGGCGACCTTGGCTAATACCTACGGAGCCGAAGCAATGCCGGCCTACCAGTTTTCGGACAATCCGTCCGATGATGCCACGGACGAGTATAGCAAATCGTCGAAAGACGGAAGTATCAAAATGTTGTTGCACCTGAATTCGGACGATACTTATGCGTTGGCAGGACATCGAAGCCACAGTTCACATCGCAGTCATAGCTCGCACAGATCACACAGTTCTCATCGGTCGGGGTCGTCCCATTATTCCCATTATTCGTCCGCTACTACATCCGGAAATACGTCATCCTCCTCCGTATCGCCAGCCAATTATACCCTCGGATCGAGAACCCTCTCAATGAACACCTACGGGGCGGATGTCAAAGCACTGACCGATTTATTGGTTAAGCACAAATATATTGCACGATCAGCTGTCGGTACGAATTACCTGGGTTATGTAGTCTATGATGTGGATGTCAGAAATGCCGTTAGGGCTTTCCAGAAAGAGGCGGGTTTGTCGCAGGACGGTATTGCCGGAAATGCCACGATTGCCAAATTGCAAACGTGGGTTCCCAAGGTTTACAATCTGGGAGACCGGGTATTGAAAAAAGAGATGCGGGGCGCAGATGTAACCCAACTGAAAAATATCTTGATCGACAAGGGATTCCTCGAAAAACCGTTTGTCAAGGGTGAAACACTGTTCGACGCTGCGATTGAAACGGCGTTGAAAAGATTTCAGGATAGTATCGGTATCGATACGACGGGAAAAGTCGATGCGCAAACGTTTTATTTTCTGAAAAAGCAAAATGATCGACATTGAATTGAATCCGCAAGGCGACGTTGTACTCAACGTCGACAAGTCAATTTACGACGAATCCGTCATCGATAAAGTCCTTTATTGGTGGGCGGGCGATTACGTAATCACCCGGCGAAACACCCCGGGTACGAGCGTTCAAACGATTATCGTCTCGGCTTCGAATCCGATCACACAGGAGGCATTCGATAGGATACGAAAGAAACTGAGCGCAGATTTTGTCGATTATAAAAACAGGGCGCTCATCGCTTCGGAAACCCGAAACCTGCGGAACATTCTTTATGCCAAGGCTTTCGCCAACAGCGATGATTTTGTCGAGTTCGAATTCAAAGATTGACGATGTATTACTTGCTGCCGTTCCGGTTTCATGTTTTCCGCAATCAGGAGTTGCTGACCAATGACCTTGGGGACTACCTGCTGTTGCCCCGCGGCAGCGTACAACGCATCGTCGATCGGAAGGTGCTTCCGGAAGAGGAATTGTACAAGAATCTGACAGCTTCATTCTTTATTTGCGAAAAACCGTTGCCCCGGCTGATTGACACGATGGCGGTCCGTTTGGCTACCCGCAAGGCATTTCTCGATCATTTTACTGCGCTGCATATCTTTGTGCTGACACTTCGCTGTAACCAGAACTGTATTTATTGTCAGGCATCCAGTCAGGAAAGTTGCCGGAATGAGTATGATATGAGCGAACAGACGCTCCTGCATGCCGTCGATCTGATGTTTCGTTCTCCGTCCCCTTGCCTGACAATGGAGTTTCAGGGAGGCGAGCCTACGTTGGTCCCGCATCTCATCCGCCGGGCCATCGAATATGCCGAAGAGAAGAATCTGACCGAAAACCGCAAACTTACCTATGTAATTTGTACCAATAGCGTCAATCTGACGGACGAATTGCTCAATTTGTGCAGACAATATGGCGCGGTTATCTCGACTTCGCTTGACGGCCCGCTGTACCTGCACAACCACAACCGGGGAAAAACGGACAGCTATCAGCGTGTTGTTGCCGGTATTGCAAAGGTTCGCGAAGAATTGGGCGAAAGCCGGGTTTCCGCATTGATGACGACCTCGGAGTATTCGCTCGCGGGAGATTATCGATGCTTATCGGGAAAACGGATTTCACAGTATCTTCATCCGGGCGCTCAATCCTTACGGACTGGCGAAAGACAATGCCGATTGGACTGCTTATTACGATCGCTTCGTTGAGTTCTACAAGCAAGCGCTGGAATATATTATCGAACTCAATAAATCGGGAGAGGTGTTCGTCGAAGAGTTTGCGACGCTTATTTTGCGTAAAATCCTGACACCTTTTCCGATCGGGTTCGTCGACCTGCAATCTCCTGCAGGAATTATCAACGGCGTAATCGTCTATAACTACGATGGATATGTCTATGCTTCCGACGAATCCCGAATGCTGGCCGAATTTCGGGATTATACATTTCGGGTGGGATCGGTAACGGATCGGTATGAAGATTTGTTCTACGGCCGCAAAGCGCAGGAGATTTCCCGCCTGTGGGCGACAGAGTGCATTGCCGGTTGTGCCGATTGCGCTTTTCAGTCGATTTGCGGGGCCGATCCCGTGAGGAACTACTCCACGCAGGGCGATATGTACGGATTCCGGCCGACCTCGACCTTCTGCCGGAAACACAAGGCGATTATCGAACACATCTTCGGCCTGCTGGCGGATCGTAGGGAAGAGGTACTGCCGATTTTCAAAAATTGGATCACGGGAACACGGGGATAATGAGAGATACGATCGACATAAATTCCAACGACAACGCGCTGTTCATTACTTCACAGTGCAACAACCGTTGCGTCATGTGCTGCCAGCCGCCTTTGCTGCGAAACGATCTCGACGGCTATTTTCAGAAAAACATGGCTCTGATCGACTCTGCTCCGCGGGAACTGCGTTCGCTCGGAATTACGGGAGGCGAACCGACCCTGCTCGGGGACCGGCTGTTCGAGCTGCTTCGCCATATTCGTTTGAAACTACCGGAAACCGAAATTCACCTGCTGACGAACGGACGGGCATTCGCTGACAAGGAGTATGCCCGAAAACTCGCCGAATGCGATACGGAAAAGATACTTCTCGGCATTCCGCTCCATGCCGATTATGCGGGCGACCACGATGCTATCACGCAGGTGAAAGGCTCTTTCGAGGAGACAATGCTCGGCTTGTATAACCTTGGACGCTATGATATCGGAATCGAATTGCGGGTAGTCATTACCAAGATGAACTATCTCCGGTTACCGAAGTTGCCGGATTTTATCTACCGCAATCTGCCGTTCGTCGAATTCATATCGCTGATGGGACTGGAATACACGGGATATACGATCAAAAACCGGAAAGCAGTCTGGATCGATCCGATGGATTATCAGGCAGAACTCACGCGGGCGGTTTTGGAGCTGCGGGACTGGCGTATGGACGTCTCAATCTTCAACCTGCCGCGGTGCATTCTCCCAGAAGCGCTATGGCCCTTTGCCCGCAAATCCATATCCGACTGGAAAACCCAATACCTCGATATTTGTCGGGAATGTGCTGAGCAACCGGAATGTTGCGGATTATTCGCAACATCACGAATACAAAGTAGGGGAATTAAAGTAATAAAATGAAATAAACGGGCGACCGACATCCTATGTGTCTATGCAATTAGTCCCATAGTCCCAAGTATAATGAATTATACACGATAAATATACCGTCGAATAGCTTTAATCCAGACGATATATCCAGCACCGGACAAGTGGATTCCATCAACAGTTCGTTCTGCCGGAAGTTCTCCGTTTTGTTGCATATCACTCCAAATGTCGATGAAAGTCAATCCGCGGCGTCCAGCCATTTCGCGCAACAAGGCATTATATCTGATGATCCGCTCATTCTGTCCCCCAAACATTTTTTCATTATAGGACTCATTCACGGGCAGAAGGCTCTGGATGTAGATTTTCGTATGCGGACTTTCACTTGCAATGATATCCAGAAGTCGCTCATACTGCTTCAGAAGTTTCTCATATGATATTTTGGAAAAAAGCAGGTCGTTGATGCCACCCATAATGAAAACGGCTTTCGGTTTGCCTTGCAGAATCGACGGCAAACGGTTAATCATGCCCGATATACAGTCTCCGCCGATACCGCGGTTCATTACGCGTATTCCCCGAAAGTATTCGCCCCACAAACCACGCTCGGTCAGACTGTTGCCCAGCATGACTATATCGCTTTTCGTCACGGGAGTGATCTCTGAGAATGCACGTCTGGAGTGATAGTATTCATTGTCGAAGGTCAGCGTGTCGCGCTGAGCTTGAACTGACGTTGTCGCTGCTGCAAGCAGTGCGCACAGAAGAATTATTTTTTTCATTGATCCGTTATTTTAGAAATTTTCCATTGAAATCGACCGGACGTTCGAATGGGTGCAATGCCGATTCGATCATCCGGGCAGCCTCGCGTCGGGTAAGCGGTTGGGAACTCTTGCAAGGGGCAATATCGCCGCCGGCATTGCGCAGTAATTCTGCCGCCAAAGCCGCAGTTAGCGGTGCCGGATCATCCGAAACTTCGACCTGTGGTGCATACTCATGTAACCCGCGGCTGAATTCTCCCACAGAGAGCGTCCGGTCCGGAAAGAACCATGAGCGATTCTCCCACCCGAACGGCTCACCGATCATCCGCAATATACCCGTTACAGCAATGCGTTGTAACAGTTCGAAATCGGGATCGTTGGGTGATACATCGTAAAGCGGCGCCAAATAAACCTTTTGAGAGAGCAGGGCTTCCTGCAATCTGCGTACAGGGACCTCGCGTGGTGTGCACTCCGCCTTTACGGCTAAAGCTGCCAATATTCCGGCAGCCTGTCCTGTCAACAGAACGACCGGCTGAAGACGTGTCGAACCGTTGATGAGATTCGAGACAGAAATCGCCTTATCGGCAACGATCAGATTTTCGGTTTCGGAGGGAATCATCGCCCCCATTGGCACTGCAAACGAAGGAATCGGAGGGAAAGGGATTTTCCCAATCTCCGGACGACAATCGTGATGATGATCTACGGGATAATCACCCACGGAAATTCCGGTACGATATAGTTGAGAACTGCCATAGCGATCCGTAACGTCATTTAGCGTCAACATTACCACTCCCTCCAGTCGGCGGCCTTCGCGGTGATAGGGAAGATATGCCAATCCGTCGGCAGTGTCGAATTCGTCGTCTGCAATGCCCAGATGCCGGAAGCCTAATTCATTCTGAATGTAATAAATGAACCGCAAAGTCTTTTCGCGGGCGGGACGCAACGCCTCGGAACGTTGCTTGTAAGGCATTTCAACGATATTCATGTAGTAATCGTTACCATTGACAGGCCAATTGATCATAAATTTGCCATTGGGCAGACGGCCGTAATCGAGCATGGTTCCCGCAGAGATCTTCTGACCTGCCGCAGTGCGGCAGGCATAAGCAAATTCGGCAGGGTCATAACCTTCGGGCTGCATAATGGTTCTATCCATTCCTTTGCCGTAATCTTTGAGAATCGCTACGAAGGTCAGATCCTGAACGATATCATTCGCCCGCTCCGGTGCCAATTCCTCGCCTGTCAGGTTACATGCGTCCATTCCCAGCCGATAAGGAGTACCGCTCATGGGAAGCGCATCGCCCAGATCAGTCGCATCGATTGCAACACGTGCAGAAACGGAGAGCTGTTTACCCTGTCCGTCGATGAACAAAGCACCCGTTACCGTGTCGCCGGATTTGAAAATTTCCACAAGATGGTAGCCGTGAAACACTTCGAGCAATGGTTCCGCACCGGCCATGGATTTGAAAATACTGTCGGCAACATGCGGTTCGAAAAGCGTATTGCTTACCCAGCCTGTCGCCAGGGCCTTTGTACCTCCGTAATGGCTGCGGAGTTTTTCACGGAATTCATACCATAGTCCGGATGGTAAGTGATGATTGCCGTCAATGGCTGATACGCCTTGTGCCGTGAGCATTCCTCCCAGCATCGGAGTCGGCTCCGCTACAAGTGTTGAAACACCCTGCCGGGCAGCAGAGAGGGCCGCAGCCGTACCCGATGTCGTACCGCCGATAACCAGCACATCAACCGTCCGGCGTATGGTTTTGCCGCATATCGGCTGTACTTGTAGCAGGAAGAATGCCGCCGCAACTGCCGTGATGAATCCGAATCGTATGTTATTCATTTCCTCGTCCGATCGATATTATTAGCACTTTTCAAGAATCTGCCAAATCTG
>OCHD01002005.1_pt1 | contig 11940 bp, 6 predicted proteins | sample 1538481 | NCBI WGS metagenome assembly OCHD01 (sample SAMN04571699, study PRJEB22368) | human gut metagenome | biome: human gut; material: stool | host: Homo sapiens | place: Luxembourg | collected 2012-09-07
ATTACTCCGCCAAAGAAGGATACAGAGCGTGCTAAGCGTATTCTGACGGGCTTTATAAAGAAATATGGCGTTACGACTATCTCCATAGGCAATGGCACAGCTTCAAGAGAAACGGAGCAGTTCACAGCGGAGCTTATCAAAGAAATTCCGCAGAAAGTTTCTTACATGGTGGTGTCTGAGGCAGGCGCTTCCGTTTACTCCGCTTCCAAGCTTGCGGCTGAGGAGTTTCCTGAGTATGACGTTTCACTTCGTTCGGCAGTATCAATAGCACGCCGTTTGCAGGACCCTCTTGCAGAGCTTGTAAAGATAGACCCAAAGGCAATAGGTGTTGGACAGTATCAGCATGATATGCCAAAGGCGAGAATGGACGAGGCTTTAAAGGGCGTTGTTGAGGACTGCGTAAACTCAGTAGGCGTTGACCTTAATACGGCTTCATACTCATTGTTGTCATACATATCGGGCATAAATATGACAGTTGCAAAGAATATTGTTTCCTACCGTGAGGAAAACGGAGCTTTCACCGAAAGGAAGCAGCTTATGAAAGTTCCAAAGCTTGGCGCAAAGGCTTTTGAGCAGTGCGCAGGCTTTTTGAGAGTGCGTGGCGGAAAAAATCCGCTGGATAACACCGCTGTTCACCCTGAGTCATACAAGGCCGCACAGGCGCTTATTGACAGGTGCGGACTGAGCCTTGCGGACATGGGCGACGTAAAGCAGATAGCTGAGAAAGTCAATGCAATGGGCATGAAGGAGCTTGCCACAGATATCGGCATTGGTGCTCCGACGTTAAAGGACATAGTAGGGGAGCTTGAAAAGCCGGGTCGTGACCCTCGTGACGAGCTGCCTCCACCGCTTATGAGAAGCGGCGACATCATGGAGCTTAAAGACCTGAAGCCGGGCATGGAGCTTATGGGTACAGTGAGAAATGTTATAGACTTCGGTGCGTTCGTTGATATCGGCGTTCACGAGGACGGACTTGTACACATTTCTCAGATGTGCGACAGATTTATAAAGCACCCTCTTGAGGTCGTAAAGGTCGGGGAGGTAGTTAAGGTTTGGGTACTTAACGTTGATCTGAAGAAAAAGCGTATTTCGCTTACTATGAAAAAGCCCAAGGGGTAAGGGGCTTGGCATAGGTTAGATAAGAACAAAAGGGCTGTGTGGACAGCCCTTTTGTTGTTTTACAAATATGTGATTGTAATTCAATATCGTATCACAATGCAAATTGAGTGCTTCGTATTTTACACCTATGCGTAAGTTGCAACCATAGACGTTGAAGCTTCGGAAACTGAGGAATAGCCTCGTATTTTACACCTATGCGTAAGTTGCAACATCCGCTATTGTCAGGACAATCACGTAACTTACCTCGTATTTTGCACCTATGCGTAAGTTGCAACCTTTTTATGATTCAGCTGAAATAATCTACAAAACCTCGTATTTTACACCTATGCGTAAGTTGCAACTGCAAAATTGAACAAAAGTGTAACCCTGTTGCACGGATTATTATGTGCACGTTAAAACCTTACCGAGAGTATTTACCGTATTTTGTTAAAAACTTATGTACACTTTCTCGATTTTAGGACGCCGAGTCGCCCTGAAATTGTGTGAACCTTCTACTTGTTTTCATTCACTTGGACTTCGCTTTTTTGCTTTTTCAAATCTTTTTCTATTATTTTATCAATGTTTTTAATTCCGATATTCTGACTTGCATTATAATCGGCATTACTTTCAAAATCGCATTTAAGACATCTAAATTTTGCCTGATTTGGTCTGTTATCCTTGTGGATATATCCGCATTTGCTACATCTCTGACTTGTATATTTAGGGGCGATATAGACGACATTTATCCCTACTTCTTTTGCCTTGTTTTCTATCTTTGTCTGGAGGTCATAATAAGTCCAGTCTTTTAGAAAACGATCAGATTTAGATGTAATACCCGTCAGCTTTTCCATTTGGATAGTTCCGCAACCCTTTTTTACAGCATATTCTATCAAAGCTCTGCTGTATTTGTGGTTTGTTGTATCACGAAATCTTGCTATCTTGTCGCCTATATTTAGGGCAGGCTCAGTGCGTTTTTTTCTGCCGTGACCAATTCTTCCGTCACCACAGTATTTTGTTTGCTCGAGCATTGAACGTCTGCGAGCTTCCACGCTTTTTCTGAATTTCTCAATTTCGCCGCCCTTGATTATGAATCGGTCACGATCGCCGAAAACCGAAGCGACTAAAGGATAGCTAACGCCTACATCAACACCAAGGATCTTTTCTTTGTCAAGTTCAGAAATGTTTTTATTGTCAAAACTATAAGACAGATTAAGCTTCCACATCTTTTTCTTTTGGTCATATAAAAGTTTGCTGGCTACTATTGTGTATATCCCGTCAAAACAACGCTCAAGAATAGTTTTGGTAGAATTATCTTTCACCTGCATTTTAAAACGAAAACCGTCTTTAAAACCATACTTTGCAAATCCAGCTCTATTTAACAAACCGAGCCTGACATAAAATTCTTTGTTTTCATATATCAGCTTTATAGAGTCATTGTGCAGATCAAGAGGCTGGTCTGCTTTGTATGAAGGAACTGATCGTTTGCCTTTCCATACCTCTTTTTTATATGTATTAAAATTTTTACATACGTCCATTGTGGTAGTGGAAAGATTACTTGAATTTAAAGCGAGTTTTGTTCTTAATTCTTTGTTTGCTTGTCCATGCACACTTGAGTAGCCAAATATGTCTTTTGCTTTAGGATATATGCCACTCGCCTTAACATAATCGCTTGAAAAATTGTTCCATTCCCAAAGAAGCTGAACAGTTTTATTCTTTGCTTCTCGTGTCTGCTTTTGCAATTCCCACAGTATTTTATTGACTTCTTTATAATCTATCCGGTTGCCTGCTTTGTCAAATTGCTCACTAATTAGATAGATTTTTACGACTTTGACCAGTAATGTCACCCCATTTCACACGATCAATATACTTTACCCTATCATTGTAACACATAAGTATATTTTTGTAAATTGGCAAAAGGGACAAATATGAGGTGTGGTTTTTGGAACAAAGTCCCTCGATTTTGGCACAACATGACATTTTTTTGACGCTAGATGCTTGTTGCTGGTTTTATGGCTTGACCTTATGATATAATTATGGTAATATAAAATCGTACATAGACTATGTTATAAAAGGACGTGAAAAAATGCGGATCGCAGTTTGTGATGATAATGCTGTTTTTCTTCAGTTTTTTTAATCTATGCTGGCAAATGAACTTGAATCAAGGTCAGTCAAAGCTGAAATAGAAACGTTTACCAAAGCTGAGAGCTTTTTTTACTGCCATGGTAAAAAGCCTTTTTCGGCTATATTTCTTGACCTTGATATGCCTGAAATGACCGGTTTTGAAGTCGCGCGGCAGCTAGGTCAGAATGGTAATTGCTTCGTGATCTTTGTGACAAGTCATCAGGAGCTGGTTTATGACAGCTTTAATTTCAGACCGCTGAATTTTATCTGCAAAGATCCTGACGCCGATGTTATGAAGGATAGGCTCCATATGGTAGCAGGACAGCTGACGGACGCATTGAAGCAGGAAAAGACAGTGGTTTTGGAGAATAGGGAGCAGGGAAGGATCTCTGTAAAGCTTCGTGATGTAACTTATATAGAGAGCAATAGCCACAGCATCATATATCATTTTGCAAATAATAAGGATACTATTGCAGTCAGAGACAGCATTGGCGAGATAGAAGAAGCTTATCGTAAATTTGATTTTATACGGGTGCATAAAAAATATATCGTCAATCTGAAATATGTTTTTAACATAAGCCGTTCAAATGAAACAGTGATCTTCAAAAGCGGTTCAGAGCTTCCCATGAGCCGAGGATATAAGAATGCAGTTGACGACGCTTTGACTGAATATCTGAGGAGAAAGTGATGACTATTACATTGTGGACGATATTTGAGATCTTGATAAACTTTTATCAGGGCGGTCTGGAAACATGGTTTATATATAAATTTCTTACGCCAAGATCTCATGAAAGGGCTAAGATATGGGCTGTTATATTTGCCGTTTGTGAAGGCTGTCTGGTCACTGTTTTTAATTATTTCACTGTATTTGAGGGCTTTGGAAGTGCTTTGTATTGGGCAAGTCTGCTTGTTTTTGCGTTTTGCTTTTTTAGTGACAATGCAGTAAAGAAATTTCTTTCCATATCCCTCTCGCAGGTTGCGATCTTGTTGATAACGTCATTGGAACTAAATGTTGTATCGTCATTTTTTAAAATATCCCTCAGGGAGCTTGTGGTCGAACAAAGCTTGCTTAGATTTGTGACGCTTATAATGATCCAGATCTCTATATTCATTGTATTTAGATTAATACTGATGGCCTTTAAACATACAGATGATTATACGGCTTCAGATTGGGTTACGATAATTGCAGTGCTTATTATTTCGTTTTCTCTCGTTATGGTAATACATGAACTGTCCCTTTCGGCAGACGATGGCCATAGACTGTATATAAATCTGTCATATATGCTTGTCTTTGTTCTTAATATACTTATATTCTGGATAATAAATTCTTTGATAAAAAAGAATCGGAAGCTCAAGGAAATGGAGATAGTCAAACTAAGAGAGCAGTATCTTGAGCAGTTTATCGGAAACGCCGAGTCGCAATATGACGCCATGAGAAAACTAAGGCATGATATAAAAGACAAATATGAAACGGTCAATGAACTATTGAAAGTCCAAAAAATAGATGAAACGAGAAAATTTATCTCAGAAAGCTTTGACCTTATCAAGAAGTCGGAGTCCTATGTTAAAACGAAAAATAATATTGTAAATGCTATCGTTAACGCAAAGCTTACGATGGCTTCTTCCTTGGGGATAAAAATATCATGTATAACAGTTTCGGATTTTGAGGGAATAAAGGGAACTGACCTTTGCGACCTGTTGAGCAACACGTTGGAGAATGCTATAACGGCATGCAAGGAAATAGCCGACGACGCAAATAAATTTCTGTATCTGAAGATCGACCGAGAAACGGATACATATACGTTTTTGATAAAAAATTCAATAGATCATTCTGTTATGGATAGTAATCCAAGGCTTACGACCACAAAGGCTGATAAAAAACAGCATGGCCTGGGGACCTCAATAATCAGAGAGATAGCAAGAAAATATAATGGCAGATGCGATTTCTATGAGTCGGAGGGAATGTTTTGCTGTCAGGTAACATTGATGGCAGATACAACGGTCCTGAACTAATTGTTCGTGGCCGTTGCTGCATTTCGTGACAAAAACCTGCAACTCATTCCAAAAAGCTTGACATATTGCTGTTATTCTAGTACAATTCAAATTAGGGTAAGACAAAAGCGAGGCGGTAGTTTATGGATCTTGTTGTATCGGGTATACTTAATTTTTTGACCGAGCAGGAAGCTATCGGCAAAGCAGATGAGGTACAGGATTTTTATCGGTATGGCATAGAAATAACTATCTCATCAATGTTAAACATTGTGCTTGTATTGCTTATGGGAGCATTGACAGGGCATTTGCTGGAAAGCGTAATATATTTGGCAGTGTTTATTGCTGTCAGGGTTATTACCGGAGGGTATCATGCAGATACATATTTCAGATGCAATCTGCTGATGTGTTCAACATTTATTGCCACAGCTTTTCTTAATGACAAGGTATGCGGATATATAAATATATGGGTGATAGTTGCCTTGGTTGTGTTTGAAGAGATAATAGCTTTTGTATTCTGCCCTGTGGAGAACAAAAATAAGCCTATAGAAAAAGAAAAAAAGCCAAAGTTCAAAGCGATGGGAATGATAGTTTTTCTGTTGCTTGATCTGTTTGGCGGGGCGATTATCAATAGATATCAGATGGTTGGATCTATGATCTTATTAACAAATCTATTAATTGCAGTTTTAATAATAGCAGCGAAGATCAAAGAAAAGAGGTGTGATAAGAATGAGATCATTTAAGAAATTGCTTGCCAGCCTTATTGCCAGAGCAACTAAGAGAATGGGTATAGCTGCCTGCGGATGTGCATCAATGTATGGTGGCTATCAAGCTAAAGAGCCAAAAAACATTTACAAGAATTAAGCGTAAAGCTACAAGAATTACGATAAGCATTACAAAGTCTTTATCATTTCCCCTTTAAATCTTGTGATACTTGTAAATGAGGTAACATTAGCAGGAAAATAACTTCCTGCTGGTGTTACCATTTTTTTATTTGTAGTGAGTTCAAGCTTTTGACAGTGAGTAAATTTGCTTTTAGGCAAATAATTACGCCCTACAAAAGAATGCGCTGTACTATTCGGTTTTCAAAGAACGGGCGGAGGCTATAGAGAAAGCCCCCTCACTTTCCATGCCGAAAAGTTGAAGGGGCTACAACCAAGTTTTTTTATTTTCTAAAAGATTTTTGTCGAAGGCATAAAGAAAGAGCGCCGGAGATTGCCGTCCCCGTTCGGCTGGGGATACATGGTCAGAATGTGGGTGTAGCTTGCCGCCTTTCGGAAAGGGACTTGTTGGCAAGCTCGCTTTCAGGAAAATAGGCGGTGGCGGAATGATCCGTCACCGCCTATTGTGTTTAGGCTATTTCGATTTCGGAAGCGTCGGCTTATTTAACTTCGGATTTCTTTCTCTTTTTGCCGCTTACGCCCAGCAGAGTCAGAACGCCGCCGCTAACGTACAGAGCAGCCAGCCAACCGATGTGGTTGCTGCTGTCACCGGTCTGAGGACACTTGGTGGAGTCGTCATTTCCTGGCTTATTGGTGTTATTATCACTGCTGCCTGTATTGTCGGTATTGCCGCCATCGGGGAGCTTGTCGATGACCGTATTCTCGCTGCGCTTGGCACTGCAAACGGTGCATTCCTCGTGCTTGATGCCGGTGGCCTCCTTGGTAGCGGCATTGTCGATCACCCACTGGAAGCTGTGTGCTGCCGTGTCGGCCTTGTCGCCGCACTCGCACTCATGCCAGTGATCGGTGTCGTCATACTTCCACTCTGTACCGTAGCTGTGGGTATGATTGCTGCCTGTTGCGGGGATCGGTGCGGTTTCAAGAACCTTCTTGCAGACGGTGCATTCCTTATGCTTAGCGCCGTCGGCGGTTTCGGTAGCTGCCGTGTCAACGATCCACTCGCTGGCACTGTGAGCCTCAATATTGGCCTTATCGCCACACTCGCACTCATGCCAGTGATCGGTGTCGTCATACTTCCACTCTGTGCCGTAGCTGTGGGTATGGCTTGGAGGCGCATCCTTATAGGTGGCCTCGAGCTTCACATCATTGCCGGGCATGGTGAAGGTGGTAGTCGCCTTGGTGACGTCTGCCAGAGTGACATTGCCCTCCAGCACGACCCACTTGTCAAAGACCTTGCCTGCCTCCGGTGCGTCCGCCGTAACGGTCACAACGGTGTTCTGCTCGATCTTGTCGGTGATGGGGGTGCCAGCGGCAACGGAGGCCGTGCCCTTGATAACCGTGACAATGTATCCGGTCGCAGCGGAGCTTCTGACGAACCTTGTCTCGCCGCAGTCGGCACGCTGGCAGGTGTAGAGAATTCCTTCGCTCTTGCCCTGTTTTGCGGGTTTGCCGCCGTCCCAGTCGTGGCTGAGCTTATTAACGACATGACCGTAGCGGATAATCTGTCCGCAGCCGGCTGTGCACTGCTGGTCGCCGCTATAGCCTGAGGTGGTGCATCCTGGCTTAACCTCATTGATCAGCTTGTAGTTATCGGCAATTTCGTGGAGGGACGGGGTTGAGATGCCCTTCTGCGCGATCCTGTCGCACGCTGAGCAGTACTGGTTGCCGGAATAGCCCCTCTCTGTACAGGTCGCCGTTCTTACATCCCGCAGTTCAAGGGGACCGCTATGCCTGAAGTCGCCGGTCTCGCCCTTTACGGTGCCGCCGCAAGCCGTGCAGCGGTAGTCGCCCTCATAGGCGCGGTGTCGGCAGTCTCCCGATTTGGCGTTATAGCGTTTGCCACCATGGCTCGCGTCTGTGGTGGCTGAGTTGGCCGTGCCGTAGTAGTACAGCGGCTGCAGTGGACCGGTATGACCGGCGTTTGCAGGTGGGTAGATATCCGAACCGGCACTGATGACATGGCCGCAGTCTGCACAGGCGGTGTCGCCGGTGTAGCCCTTACGGTCGCAGACCTGCTCCTTCGCATTGAGCACCGTGGTGCCTCCGCTGTGGTCACAGCTTGCATAGACAGGCTCAAAGAAGAAACTGCCGCCTCCGGGGGCACCCATGGCGCTGAACTCTGGGATCGTGCAGCCCCACTCGAGGGCGGAGCCGTTGGTCACCAGCTTGAACAGGGTCTTCGCCTCATTGGTATTCCAATTTCTAGTAACAGGTATGATGTCATACTCATTGTATTCGCGGCGATACTCCACCTTCCAGCCTATGGCTTTCTGACCGGTTCTCTCCTCGGGATAAAGCCTGATCTTGTCGCCGGGCTTGACGATCATACGGGTTGCCCGGCCATTTTTCACCGTCACAAGAGCGGTGTCCTTTGTCCAATCGCCGTCAATTTCTTTCGTCTCTTTGTATTCGCAGACGCTGCATTCAGCTTCCATGCTGCCTTTATCGCCCTCGGTATCAGGGTTTTTGACCACATTCCAGCGGCCCCAGCTATGGGGAACCATGATGAACTCCTCGCAGCCGGGAACCTTGCACTTTTCGGGGTGGGCATAGCCGGATTCAAGGATGAGCTGCTCCACCGTCTTGGTCGAGCCGCCAATGTTGAAGGTATACTCATAGATACTGCCGAAGCCGGTGCAGTCCCAGTTCCAGCCGTAATCATGGACATGGCTCTTCACAGGAACGATATAGTCGCAGACGGAACATCTGAGCACATCGACTCTGCCGCCGCCCACTGCGTCATAGCTACTGTCAAGCACAAAGGTATGCGGGAAGATGCGCTCCTTGGAGCCGGTGGTCATATAATGCGGTTCGTAATAGCCTGCTTCGAACAGGCACGGGAGCTTGTGGCCGTCGCACTTCGGGTCGCCGCCCACGACACCGTCATGGGTAACTCCATGCTTATCGACCCAAGTGACATTGTATTTCGGCGTTCTCTCGCTGTCTTCCGTGGGCACACGCACACCCGCCTGCTTATGGCTGTAGGCATGGGTGGCAGTCAGCTTTGCCTCCGCCGTTTTCATGGTGTCCGAAGGGTCGCCCTTTCTGCCGATGACGCAGTAGTAGGAGTAGTCCTCCTGGCAGGCCTGGGTGGAAACCGGCATCTTCAGTGTGGAGGTCGTCACACCCGTGTAAAACCTACCCTCCGGCAGCTTGTAGGGCGCCGCCGTGGGATTCTCATTATCCTTCCGATACCACTGATAGGTCAACTCGTCGCCCTTCAGGCTTTTTGCCGAGACAGAGAAGGTGACCAGGTTATTTTCATAGAACAGCAGGCCGTTTTCCGGCTCTTCGTTATAATCATCGTAGATAGAGGTCTTACACTTGACGCCCCTCGGCTGGCGGTTGATGACGATGGAACTGCCACTGATGTAGTCGCAGACCTTGCACACGCCCTTGGCGTCAAATTCATGGTTGGCGGCATTCAGCTTTTTATCGTCACAATAGCGGCAGGGGTGCCAGTGCTGCGTTCCGTCAGCCGCCCAGGTGGCGGAGGCTATGTGGGTATGTCCGGCGCCGGCATGCTCCGTCTTCAAATGATCCTCAAAATCAGAGTCGCTGAAGCACCAGTCGTCATGATCGCAGCCCATAGCGCTTACGGCATCTCGGCAGCAGTCCTTGCAACGCTGATCGCAGCCGTCCTCGCAGGGATCGCTGTCGTGGAAGCACAGGCCGCAGTCTTCGCAGAAGTGATCCGCATAGTCCGTGTCCATTGCGCACATTCCCTCGGAGCAGTCGGAGTTGCCCTCGCAGCACTCCTTGCACATCTCGCAGGTTTCGCAGAACTCGTCCTCGTCCTCCTTATCTGTGACCCAGCCGTCGCAGCCCTGACAGATGTGCTCGTCCCACTCGGGGCTTTCCACGCAGGTCTCGCCGTCCGGGCAGCCGCCGCCCTCGGAGTTATCTCGGCAGCACTCAAGGCACAGGCCGCAGTCCTCGCAGGATTCCTGGTTCAGCAGGCATTCCTCGCACTGCTCGCAGGCCGTGTGGCAATCGATGCAGTGGATGACGCCGGTGTCATCGTCGTCCACGCACTCGTCCACCGCACCGAAGCAGCTGTCGCAAAGCGAGCAGTGCATCGGGTCGCTGTCATCGTTTGCGCAGTCATCGCAGAAGCCGCAGGAGTCGCAGATGGTTATGGAGCAGCAGGGACCCTTATAGCATTCGCCGCACAGCTGGTCATCCTCGCCAATGTAGCATTTGCCGCAGGTCGAGCAGTGCGTTTCCTCCATGCAGTCGGCGCACTTGTAGCATTGATCGCACCAATATGGCGTATTGAACAGACACTCACCACAATCGTTGCAGTGGAATTCAGCGAAGCAGTCGGAGTTGCAGTCAACAGTGCAGAACCCACAACCGTCGCACATATTCTCTCCCCAGTGGTAGTGGTCGCAGTAGATACAATCTGTGCCTTGGTCGTAGTCCTCCCAAAAGGCATGGGTATGAAGTTCCTGACTCGGCATCAGTGAGAACAGCATCACAAGCGCCAACAGGACGCTGGCGACGCGCCTTCGTTTGTTCGTTTTTGTCATACTATTATTCCTCCCTCATAATTATTTTGAAGATTTTTATGCTTTTTGTGTTGCCTGATTTAAACACTGTCGATGACCGAAGCAAAGTAGTTTTCGGATACCGAACCGAAGAGAAAAGCGTCTATCAGACCCTCGCGCTTTGCCTGCCGTACCTTTTCGGTCAACTCTTCATCTGTATCATCATCCACAAAGAGAATGACACGACAGCTTTCCGTGTTCCGTTTTACCTTGTCACGGATCGCCATTCGTTCTTTGAACATCCATGGCGAATACGCCTTGACTTCCATTAAAAGCACATCCGGTCGATGCGTTTTGCACCACTCGGCGGTTGCGTCCGGCGACTCGGAAATCACAACTTGGCAATCGTCCAATTTTTGCATCAGCATTCGCTCCATGGTGTGCGCATGGATATCGCTTTGAATGTCCAGAACGATTTTTTTCATCATTCATCACCACCTTCTAAAAGCACAATCCTAATCTTACATTATCTATTATACTGATTTTTTGGCGTTTGTCACTGGCACTTGTGCCAGTAACAGAAGAAAGATCTCGATTTTTTCAAAAAATTTTTGCCTTTTGGGCGCGAAAAACCCCTTGACCGTACAGCCAAGGGGTTCAGTTTTGCTTATTCGTCTTTTAAGGTGATCACCATGAGCTTGTTTTCAATGGCGGTTGCAACCAGCGCTTCTCTGCTTTCGAAGCCGCTCTTTTCCACCATATCGTCCAGGTTCCAGCGAACGCCGTTTTTGGAGATGCCCAGCTTATCGGCAATTTCCTGATAGGTAAAGCCCTTTATATAAAGGCGTAGTATGTCTAACTGCCGGGGCGAGAAGACATCGGACATCGTACCCTCCATTTCAATGGCCGGAGCGGTATCGGGGAATACCTTTTCGCCTGCCAGGGTGCGCTTTACCACGCTCATCAGCTCCTCTGTTCCGTGGTCCTTATACCACAGGCTGTCGGCAGCACCCATTTTGGCTCTTTGCAAAACTTCGGGATCGACAAGCGAGGTAGCCACAACGATTTTGATTTGCGGAAAAACCTTTTTGATGCGCTCTGCGGCGGCAAGACCGGAATGCTTATGCTGAGTCTGCACATCCATAAGGACGAGCTTTACGGTGGCGTCGCAGTGCTTTTCCGCTTCAAAGGCGTCACGGAAAACGCCGACAAGATGAAACTCGCCGTCTGCCGCAAGACGATCGACAAAGTGCTTTTGGATGTACAGATCGTCCTCTACAAGTATGGTGCTTATCATAGCTCATTCTCCTTTTCGGGAATCGTGATGAGAAGCGCAAAGC
>OCHD01002017.1_pt1 | contig 11890 bp, 10 predicted proteins | sample 1538481 | NCBI WGS metagenome assembly OCHD01 (sample SAMN04571699, study PRJEB22368) | human gut metagenome | biome: human gut; material: stool | host: Homo sapiens | place: Luxembourg | collected 2012-09-07
GATTAGGATTAACCCAGCCTGTTCCTCTCTTTGCCAGTTCAATCGCCCGCTTCATGTAGAATTCATCTTCTTTTGAAAAATTGTTATTTATTTCCTGCTGCATATCTACACCTTCTTTCTGTTCCTTCCTGTCCTGCTTTTCTCTTTCCTGATTTTCCTTGTTTGCTGTATCTTAATTTCATTCTTAATGTGCTTGTTGTTTTCCTGATTTTGCCGGTTCAAAGTCGTGATACCTATAAGTAGTCGCATTTTCAATGGTTTAGTAGGTCTTTTTTCATCTTATCTATAATATTAAACATATTTTTATTCCTCAAAAACCTATAAATTCATTGTTTATGACATGTTTAGTAGGTAATTGCTTAAGTTTTCTTCAGTTTTTAGCTAAAATAAACCTACTAAAGCCACAAAAAACTTACATTTATAGGTTTTTACCAAATTTACCTGCTGCCATTCTGCTCTGAATTGCTATAATATGCCGCCAGATTGCTCAGAATTGAATCGCCGTAATATGCAGCCGCCACAATTGCCAGTTCCAACATTTCAGACCAGACTCCGCCTCAACAATACAGACATCCTAGCACGACCAAAATCCAGCCCAGACATAAAAAAAGCTTCCAAAGTAGTTTCATCTCACCACTTCAGAAGCCTTACGCCAAAATATCGAATTTCTATAATCAAATTCTTACTCTGACAATCAAAAAAACTCTGAGATAATAATTCATCTCAGAGCCAGTATCCACATTCAAGCCAGCCATTCATTCTACTATGATTACATTATGAATAACTAACTTTAATATCACTTCTTCCATCCAGACTTTACTGTCGGCTTCGGAATTACACCGAATCATGCTCTGGCTTACGCCTCGGCTCGTGGGCTTTACCACCGGTAGGGAATCACACCCTGCCCTGAAGTTCCATATGTATTAAATTGTTTATAGTATACACCCGATTTTTAAAAAATCAAGTACTTGACATATTTATTAATTTTATGATACTATACCACGGCACAATTAAATATGGTTATATTGGAAACGACACATCCCCCGGATGATAACGAACAACACATGTTTTGCTTATGTTATTATTTAAGGAGGATTTTTTTATGCCAAAAAACAAGTTTCAGGATGTTGTTTTCACAATTATTATGGCAACAATTATGGTCTATGGCATGGTCGTATATAATGTTGCCCTCAACACAGGTACTGTAAATGGTACTACTTTCTTAGCTGCAACACATGAATTGCCAATCATGGTTCCTATTGCATTCGTACTCGAATTCTTCGTTGTAGGAAAGATTGCTAAAATGCTTGCTTTCACAGTTATGCGTCCTACAGACAGACCTCAGTTCATCACATATGCAATATCAATATGTATATGCTGCATTATGTGTCCGATTATGAGTCTCGTTGCAACATTTCTTTTCAAAGAACCATCCTTTGGCATGTGGGTTAAGACATGGGCAATGAATTTCCCTATGGCAATCTGCTATCAGATGTTCTATTGCGGACCATTTGTAAGGCTTATATTCAGGGCAATATTTGTTAGAAAAAATGCTGATGCAACAGAAGCTGTAACGGCTGCAGAGGCAGAATAATATTAATCACTAAGGGGCTGTCACTTGACAGCCCCTTAAAAAAATCAATTATTTATAATATTACATTTTCAAACAAAAATACCATTACCGGCATGGTTACTATAGCACTAAGCGTTGTAATCACATTTATGGCACTGGCATATTTTGAATCATTGCCATATACCTGACACATCTGCGTAACTGTTGATGCTGAAGGTGTAATAACTGCCAAGAAAACAATAAGCATAATTTTAGGTGCATCCTGAGAAATACCAGCAAGATGGCTTAATTTTATCAAAAGAAGTGCTATAAGCGGTACAACAACCATTCTCAACAAAGAAACAAAATACAGCCTTCTGTTAGCAAAAATTTTCTTTAAATCCATCCCTGCAAAAAGCATTCCTGTAACTATCATGCTGGCAGGTCCTATCATATTGCCAACAGAGCCTATCGTATCATTAATTATTAAAGGCAGTCTGATTCTTGTAAAGAAAAGTATTACACCAACCACAATCGAGATCATATTTATATTTAACACAATCTTCTTCCAGTCATATGAACTTTCACGGCTGATTATTTTTTTACAGTGAGTCCACAAAAAGATAAGCTGCACACTCATGAAAACACATCCGTAAAGCACCCACTCCTGACCTAGAATAAATGTCACAATTGGAACAATAAGATTACCTGAATTTGAATAATAAACAGATGCTATCTCCACCTCATTCAGGTGAAACAATCTCCCCATAACTGATATAACTCCAAGCAATACAATCTGTAATGTCACTGATGCCGCCAAAGCAAGCAACAACCCATTTACTGTCTTTGATGTATAATCCACCTGAAAAGCCTTTATAATGACACATGGTATAATCAGGTATAAAACAATTTTGGATAAAACTTTACTGTCCTCATCTTTTACGATACCTGCTTTTACAATAATAAAGCCCATAAGAATCATAATGAATAGCTCTACTATCTGTTCCATAAGAAGTATGCTAATATGCATAAAAATCATCTCCTATTGTTATGATACGCCCAACGCATTATATACATCTTTTGCAATTATCATTCATCCACCAGGCATAACATTCTTTTAAGCAAAAGCCTCCTCTTTTATATAAAAACTCAATATATAAGCAGGGGAAACTTTTCCCCCACCTATATTACATATGTTCTTTGCAAATATCAAGATGCATGACTAATGCCATAGGTCGTATGTCTGATTGAATAATAGCTCCTGTCCCATACGCCGCAAATTCATATGGGAAAATCATTCTTGCTATTTGTATTGTTTAAGAAATATTTATCGGAAAGTGGCATAGATAATGACCATATCATTGAGATTGCTTTAGATGGCATTGAAAATGAGGAGTTGAGAGATCCAAAGAAGTGTTACCAATATATTAAAGATGGCCAGAAGTATTATCTACTTTTAGACGAAGTACAGTTTATGCCACGATTTAAGGAAGTTCTGAACAGCCTGCTTCGTATCAGCAATATTGATATATATGTGACTGGCAGTAATTCTAAATTTCTATCCAGTGATATTGTAACTGAATTTAGAGGCAGAGGAGATGAAATAAGAATATATCCGTTGTCTTTTGCAGAGTTCTATGCAGCTTTCGGTGGAGATTATGATGATGCTTGGGAAGAATATTTGATATATGGTGGTTTACCACAGGTTGTACAGTTCTCTATGGAACGCCAAAAGGCTGAGTATCTAAAAAACATTTTCACAAATGTTTATATTAAGGATGTTGTAGAAAGAAACAAGCTTCGAAATGTTGATGAGATTGATACATTAGTAGATATTCTCGCTTCTTCGATAGGGGCTCCTACTAATCCAACAAAAATATCAAATACTTATAAAAGTGAGCGTGGTATAAATTACAGCAATAAGACCATATCCAACCATATAGATTATCTTGTGGAGGCATTTTTTATTTCTAAAGCTGACAGATATGATATTAAAGGCAGAAAATATGTGGGGGCAAATCTGAAATACTATTTTACAGATGTGGGACTTAGAAATGCCAGATTGAATTTTAGACAGCAGGAACCTACTCATATCATGGAAAATATTGTTTACAATTAGCTACTTATCAGAGGCTATAATGTGGATGTTGGTATTGTAGACGTATATACGAAAAATGATGAAGGAAAAACAACTCGAAAGCAGTTTGAAGTTGATTTTGTGGTCAATCAGGGTAGTCAGAGATATTATATTCAGGTGGCTTATGATATGACTTCAGAGGAAAAGCAGAAGTAAGAACTTAATTCATTTAGAAATATTCCAGATTCGTTTAAAAAGATTGTGATAGTAAACGGAACAAAAAAACCTTGGAGAAATGAAGAAGGCTTTGTAATCATGGGAATGAAGTATTTTTTGCTTAATGCGGATAGTTTGGAATTATAGTATGCTTGGACTTGACAGAATTTTTTAGAATGCGGGAAGCTTCTTGCATATTAATTACTAGTCCTCATTAGAAATTCCATATGGTAACACATATTCTTCATCAGGCAGTTCTGATATTTCACCTGCATTAATGTTTTTACTATTTTCATACACAACCTCCAGCAATTTAATAAAAAAGACCAGCAAAATGCTGGTCCTAAATTATGTATATATCCAGACATACAATCACCAACATGTGGTCAAAACATCTGGAACACTCCATTTGTCAAAAATTTCTAATATTACATTATAATGGGTAAGAACTTAAGTCAATACCTGTATTTTATCTAATGTTATTTATGCTGCACGATGTATATCTTTTTAGTTTAAGCATAGCTTTCTTCCATATCACTGATATCTTCAAGAACCTCCCTTATTCCATAAAGCATTTGCTCTTCAGTTAATTTATGTATCACTTCCCGCTTAGAGATCTGATTCTCAATTATTGGAATCAAAAGATTTCTTGCAAATTTCTTCCTATCATTACTTGCAAACATATCTTTAAGAGTTTTTCCATCTAATTTATCCTTTAATCTGTCTACGGACTTTTCTGCTTCCTTATTGCTAAGAAGATATTCCGATGCCATTTCAGTAAACACATCCTGAATTATTTCCACCATTTTATCCGCATCATCTTCAATAAAGCTTCCAACCACAGCATTTGTTACTTTACCTGCTGCAGAACCAGCAACCATAGAACCAACTAAGCCACCCACAATTGTACCTATTCCTGGAATTGCGGAACCGATTGCTGCGCCGGCAACCCAGCCTCCTGTTCCAGCCCCTACCGTTGCAGCTGTATTTGCCATATTTTTAAACAACTGTTTTCCTGATATTCTCCCTCTGAATATGTTGGCAACATCAAAGGAAGACAGTACAACAAATGTGATGCCTGCTGTAATTGTATTGCTCCTTAAAAGCTTGGCTGCTGCTTTCATTGCCGCTGCGCCATAAATAGGCTTTGAACCTACACGAAATGCATTAATTAAAACTGCAGATGCTTTCGGTCCCATCATAGCAACTATAGCTTCGGAACTTCCAACAAGCGCACTGTTAAGCCCGGCTTTTGATAATTAAGCTGCAAGTATCGAAGTAATAAATGCTGTTCCACCTACTTTAAGACCTGAATATGTCGCAATCTTTATAGCATCTTCAAAATCTTCTCCATTCCACATTGATGTTGCAAATGTTATCATTGCAGTAACACCAAATGCAGATGATGCTATTATTGTTCCGTTTACCGCATCATATGTAAGAGATTCAACAGTACCTGCTTTGGCGATATTTTTAGCCTGTGCATATGTAAAGTGTCCTTTCTTAACAATATTCTTTGCTTCATTAGGATCAGACACACCCTTTACCTGTCCGTTTTTAATTTTCTCTTCCATTGCCCTTACAGCTTCATCATACTTATCAGACGGAACTTCTATCTTCATTGGTTTTCCATCCGTCATATATCTGAATGTACCTTTTCCATCATTTTCAAAGCATTCATTTATACATCTTTTTCCTGTAGCGCAATACTTCGACTGTATATTTACGCCATCAACAACTCTGTCAGCACCATTTTTAGCGTTATCATCTCCAACAATCTTTGCATCATGTCCTGTCAGCTTATCAAATAGGTTATTAGCCCTTTCTGCAGCAAAACCATGTCCCTGTCTTGAATGAAATTTCTCTTCTTCAAACTGATTATTAACAGTCCTAAATGCTCCTATCCCTCGACCTGCTGATTCAGCTCCGAAATTATTCTTCTTTTCATTTTCAATTTTCTTCTTCTCCGCCTTTTTGTTAGCCTCAAAGTTTTTCATTTCATTAAGGAAATTTTTTAATGGAGTCTTGTTTATAAAGGAACCTTCTATATAAAATGTGCTTCCGTCTAAAAAATCTATTGCCAATTCACGATTACAATCTTTTTTACTACTCTTCAATATCCTCAATTGTTTTATATCATCATACCAAAGTTTTTTAGGCTTCTCCATTGTTTCCACATAGTACATCTTATCATCAGTAAAAATATAACCATTTTTACCACTTCCAAATACAGTTGTATCAAGAAAACCTAGCATTGTAGTTCTATCCATCCCCTGTGCAAATGTTTGTAATGCATTATCAATTTTCTTACTAGGAATATTTCCTTTGACATGATAATTTCCAGCAGCCGTCATATCTGCCAAATACTTTCTCATTATCTCAATCTTTTCTTCATGTTCCCCCATAAAACTAATTCTCCTTATTCTCTATCACTACATTTCCTAATAATTCAACATACCTATGCATAAGCTCCTGCAAATAAAATCCATTCAGCCTTTTCGATACAGGAAGACTATCAAATTTGCTGCCTGCATAATCTAAAGCTTCGTTCCACAAATTATTTAATTCGCACTTTTCAGGATACATTTCTGCAAACGCTTCTTTTATTGTATCTTCTATATATGTCTTCTTATCTTCAATAATCCTTTTCTTCTTATCTTCACCTGCAAGAAACGGAAAATCCATATTCATCGTTTCATTTAATAACCTGTTTATTACTTCATAATCACCTTTCATGCAGCTCCTCCTTGAACCCACTTTATTCTTTCTTTACCTTTTAATCATAGTTTTACCCTTAGTAAAATACTCGTTTAAATTTTTCACGCATATAAACTGAATATATTATAGCTCTTTGATGACCTGAAAGCAAGATTTGTTATTTTTCATAGCATCTAACCGACTGCCATGATTTCGCATTTCCATTTATTAATATATTATAAAGCAGCTTGTTATCAGAATATATGAGATATATAATTATAAAATAGAAATGAAAAGCACAATAAGGAGCAAGCAGATATATGTTTTATTTTATATTGGAACCTATAATGATGTATAACTGGATATTAATATTAGCGGCAGTTATTCCTGCGGTATTCCTTATGATTAAAGTATACAGAGCAGACAGAATGGAAAAGGAAAGCGGCTACCTTTTAAGACAGCTAGTTATTGCGGGAATTCTATCCACCATTATTGCCTTAATTGAGGAAAAAATAGGGGAATGGATTTTATCATACTTTGTTCCCGAAAATACATTGCTGTATCAGATAATTCTTTATTTTGTTATTGTTGCCATAGCCGAAGAAAGCTCAAAGTATTTCTTCTTAAAAAAACGGACATGGAATAATCCAGAATTTAACTGCCAGTATGACGGTGTTGTATATGCAGTATTTGTTTCTCTCGGATTTGCCCTTTGGGAAAATATCAACTATGTTTTATCATATGGTTTTTCAACTGCTATTGTAAGAGCAATAACAGCAATTCCAGGACATGCCTGTTTTGGTGTGTTTATGGGTGTATTCTATGGTCTCGCAAGAAAACAGTATAATCGTGGAAAAAAGTTTAGCTCCAAGATATTCAGAATATTCAGTGTTGTGTTACCAGTTCTATTACATGGCTCATATGATTTTATAGCTTCCATGGAAAATACAATGGGAGGTCTATATTTCGTGGCCTTCGTTATTATACTTTTTGCACTGTCTTTTGGACTGGTAAACATCTCATCAAAGAATGATAAATACATATGATATAGAAAACACCAGCACATTTAACCTTAACGTGCTGGTGTCTGTATGTTAATACTTTTCGTATTTATTCATCTGTCTTCTTTTTAAGAATACAAGAAATACTACCACGCAGGAAATTACTATCAGAACTGTTAATGCTCCAAATGTAACCGCTGCTGGATGATTATTAATTAAGCAACATATTTATAAGCCAGATTATTGGCAGGAAGATATGCATCTCCTCCATACAAAGATGTATAATCATTTACCACCTTATTACCTTTTGCAACTGCATTTCTGCAAAGTATACCATTTTCCTTATATTCTTCTCCGTCCCATTCAATGGAGTTTATTTTATATATTGATAATCTTTTATTTTTTTCGCATAATCCGTATATTTCCACCAGAATATGTTAATATATGAATATCAATCCACAGATTGGAGAATTACCATGAAAGCATATGAAAGATTATTAAAATATGTCACTTTCCGTACACCAAGTGATGAAAGCAGTGAAACAACTCCCTCATCTGCATGCCAGTTTGAGTTAGCCAGATTTCTTAAAAATGAGATGGAAGGATTGAATTTATCGGACATTGTACTTGACGATATGTGTTACCTGTATGGTAAGCTTCCGGCAACCAAAGGTTATGAAAATGCACCTGCTATCGGATTTATTGCACATATGGATACCGTGTCCGATTATTGCAATCACGATATTACACCAGTACTAACAGAAAACTTTAATGGTGTATCACTCAAACTTCCTGCGGGAATAACCCTGTCTGTGCATGACTTTCCTCATCTTGGCACTCTTAAGGGACGCACACTTATCACATCAGACGGAAGCACTATACTTGGTGCTGATGACAAAGCAGGTATTGCTGAAATACTTACTATGATAGAACATTTGCAGAAAGGCAATATACCTCATGGAACAATATGTATTGCATTCACACCTGATGAAGAAATCGGCATGGGAGCTGAACATTTTAACATAGAACAGTTCGGTGCCAAATACGCCTACACAATTGACGGCGACACAGAAGGCGAGATTCAGTACGAAAACTTCAACGCATGCAAAGCGGATTTTCATATTAAAGGCTTCAATGTACACCCAGGTTCTGCCAAAGACACCATGATTAATGCCAGTCTTGTTGCAATGGAGATTAACAATGCGCTTCCTGCTATGGAAACCCCTCGCGGCACAGAAGATTACGAGGGCTTCTACCATCTTGTCAGCATGTCTGGCGATGTCAGTGAGGCTTCGCTTAATTATATAGTAAGAGACCATGATAAGAATTTATTTGAAGCAAAGAAACATACTCTGCGATTAATCGAAAAGAATATGAATGAAAAATGGGGCAAGGGAACTGTTACGCTCACCATTAAAGACCAGTATAAGAATATGTCCGAAATCATTGCGGGCTGCATGAATCTTATTGATAATGCAAAGAAAGCCTGTGAACTGGCTGATATAGTACCGCTTATTCTTCCTATCCGAGGGGGAACAGACGGCTGTCAGTTAAGCTTCAAAGGACTTCCATGCCCTAACCTTGGAACTGGCGGACACGCATACCACGGTCCTTATGAACATATTACTGTTGAAGGCATGGATATGACCGTTGCAATGCTTGTTAAATTGGTTGGAACATTTACTGAATAACAACTATATTTCATAACACAAAACAGGAGTTAAGCTATTGACCTACTCCTGTTTTGTATTATCAGTTGCTATTCAGTTTTTATTACTTTCGCTTTGAAACAACATACATAACTGTTGCTGCAATACATCCAGCTAACGCAATAATTGCTATTACAAGCCATAATTTCCCATGATTTCTGTCCCCAGTGTTAATTGATGATGCATTTGTTTCATTCTCATCAAATGTATACTGGCTTGTTGTTTCTGATTCTATCTGACTGATGATCTCTGTTTCAGATTCTTTAATACTCTCTGTCTCCAGTTCTGTTCCTTTAGTACTTTCCATCACTGTTTCGGATTCTTTAATACTCTCTGTCTCCGCTTCTGTCTCTTTAATGCTCTCTGTCTCAGGTTCTTTAACAGTAAAATGCGCACTCGCTGTTCCACTCGATGAAGCAATACCTATAACATGCTCTCCCGTCGATAATTTTTTTATTAAATCTGGATTAAGTGTTACAATAATACTTCCTGCTTTTACCATATAATCCTTGTCTTTTACAAGCTCTCTGCCATCAAGTTCTACTTTTACAAAATCTGAAAATGCTGCATTAGACTTAAATGTAATTGCCTTATCGGAATTCTTATCAATTATACATTTATCACCAGCAATTATTTCTGGTGCCAGTTTCGATGTAACAACACTATCTTTGTCTATCTGCTTTGATGCATTTGAATCTGCAAAGTATTTTAAACATAAATAGCAGTAATAATATTCAGTATTACCTTCCTGAGTCACTGTAGCTGCTTTAGCTTCTACATGCTGTAACTTATGATTATCCTTATTTAATTCACCATATTCCTCATGACATACTTCACACACTGCACGATTGATGCATGTTGCCACTCCACCACTATGAATATGCTCTGGAATGCCACCCTTTATTTCAAATGTGAGTATATTATTCTCGATTGAATTGACACTGATATAAATATCTCCGTAAATCCATATATCTTCACCTATTCCTAATGCTGCATCTGCCTTTGTGTTATACTGTCCACCAAGAACTTCATAATTCCATTTAGGTGATGAAAAATACATATTACTTGGAAACTTAGTGTCACTGTCTATAAGATAACATACCAGCCCTGATTTTAATGGAATTTTATCCACTCTGTTTCCATTAATCTTGAACATATGCTTATATTGAGAATCATATTTGTTACCATTATCCTCAAAATTTCTGTACTCAAGATACAATGTCTTACCCTTTTCCGGAATATCCATCTTATATCCTGTAATATTATCCGTACCTGAAGTTCCTAATGCTTTAAGACTATATTCTCCTTCGGACAAAATCGTCTTAATATCATTCTCATCAGCCCAGCCTAATACTTCTTTCTCCTTAAGAGACATAAACTGTGGAACTGGAGATATATGCTTTGCCATAACTGACATGAAATACACCGGTGACGCATTCTTTGAGTTATATAAATCCTTCAGCCCCATAATATGTCCCATTTCATGTACTGCTGTTGCAATTGATACAAATACCCGGTCATCCTCATCCTTAAATAAATATCCGTTAGTATCACCATCAGGCTTACAATACGAATTGGTTATCTGGACATATTTGTAACTATTAATAGTTTTTTTGCCGGTATTAACAGAAATATTATTAACATAATCTGTATAATTCCACAATGGTGATGACCAGCTTACTGATATATTACCTGCCCCATTATTCTTATAAATAATTGTAATTGAATCAATAGTACCATTGTTATCTTTATCAAGCACACCATAGTCATAGTATACAGTATTATTATAATCAGAAATTTTATTACCAGATGATATGGCATTATTAACAGCTTCTGACCACTCCTGCCTAAGCTCATACATTCTGCTTGCACGCTCCGAAGCATCTTTATAACCAATAGTATTAATATCGCTGTACTCTGCATAATACCCACGAGGATGTGAAAGTACAATTGAGCCGCCATTATCATATAGATATACACTTCTCATTCTTAATTTGTTATCTGATACACATCTGTAATAATCGCCTACACTATATGAACCTGCATTATATGAATTATCTGTTATTTTTCTGACAGAACTGCCTTCATATACATCATTTATAAATTCAGTTTCACCTGCAAATCTGGCAAATACCACTAAATTAGTAAAATTACTGTCGTCATCATCTGCCTGTATCCTGTCTTTATCACCTGTTAATAACAAAATTGACAGAAAAACAGCGCAAAATAACAGTATTAGTTTGATTTTTCTCATAAAAATTCCTTTCCATGTATAAATAAGCTAACTATTATATTGTCCGGTTTCTCTGTCAAAATCTTACCATATTATTAAATTTAATTCAATTCAAATAACTATTTTACGGCTTGCACACACCACAAGCTTCATATCCCATATCAATAATCTCCTGCCTGCTTCCTGTATAAATCTTTTTATTGGAAGCATCCATGCTCTTTGCACTGTTGCAGGATTCTTTGTGGAACTTCTTAGTATTCGTATTAAGTACATATGTCTGCACATTTGCTTCTGCTGCAGTTGTTGACTTTGAAGCATCTGCAACTATTGAATCGTCCTGATGGCTGTCACCTGTTGCATAATCAATAGCAATTCCCGGCTGTGCATTAAAACAATACACATTGA
>OCHD01002038.1_pt1 | contig 11793 bp, 3 predicted proteins | sample 1538481 | NCBI WGS metagenome assembly OCHD01 (sample SAMN04571699, study PRJEB22368) | human gut metagenome | biome: human gut; material: stool | host: Homo sapiens | place: Luxembourg | collected 2012-09-07
CAACAACTATCGTCCTCAGTTCTACTTCCGTACCACCGACGTTACCGGCATCATCACCCTGCCCGAAGGCACTGAGATGTGCATGCCCGGCGACAACGTTGATATGCACGTTGAGCTGATCACCCCGGTTGCCATGGAAGAAGGCATGCGTTTCGCTATCCGCGAAGGCGGCCACACTGTTGGTTCCGGCGTTGTTTCCAAGATCGAGAAGTAATTTTCGGCTTGTGATATAGCTTTCAAGGCTCCTGCTGTTAAGGCAGGGGCCTTTTTGTTGTGTACGACTTATGGGGCGGGGAGGGGGCAAAGGCCGGGTGTGGAAGACCAAGGAAGGCATCATGAAAACATCAGGAATTGTAGATAGGGGAGAGGACACCATTCGGAACTTTGAAAAAGTGGAGCAGAAGGGGGCACTCACACCGCCCTACCTTGGGAAGTTGTATTTCAGGTCGCGGTTAAGGGGCAAGGGTTGATCTATCCCTAAGTTTTCGGAACGGTCAGGAACGCTCTCTACAGTACAATTTATAATGGGCAATTCTCAACCTCCAATTTTCCCTTCAAGTTTCCTCCGATCTCTGCCAAATCTCTCAACAAGCCAAACCGAAATGGCAAAAAATGCGCGGTCACAATACCGGGTGATTGGATTAAGAGATTGCAAAGAACATTATCGGGGTAAATGTTTAATCATTTGATAAAATCAGGAATAAACCATTCAAAAATGTTAATAAATACCGCCAAAGGGTCACCGCACCGCAGCGCAAATAATGTGCGAAAAACAGGTTTCAGTTGATTCAAGGACAAAAATTTACATAGAAACCGCTCTAATTAACTATGCAAATTCTGGCAACTGTGATATAATGTATATACCTAGATGTGTCGGAATGGTTATCATTTGCGGGATCAAGGCATGCAGCCGGTACAACGTTTTGTCAGCCGCTGTGCCGGGGCCAAAAGCCCCAAAAGCAGGCCGCAGCCCGGCAAGGGATCGCCAGACCGAGGGAGCACAACCAGGCGTTTTGCAATCAACACCTGCAAAGTGCCGCACATCTGCCGTACCACTTTTCACACAAAAGGGGAAAGTAGTAACACTTAAGGGAGGATAAAACTATGAAGAAAAACCTTCAGCGTTTTGGTGCATCCGTGCTGGCAGCAGCCATGGTTGCCCAGAGCGTGGCGCTTCCCGCAGCAGCCGAAACTACCAAGATTGATTCTTCGGTAGCGCAGTCTGTTGCAGCTAGCGCAGCAAGCGCGGCCAGCGCTGTGCAGTCCCTGCCCAAGTTCACTAGCACCGCAGACCTGATCAAGCAGACAGCCCAAACGCTGGCTGCCCAGGGCGAAGTGCATGAACTGGAGCAGGACGATGCCAAGCTGGAAGCGACTGCACAGAGCAAGGCGGGCATGAGCCTTGCAGCGTTGGAAAATGCACTGGCCGATGCCATGTACGCCAACGCCGCAGCCGGCAAGATCAACACCGAAGCCTATGGCCTGAACAAGGACGAGATGGCATCGGTGATGGCTGCCACCATCAAAACGTATCATCTGTCCAGCGCCGTTACCGACCTGGGCTATGAGACGAACGCCGCAGGCGTTGTGACCGCCGTTACCTTTACCGGCAGCTCCGGCATGACCTCTGCGATGGAGTCCATGACCAACAGCGATGATGAAGTGATTGCGCAGCAGGCTGACAGCTACGCACAGGCTTACGTTGCTGAAAACTCCGATACCTTTGCGGCCAGCGCCGCTGCAGACGGCCATACCTATGGCGAGCCGAAATGGTACTGGAATGACACCAACCCGGAGGATGGCCACACCCATACCTGGAAAGAGACCCCCGACGGCTACTGGACCAAGACCGATGACGGCTGGGCTTACACCGCTGTGTATACCTGTGAAAAGGACGATGCCTACCAGAAGGTAGAAGGCACCGTAACCAAGGATACCACCGAGGCAAAGCCCGGCGTTGCCGGCAAGACCGTTTACTCTGCCAGCGTGCCCGCTGACAAGAGCCCGGTTAAGAAGGAATACAAGGAACCCACCACCCGCACCGACGACATTGCCGCCCTGCCCTGCCAGAGCCATGTTGTGTCCAAGGATGCAGATGGCAACTTTGTTGCTACCTTCAACTGGGAAATGAAGAAGGTCGAGGGCGAGCTGGCCGCTGACTACAGCAACGCCCAGCTGTTCTATGACAGCGAAACCGGCAAAATTTCTGCCGGCGCTCCCGTTACCATTGACTGGGAATGCACCAGCGTCACCTTCAAGTGCGCTGTCTGCGGCGAAGAAATCAAAACCCAGCCGGTAATGACCATGCCGGTCAGCGTTGTGGTAGACCAGAATGACAATTCCGTCTACATCAATGTGGGCGGCACCCCGACCCTGGATACCACCTCCGGCGGCACCGGCGTTACCCTGGTGTCCGCAATGAAGGACGGCAACTGGTACGATATGCAGAACAACCCGGTTGACGCAAGCAAGGTGAACTTCACCTATCAGAGCGGCGACAACAAGGGCAAGAACAGCCTGCTGCTGTACGACAGCCAGAAGACTGCCGTGTATGTGGACGACCAGGGCAACCAGGTCACCAATACTTACGATGTCTCGACTGCGCAGATGAACTACTACTACTTCCAGCTGTCGCAGTTCAACCAGGACGAAGCAGAGTACTTCGGCGTGGTTGCCCCGTTCTGGACCTCCAAGGGCGTTCAGAAGCAGGGCGAGGATGGCAGCATCACCGGCACCATGGGCGCAATCAAGGTATTGTGCAGCATTGATCCGAACGATGATGTCCCGCCGACCACCATGGCATTCATGCTGAACATGCTGCCGCAGGCGTTCATGTCTTACGTCATGAACTATGGCGAAGCTCTGAAAGCCATCCGTGATGCAGGCTTGGCACAGGTTGCCAAGCTGGGTGACAGCGCTGACTATGTCACCAAACTGCTGATCCTGCACGACTGGATCTCCCAGGTTGCAGAATTCGATATGGGCTCCATGGGCGATATCACCGGCGGCGGCAACAACGACCCCATCCAGATGACTGCTTTCGGTGCCCTGCTGGGCGGCGGGATCGGCGCTTCCGGCGTTGAGTATGGCTGCATCTGCCTGGGCTATGCATCTGCATTTAACTACATGGTCCAGAATTTGCCTGACAACAAGAGCATCTATAAGAATGATGACGGCAGCTGGAAGACCCCCGATGAAGTAGGCGATAACGCTGTTGTTGACTTTGCCCAGATCCTGTATTACTGCGATACTTCTGATACCAGTGTTGCCGGTAATGCGTTCGGCGGCGGCATGTTCAACAACGTCCACTACTTCAACGCAGTCAAGGTCAACAAGCTGAAGGGCGACAGCAATTCTGCTACGATGACCACCGGCGAAGCCAACAAGAACTGGTACTATGTTGACGTCTGCTATGATGACGTGAACACCGAGTGCATGGCCCAGACCCGCGTTGAGAACGCAGGCGACCTGCGCCATGTCAACTTCCTGGTATCTCCCTCCGGTCTGGAAGGCCGTTACAGCAAGTACTATGATTACATTGACTCGCTGTACGATGGCTACACCTACACCAAGAACAAGAATCCCGATGTGGATGATGACGGCAATGTTGTGTTGAACAACGGCAAGCCGCATTACTCTTACACCAAGGCGGAGAACAAGAACGAGACCCGTTACACCGATACCTGCTACGAGGATACCTGGTTCACCTCTATCTGCAGCCCCATCTACTTCGACAATAATTACTTCTATTACGTTGATACCACGACCAACCAGAACCTGTATAACAACATGCGCCGCCAGCAGTCCGAGAACGGCAACAACGGCAACTCTGGTTCCGGCAGCTCTGGTAACAACTCCCAGATGCAGCAGTTCATGAAGAAGATGCAGAACCAGGGCCCCGATACTCTGGAAGCACGTCCGCGTAATGCGAACTACTATATCCGCAAAGAGGATTCCAGCAGCAGACCCGGCGGCTTCAGCATGAGCAGCTTTACCAAGACGGATGACCCGTTTGATATCATCCTGATGTACTACAACGATCTGAAGGAAACCAGCAGCAACTTCAATGATGACGACAGCAATGCCAAGGTCCTGGCCGAAGCTGGCACCATCTATAAGATCGATACCAGTGCAAAAGATAAGCATGCCAAGGTTGAAAACAACCTGAACACCGAGTGCCTGGCAGACGCTGCTGCAAAGCGGATCTACCCCGCACTGGTACACTCTACCGCACTGTATGATGGCAAGCTGTACTTCAACGTCAACAACGCCATCTACCGTATGGACCCGACCACCGGCACAGTGGAAGAAGTGAAGGAATACAACACCGTCTATGGCGGCATTAAGCTGACCAAGGATAAGGACGGCAACATGGTTCCCGATACCCACTTTACCGGCATGAGCATGGTTATCATGGACAGCGCCCAGGATACCAGCAGTGTGAAGTATCTGGGCACCTTCAAGAACCATCCTCTGGCTGGCCTGACCCTGCGTGACAGCTACAGCTTTGCTACCACCACCCAGCAGGGCCAGACTGTGATCACCGGCATCAACACCACCAAAGATCAGCTGGTCGTTTCTGTCGGCACCAACCTGTCCAACACCTATAAGAGCCTGGACGAGCTGGGTTCCGATGGCAAGCCGGTTGTTAAGACCGATGCCTCCGGCACTTCTTATGCAAACCGTAAGAGCTACAAGACCGAGTCCTGGAACTACAACCCGAGTTACAACCAGAACATGGGCAGCTCTGACGAGAAGAACAAGAACGAAGAGTTCATGTGGTGCGCTAACCTGGTTGAAACCATGCCGATGTCCGACATGGTCAGCGACCTGAACAGCGGCGCAACCACCGATGCTTCCGTTGAAGCATGGTGCGATACCCCCGCTTACACCCAGGCCCGCACCAACAAGTACGGCCTGACCAAGGGTGAAAAGAAGTACGCTGACGGCGCACTGCCCAAGGGCCATACCTGGGCTCTGGACGAGCTGGAAACCAAGTCCGTTGGCAACAATGTGTACCTGTGCTCTGATTGCCATACCGCAACCGAGAGCGTACCTCACACTGTAACCCTGCCGGAAGCAGTTCAAGGCGTTACCCTGACCCTGGGCACCACCAACAACACCTACATCAAGGACGATACCGTTACCCTGACCGTAGAAAAGGAAGGCACCGATATCGTTACCGTTACCGCAAAGAACGGCGATACCGATGTTGCTCTGACTGAAGTTCAGGAAGCAGCGCAGGACGAAGCCGCAGCCCAGGCTACCACCGAAAAGGCTAAGACGGTTTACACCTTCACCATGCCGGACGGCGATGTGACCATCAGCGTTACCAAAGACGCTAAGACCTATGCGGTCAATGTTGCTCCCCTGACCAATGGTGAGATCACTGCTTCCGCTAAAGAAGCAGCTGAGAAGGAAACCGTAACCCTGACTGCTAAGCCCGCGACCGGCTATGCCCTGAAGGCTGGCAGCGTGAAGGTTACCTACAAAGACGCTGACAACACCGATAAGACCGTTGAAGTGAAAGCTGGTACCGAAGCCAACACCTACACCTTTGCAATGCCTGCTTACCCTGTCAACGTCAGCGCAGAGTTTGTTAAGGAATACAAGGTTACCGCAGCTCCTGCTGAGAACGGCACTGTTACCGTAGACCCGACCGCAGCTGTTGAAGGCACCGACGTTACCGTTACCGTTAAGGCAGCTGATAACTACCAGCTCAAGGCTGACAGCCTGACCTACAGCTATCAGATCGGCGAAGATAAAAAGACCGAAAAGCTGACCCCGAACGCAGAAGGCAAGGCTACCTTTAAGATGCCTGCTGCTGATGTTACCGTTAGCGCTGTGTTTGAAGCACTGACTGCAACTCCGACTGCAACTCCGACTGCAACTCCGACTGCAACTCCGACTGCAACTCCGACCACAACTCCGACCGCAAAGCCGGCAGAGCCGACTGAGGCACCGTCTACTGAACCCGAAACGCGCACCGCTCACGGTGCTGCTGAAAAGACCACCATTACCGCAATGGCTGTCTTTACCTGCACCGATAAGAACTGCGCAAGCGCACAGTTCGTGGATGCAACTGTAAAGCAGACCAGCGGCGTTACCACCGCTGCTGTCAACTTCAACGGCAAGGACTACACCGCCAAGTACGGCGAGAAGAACGGCTGGGTTGAAGAAAACGGCAAGAAGTACTGGTACGAAAAGGGCGTGAAGCAGGGTACCACCGGCCGCGGCAAAGAGATCTATGATCGCAATTCCGACGCTTGGTACTGGCTGGATGCTGTCCAGGGCGGCGCAATGACCGTCAACAAGGACGTTTACCAGGAATCCAAAGCTGGCAAGTGGGCTGATAGGCCCGATGGCACCGGCAAGTGGGTCCGTTACGATGAGAACGGCCACATGGTCAAGGGCTGGCAGACGACCGAGAAGGGCACTTACTACTTTGACCCGACCTATGGCACCATGGCCAAGGGTGTTACCGAAATTGACGGCGTACCGTGCGCGTTCGATCAGAACACCGGCATTGGCCTTGATAAAAAGTGGGTAACCATCAATGGCGCCGATTACTGGTACGAAAAGGGCGTTCGCCAGGGCTTGGAAGGCCGCGGCAAGGAAATCTATGATCCGGCTTCCGATGCTTGGTACTGGCTGGACTCTGTTGACCAGGGCAAGAAAGCCACCAGCAAGGATGTCTATCAGGAATCCGAAGCTGGCCAGTGGGCTGATAGGCCCGATGGCACCGGCAAGTGGGTCCGTTACGATGCACAGGGCCACATGATCAAGGGCTGGAGCGCTGACAAGCGTTACTATTTCGACCCGATCTATGGCACCATGGCTAAGGGCGATGCAGTCATCGATGGCCGCACTTATCATTTCGATAAGAACACCGGCATTCGGCAGTAATCCCACAGCCGGAACAATGAGCTGTAACCCAGCCCATTAACCCCTAAATAGAAATGCCGCAGCAGATGTAACAGTCTGCTGCGGCATTTTTGTATTTGTGGGCATAGGTTCGGTGAAATATTTGCCAGGCCAGTAGGGCGGGGGACCCCATGATTGTGGTGGCTCCACTGGAGGGGAGCTGGACGCGAAGCGGCCTGAGGGGTGGTTCCTTGCCGCAACCCTAAAGCAATCGAATCCAACGCCTTGGAACAGTCACTGCGCCCGCAGGCACCTTGCCCTGCCACAAATCCCATCACGACCAATCGGACAAGGCCTCGGAACGGTCAAGACCGTTCCCTACAGAACAAATTATAATGGGCAGCACACCCTTAAACAATCAGTAGGGCGGGGTGACCCAACCCCGCCGAAAGCTAGGGCAACACCGCACAATTCCCGCCTTGCGGCTTAAGCACCGCTCCGGCAGCTGCGGCACGGCATCTGCGTTGCCAAAATGCTCGATAATACATCCAGTATTATCTGCGCTTTTGGCTTGGCATCTGCCGCACCTCGCTCGCCGTATCGGCACTTAGAATTATGCGGTATTGCCCTAGAAATAGTACACGATTAAAAAATCGCAATTTACCTTACCCGCATAATAAAGGCAGCACACAAAAACATGGCGAACACATCAGGCCGGTGCAAGGGCAAAACCTACTAAAAAGCTGCGGCTAAATTTGGCAAATATGGCGCGCGAAGTATAATTTTTGGAGGATATCACAAGCAGAACAAACAAACTTTGTCAGTTCAAACAACAAAAAAACAACAAACTGGCATGAATGCCAAAGAATGCGGCCGCGAATTGTGAAAGATTTTAATATATTTTCTTCATTTTTTCCTTACCTGTTATCATTTGAATTTGCAATCGAAATATGGAACTTGTATAATAGAATAAAAGAAAAGTGCAAACTAAATGGGTGAAGAGGATTTGGTGCAATGGATGATAAAAATAGATTCAGTATTCTGCTGGAGCATTTGCTGGAAGTTGCGGAGGTCAAGAACTATACCCTGGCCAAGCACCTGCAATACGATGTTTCCTATATCAGCAAATGGGTCAGCGGCCGCATGTTGCCTGCCAAAAAGACTGAAAAGCGCGTGATGGAGGGCATCAGTGCCTGCGTGGTGGATGAAGCCACCGATGATGGCCGTGACCTGCTGCTGCGGGAATACAGCGTTAGCGTCCCCAGTGATCTGAAAGCCGCCATTTATGATAACCTGATTGCTGAATATGATTATTTGCAAGAGGAGCTGGACAGCGGCGAGGCGCGCATTGGCCCCTATACGGACTTTTGGGCCGAGCTGAACATGCTGCAATACCTGACCAAAATGGCGCACCCCGTGCTGCGCCGCGTCAGCCAGCTGGACATTGTGGCTGTGATGGACCTGATGGAAATGGCGCGCGAATACCGCCTGAAAGTTGCCAACCTGCAAAACGGCCAGCTGGTGGACCAGCGCAGCTATGATAACGTCTATTTCAAGCTGATGATCGATATCAGCCGCGAAAAATGGGACCCCATCTATGATGCCGCGCTCATTATCAACGTGTTGACCAACTTCAGCCATATTCATTTCAAGCTGTTTGGCAGCACCGCGGCTGCCGGGCGCGCGGTGTTTGTGGTCAAGGGCGATTTTGCCATTACCGGCCTGTTGGTCAGCCACAGCCGCTGCGCTGCCGTTACCGCCACCGAGGACCCGCAGAACTGCGAAAGCCTGTATGATAACTTCTCCAAGCTCTGCGTGCGGGATGACCAGCTTTTCCGCGATACCAGCATGCGCCAGCTGATCGGCCAGTACGACTATATGCACACGTTGCTGGCCTCCAATCTGCGGTGGATGTTCGGCCACCTGAATGAGCTTCTGCTGCCGGATGACTTGTTTGAAGAGATCCTGACCGCCCACGAGGCCGAGCTGAAAGATTTTTTGGGTGCTACCCCTGCGGAGCTGCGTAGCGTACACAACCTTGCCAAAGGTGTGGTGGAGGAAACAAACATCCGCATCCTGATTTATGAAGCTGCATTTTCCTCCATGGCGGTTTCCGGCGAGCTGGACTTTTTCAGTTACAAGGTCAACCTTACCCCGGATCAGCGCAGCCGGTGCATCAGCTATGTGCTGCAGCTTTGCAAGCAGCGTGAAAAACTTGAATTCCGCTTGATCAGCGGCCGCATTGTGAACGATTTCCAGTATGTGGCGGACCCCAATATGTTTCTTTCTGGCGCTGCATCGTATCTTCGGCTGGATAACAACTGCCCCATCAACCGGATTGCAATGGTCAACAACAGTGTGATGGAAGACCGCCTGAGTGAATATTTTGATCAGGTCTGGAATTTGGATGACCAGAACGTGACAAAAGAGCGCAACGCCATTGCGGAGCACATCCATCATGTCCTGCAGGGAATCCATCTGATTACCCGCGCCAAAAGTGATGAAATGGAAGAACTGCAAGAGAGCTGGATGAACAAAATCTAAAAATACAACATACATACGCATAAACATAAAGCCCTGGCTGCTGCGGTAGCTGGGGCTTTTGTTGCACCGAGAAAAATGAAATTGCAAGAAAACTCCATGCCAAAGCGTAAAAATTCATGTGAAAAAAGTGAATCATGCGGAATCAATTTCTGGAAATTTGTGCCATGGGATTCTCGTGCTTTCCGTAAACAGGAATGGTATACTATATTCAGCACCGAAGATAATTGTAGCATTATGGTTCGGTGACGCTGTGCAACGATGTGCACAGCAGGGGAAAGCGCCATAAAGGTTTGGCGTGATTTGATTTGGATAATTTAATTCCCTGCAACTATAAGGGAAAGACATTTGGAGGAAATTGCAATGAATGAAAACGCGATGTTGACTGGCAAGCCCAGCATTGACCGCCCCTGGATGAAGTTCTATCCGGATGTTCTGCGCGGTATCCAGGTTCCGGCCTGCACCGTGGAGCAGTACCTCTCCGTGCGCGCTGCAGACCCTAACGTGGTTGCCATGCACTACTATGGCGTGGATATCACCTGGGGTACTGTGTTCCGTAAGGTGGACGCCACCGCCCGCGCTCTGCAGGTGCTTGGCATCAAGCAGGGGGACCAGATCCCCGTGTTCCTGCGTTCTGTGCCGGAATTCATTTATCTGCTGTTGGCAGCCGAGCGCATCGGTGCTTCGCTGCTGTGCCGTGACAACACCCTGGAAGAAAACATTGAAGCTGTTCAGAAAGCCAATGCCAAGGTGATTTTTGTTCACGACTTCTTCTCCAAGGCCGAAATCGAAGCCTACCGTGAGCAGACCAACGTGAATACCTATGTTATCGTTCCCGCTCTGGAAAGCGGCGACCGCGCCGCTATGCCGGTTTACCTGCAGCATTCCCTGGATGCCCTGTATCCGGATGTTCCCGCCCGTGGCTCTGATACCATGATGTGGGCTGATTTCTGTAACATGGGCCAGCGTTTTCGCGGCTTTGTGCCCGCTCCTGTCAACATTGACCGCCCGCTGCTGCGCGCCTACACCAGCGGTTCCACCGGCCCTTCCAAGCAGGTCATCCATTCTGCACACAGCATCATCGGCGTGCTGGCCCAGATGAACTTTTATGGCTCTTCGGATAAATTCCGCCCCACCTGGCTGCTGACCATCCTGCCCCCGGCTCTGATCGCTGTTGTGGTTTCCATGATGCTGCTGCCCCTGGCCGGCGGTATGCTGCTCATTCTGGATCCGTTTGTGGATGTGTACGATGTTGACCTGGAAATGATGCGCTATCGCCCCAACAACTGGCCCCTGATCCCCATGTTTGTGGAGGTTATCCGCCGCAGCAAGCGTCTTCCGGCTGACTATGATATGTCCCACATGCTGGCCATCGGCGCCGGCTGCGAGGCATTCAACAACAAGCAGCTGCGCAATGTTGAGGAGTTCCTCAAGCAGCATAACTGCAACCTGCGCTTTACTGCCGGCTACGGCAGCAGCGAGGCCGGCTCCAACGCCACTCTGCCCATGGCTCCGTTCCCGGTGCGTGACGGCAACGTTGGTGTGCCGATGATCCACAGCGTCATCAGCATCTTCAAGCCCGGCACCCAGGAAGAGCTGACCTACAATACCCCCGGTGAGATCTGCATGACGGGCCCCGGCGTGATGCTGGGCTATGACCGCCCCGAAGCAACCGCCAAGGCACTGCAGGTTCACGCAGACGGCAAGACCTGGCTGCACACCGGCGATATTGGCTATATGTCCGAGGACGGTGTGCTCTACACGATGACCCGCGGCGCATCCCCGCGCTTTGGCGGCGGCGACCTGATGGTGCAGCCGCTGGAGAACATCGTGGCCGATGCCGACATCAAGGGAATCAAGGACGAGTTCTTTGTTATCGTGCCGGATGATGAGCACGAGGGCTGCTTCCTGCCGTACCTGTACGTCCAGCTCAAAGATGGCTACACCTTGGACGATGTGCGCGATAAGATCAATGCCTGCCTGCCGGAACGTTACATGCGTCCGGTGGAGATTTTCACCGTACCGGAACGCCCGTTCTTCCACTTCAAGACCAACCGTATTGGCCTGAGCAAAGAAATCATCGCCAAGCGCAACCAGCAGAAAGAGAAAGCCAAGCGCAACAGCTTTGCCGATGGCTGCATTGCCTGATGACTTTGGCGTGATAAAATCATGATAATGTAATGGCATGTGCCCACCTTATGATAGAGATAAGGGGGCACATGCCTTTTGTTTTGGGGTGGGGGAGCGGATGAAGATGAACGGTACGCGCGGTTGGGGGATAGGGGAGAAGGGCAATCGGATTCCGGTGCGGGGGAGATACTTGCGAAGTTGTAAAGGCAATACCGCATAATTCTAAGTGCCGATACGGCGAGCGAGGTGCGGCAGATG
>OCHD01002055.1_pt1 | contig 11725 bp, 5 predicted proteins | sample 1538481 | NCBI WGS metagenome assembly OCHD01 (sample SAMN04571699, study PRJEB22368) | human gut metagenome | biome: human gut; material: stool | host: Homo sapiens | place: Luxembourg | collected 2012-09-07
AGATGAAATATGCCGGAGCCATGATAAAAATCAGTGAAGCTTTGCATGAAAAGAAAATCTCATTGATAGCCGATAAAATCAAAGCAAAAGGGAAAAAAATCAAGGTAATTTTAATAGCCGGTCCTTCTTCTTCCGGGAAAACAACTTTTAGCAAGCGGTTGAGTATCCAGCTTATGGTAAACGGCATCCGCCCCATTATGTTATCGTTGGATAATTATTTTGTAAACCGGGAAAATACCCCGAGAGATGAAAAAGGAGAATTAGACTTCGAAAGTATAGAGGCCCTGGATATAGCCACCTTTTCAGACAATATACTCCGCCTCCTTAAAGGGGAAGAAGTGGAAATTCCTAAATTTTCCTTTGAGACAGGACAACGTTATTACGATGGCGAAAAACTGAAAATCAATAAAAACAATGTAATTATAGTAGAAGGAATCCACGGACTGAATCCGAAGCTGACACAACTTTTACCACCGGAAGCTTTATTTAAAATATTCGTATCCGCTTTGACTTCTATTTCTATCGACAACCATAATTTGATTAATCCGACCGACAACCGGTTAATCCGAAGAATGGTAAGGGATTATAAATACCGCAATTACTCTGCCCTGGAAACCTTAAAACGATGGGAAAGTGTCCTGAAAGGAGAAGAGAAACACATTGTCCCCTATCAGGAAGAAGCCGATATTATTTTTAACTCCGCTCTAATTTATGAACTAGGAGCTTTGAAGCAGCAAGCAGAACCTCTGTTAAGAGAAGTTATGGGGCAGTATCCCGAACATTCCAAAGCTTTAAGGCTTTTGAAATTCTTCTCTTATATAAAAGCCGTACCGACACGCGAAATACCGACAACTTCTATTTTAAGGGAATTTCTGGGTGGAAGTAGTTTTAAATATTGATTCTTTCTACTAAAACAGCTCTTCCTCTGATAAATACTGAACGAGGAAGAGCCGTTTCTCTTTATTTTTTACGCTATTTTCAATCCAATTCCGCAAAGGTATTCTCAATCAGACCAATCGCTTGCATCAATTCCACTTTGTTGATTACTAAAGGCGGAGCAAAACGAATAATATGCTGATGGGTGGGTTTCGCTAACAAACCTTTATCCCGCATTTTTAAACAGACATCCCAAGCTGTCTTTCCGTTTTTAGGCTTAATAACCACAGCATTCAACAATCCTTTTCCCCTCACCAAATCAATCCGGTCGGAAGGGATCTGACGGATTTTTTCCCGGAAGATTTTTCCCAGGTTTTCTGCATTCTCTGCCAATTTTTCATCCCGTACCACTTCTAAGGCTGCGATGGAAACTTTAGCTGCTATCGGATTTCCCCCAAAAGTAGAACCATGTTCTCCCGGACGAATACACAACATTATCTCATCGTCTGCCAGGACACAAGACACAGGCATCATTCCTCCTCCCAAAGCTTTCCCTAAAATCAATACATCCGGACGGACTCCCTCATGATCGCAAGCCAGTAGTTTCCCGGTACGGGCAATACCTGTCTGTACTTCATCTGCCATAAACAACACCTTGTGAGCTTTACACAATTCGAAAGCTTTCCGTAAATAACCCTCATCCGGAACATATACGCCGGCTTCTCCCTGTATCGGTTCTACTAAAAAACCGGCCACATGCGGATCCTCTAATGCCTTCTCCAATGCCGGAATATCGTTATAAGGTATCCTTATAAATCCTGGTGTAAACGGCCCATATCCCCCATAGGATTCCGGATCGTTGGACAAAGAAACAATTGTAATCGTACGGCCGTGAAAATTTCCGTCGCATACAATAATTTTAGCTTCACCGTCCGGTATCCCTTTTTTCATATAAGCCCATTTCCTGCAAAGCTTGAGGGCTGTTTCGTCTGCTTCGGCTCCCGTATTCATCGGTAATACCTTATCATACCCGAAATAATGCGTTACAAATTCTTCCCATTCTCCCAATACGTCATTGTAAAAAGCCCGGGAAGTCAAAGCCAGTTTATGCGCCTGATCGGTCATCGCTTTCACAATCTTAGGGTGACAATGCCCCTGATTGACAGCCGAATAAGCTGACAAAAAATCGAAATAACGTTTACCATCCGTATCCCAGACAAAAATACCTTCACCTCTCTCCAACACAACAGGTAGGGGATGATAATTGTGGGCACCGTAACGGGCCTCTCTGTCCATATAATCCTTTGCATTCATACTTATATAGTTTTAGGAAATGTCGTAATCGTTTGCAGAATGCAATTTGAGAAAAAAATAGAACAAATAAAATTATTTTGCTCATTTTTTACAGAGGAAAATCGCTATCCAGGAAAAACAGAACGAGAAAAAAGGAAATAATTTATTGTTTTTTCTTTCTCAGAAAAGCAAAATATCTGTGCAATAATTCCCGGAAAGTGTCAAAAGTTTCCTGATAAGAAACACCAACTCCCTGAATTGTCTCCGTCGCATTGTAAACAATTTTTTCATCCGTATGGGAATAAGCTTTCAATTTTAGTGTCCCTTGTTTATTCAACTTCACTTCAACGTCGAAATCTCCGGCTATATTGCTGCTATTGGTCGAATTAGAAGTCACATTTTTCGTCCCCCCTACATCCACATTCCCATTCGCAGATAAAGTCACCCGGTCGTTCAGGATTTGTGTAGAAAGAGCTACTTCAATTTCATTTGTCGTAATATTATCTCCGGGACGATAGGAAAACCCGATATCAAAATTATTACTGATCTGTGACAACCAACGGGAAAGTTGATTGGATACCAGCTCCGTTGCCGTCGTCACCCCAGCCTGATAACCAGCATTCCGTTCTGCCATGTCCGTGGAATTCATGTAATCGGGAGTATAGAATTTATTCAGAATCAACAACGAAAATACCTGTTTATTAATTTCATCCTGACTTGCAAAAAGACTTTGTACGAAGCCTTTGGTTTGTGTATCCAAAGTCGGGAAATTAATATTAAACTTGACCAAAGGATTGGTTAAGTTATCACTCAGATTCAAAATACATTCGACCGGTACCTTAGTCGATCGGTCGGTATTGGAATTACTACTAGTCAATAATTCGTACAAAGATGTCTTCAGGTTATAGATCGCATTGATATCGATCGTAGCATCGTAAGGTGAACCATTCCAGCTAATACTCCCTCCCGGAGTAAGTATAAACTTTTTATTCAATAGATTACTCAGCGTAAATAAATAATCTCCTTTGGAGATTTTATATTCGCCGAACATATTAATCAATCCATCCTGATCCAGAGTAACTTTTATATCTCCGTTTCCTTTGGTCCGCAGAATATCACCGATAGTAGGATCAAAGACCACCTGAACCTCCAGGTTATCGTTTAATTCCAGATTGGCATTTAAGGTCAGATTATTACTGTTATTCGGTATACTTCCTCTTCTCCGCAACGGCTGATTGGGGTTAATAAAATGCAGGAAATTACCGTCTTCCTCCAATAAAGCTGAAGTCAAGGGGATAAATAAACGGGAATTTTTCTCCGGACGAACATTAACCGTAATATTGGTCATATCCTCCCGATTATTGATGTTGGTCAGACCACTGATATAAACAGTCCCGTAAAAAGATTCATTCTGGCTGGAAGAAGTATTTAACAACAGGAAATTACGGGAAGTGATATTCAGATCATAGCGTTTTTCCCAAAATCGATAACGCCCGGAACATACAGATACATTGTTCTGTATATCCTTTACCACAAAATCTTTTAAGATAAAATCGCTTCGATCGATGTATATACTATCGTTCATGAAAAAGGAAGTATTCATATCCCTTAGGTGGAGGTACACAGAATCCAAAAACAAGCGACCGGAAAAATCAGGATGAGCACTGGGACCAGAAAGCCTGATTCTACCGGATATTCCTCCCTTACTCTCCGTAAAATAATCGGAAGCGTATCTCCCCAAACGATCCAAACCGATTTCTGACAACTGAATATCTACATTAACCTGATCTGTCAAAGGCTGATAATACCCCGACACTTGAAGCGGTATGGCAGACCCGACTTCATTTTTAGCCCGCAGGATAACGGCATTGCTATCGACATCCCAAGCAGACAATAATCTCAATGTACCCAAAGTATCGCGCGTAATTCCCCAATTCTCTACTTTCACATCTGAATACAACAAATTGTCTTTATAATAATCCTGTACAATAACCTCCCCACTGGCCATTCCAAACAGGTTTAAACGGTTATCCGTAAGGATACGGCTGAATTCTGCCAGATCGAACTGATTGACTTGAATGGAAAGTTCTTTTTCCGGATTTTTTGAAATACTTCCGTTTACAGACAAAAATTGATTTCCCTTACTGATCCGGAAATCCTCAATGTCAATCTCTTTATCCTCCGCCTTGATTCTCGATTTACCAACCTGCCAAACATTATCGGATAATATGATTACCCCGGGATTAATACAGATTTCAGTCAGATAGTCCGCCTCTCCTTGGGGAACAAATCTTATATCTGCAGATAACTCCCCGCTATACGTCTGGGTTTCCCAATTACTCCATATCAATTTATTACTTACATTATTATCTCCTAAAGCCAAAGTGTTGCGAACGTTATACAAACGGGACATATCCCCGTATTCAAACTTATCCGCTGTATAGACCAATTGTAAACGTTCCGCATCTCCTTCCATGTTTATTTCCGATGCCGTCAGGCAAAAATCCCGGTATTGAAGGGTATCCGCATTCATTTTCAAATGAATGGCCTTGTCTTTTCCATAATAAGCAGCAATTTTACTGCCTTCGGAAATATTAAACTGAGGATATAGCGCCTTTAAAACTTTCCGGGCATCTTTTACTACAATATCATACCGGAAATCTATATTTTCTTCTTTGGATAATTTTCTCTTTTTCTGCCGGAAAGCGGGAAGATAGCTCTGTATTAATTTTTCTGTAAACGCCAAAGGATATACACCGGTATAATGTCCTTCAATTTGGGCATCAGCGACATCAGAAAGCAGGCTGGTCATATAATAGCCGTTATCCAAACGATTTTCCAATCCGACATTATCTAAAGAAAAATGCCCCTGCGGACCCGTATACGAAAAATCGGAAAGAGTGAAATTAAAAAAATGATTGTGCTTATCCTGCTCCGCAAACACCAAATCGAAATCCGTTTTTACAGTCTCCTTTCCTTCTGTCAAAGCCCAACCGAAATCGGAAAGATTATTCACTTCTACAAATCCTTTAGCTCCCCAAAAATCGACACCTCCCCTCGGATTATAGTTTAAAGCTGCTGTAAACCGTACGCTGTCATTATCCAAGGAATACAAGATATTGGATACGTCATCCTTTACCGACAACGACACTGAAGCATTTCGGAACTTTCCTTGGCCGACCTGAAGAAAAGGCATTTTACTCCACAAATCAACCGTCGTATGCGAATCATCCATATACCCCTCATAATTTCCGTTCATAGAACCATACTTCAACAAGTCAGTCCCCCCCAATTTTCCAAAATGAACGACAGGAAAATCAAAATCCCCGGAAATTTTAGAACATCCCAGAGAATCTGCTCCATAAGGAGCATACACCAATTTCAAATCCCCTTTTAGCCCTTCTGTCCGGCTATTGACTAAAAAAATAAAATCTGTAATCTTCCCTTTAAATGTCCCGTCAAGCAGATGATGCAAAGGAGCAGGTACTTTTATATTTTGTTCAAACCAAGGCAGATAGATCGTTTCCAAATCTTCCGGACTTAAATAGGCATCTTGTAGATGAATTTCAAAAACAGTATTCCACACATCAGGTAAACCGTGAGATTTAAAACTTCCTCTGAAATGCGAATCCTTTCCCAAAGCAAATACCAACTGATGTCCTTCAATCCGATTCACCGTGTTAGAAACGATTCCCCGACATTTCACAGTATTGTCAATTCCCCGTAAAATGCCATTGAAATAGGCTAAATCAATAAAACTGACCTCGGAATTTCCCAAACGGTAGTATTGTTGCATTTTGGTTGTAAAATTCCGCCAATACCGACGACCGGGAATCCAATTGAATTCCAATTTTTCCAAATCCAGAAAACTTCGTTCCGTATAAATTTTACACTCTTGAATCAATAAATTAGAATCAGCAGCTGTTACCAGCCCCCCCATATCCCGAATCCCGAATCCGGATTTTTCTTCCAAGCTCAGCCCGGATATCCGTACAGCGAATTTTCCTCCGGAAAAATCCGGCTCTGTAATATCTACATTCACTTGACGACATTCGATATCCGTCCAATTGATACCATAATCTACCGGCTCATACTCGTTTTCTTTATAAACGAATCGGGAATCCCTGACTTGAATTTTTCTCAGATTTACAGTCCAGTTGCTGCTCCCCGACAAGGTTTCCGGATGCTTCTCACTCCCTTTCTGCAAAGAATTCAAAAAAACGTCCAGATTCATTTTAGCCTCTTCTTCCCCTTCTCCCCTCACTATCCACAAATTAAAGTAAGCCCGCTCGAAAGTAATATCCCTTACAGTAAAACTTTGAGTGGAAAAACGGAAAGAATCAATTTTAACCCGGAAATTTTCACAATACAACAAGGTATCGTCCCGGTAATCTTTTAATAAGACATCATTCAATATTAGCGATTTCATCGGACGGAAATCCACTCCCCCAATCTGTATTTTCACTCCCGTCGTCTGCTCGATTTTATCCGTAAACAAACGAACCAAATAAGTTTGTACATACGAACTATGCAGGGAAGCATAAAGAATCAGAAGTACCAACAGACACCCCGACACACTATAGAATAATATGCGAAAAAAATTTTTTATACCCCCACGATTTTTAGTTTGAAGGCAAAAGTATTAATATTGCACAATATTTGAAAGAGATTGAGCACGAAAGATAAAGGCTAAATCTCCGATTTAAAGCTTTTAACTTTATTTCAATTTTAATTCATTTATCATGACTGTTATACTAGGAATTGAATCGTCCTGCGACGACACTTCTGCTGCTATTTTAAAAGATGGAGTCGTATTATCCAATATTATCGCCAGCCAAAAGGTCCACGAAGCTTACGGCGGAGTTGTTCCGGAATTGGCATCCAGAGCTCATCAGCAAAATATTATTCCGGTAGTCTCGGAAGCAATCCGAAAAGCCGGTATCGGTATTCAGGACATCCATGCCATAGCTTATACCCGGGGCCCCGGACTATTAGGTTCCTTATTGGTCGGAACCTCTTTTGCCAAAGGTTTTGCCATAGCGAATCGGATCCCCATGATTGAAGTTAATCACCTCCAAGCCCATATTCTGGCTAATTTTATCAAAGAACCCGGAGTAGAAAGCCGTCAACCCAGTTTCCCTTTTTTGACGTTACTGGTGTCGGGAGGCAATTCACAACTGATTGTTGTACACGATTATCTGGACATGGAGATGATCGGTCAGACCATTGACGACGCTGCCGGAGAAGCTTTCGACAAATGTGCAAAAGTGATGGGATTACCTTATCCCGGAGGCCCAGTTATCGACCGCCTGGCAAAAACCGGTAATCCCGACCGCTTTGTATTCAATAAACCCCAAATCCCCGGATTAGACTATAGTTTCAGTGGATTGAAAACCTCTTTTCTCTATTTTATCCGGGATGAATTGAAAAAAAATCCGGATTTTATTGCAGAAAACCTGAATGACCTCTGTGCCTCTCTACAAAAAACAGTAGTCGATATCCTTTTGACAAAACTGAAAAAGGCGGCCAGACAAACAGGTATACGACAAATTGCAATCGGCGGAGGTGTTTCAGCAAACTCTGCTCTCCAAAATGCCGTACATAAGGAAGCGGAGAAATCCGGTTGGGAAGTTTTCATCCCCCGCTTGGGTTTTTCTTTGGACAATGCCGGAATGGTAGCTGTCACTGGCTATTATAAATTTTTAGCCGGACAATTCGTCGGCTTGGATGCCATCCCCTTTGCCCGAACCACACTTGAATAACATTTGGACACTTAAACATTTGAACACTTAAACCATGAAGATTCTGGTCACTTACGACATTCCCCGTGAACCCTTCAAAAATCTCCCCACCGACTGGGAAATCACTTTCCCTGAAGGAGAAAAATTGACAAAAGAGGAAATCATCCGGATGCTTCCGGAATACGATATTCTGTTAGCTATTTTCAGTCGCCCTATCGATAAAGAAATAATAGACGCAGGAAAAAAATTAAAGCTTATCAGTAATTACGGAGTAGGATATAATAATATCGACATCCAATATGCCCGAAAAAAAGGGATTACCGTTTGCAATACCCCCGAATCGGTATGCGATCCTACAGCGGAATTATGTATGGCCTTACTACTAGGAATTGCCCGACGGATCGGAGAATTCGACCGCAGGATCCGAACGGAAAGAGAAGGGATGTGGGGTGTCATGAAAAACTTAGGGTACGGTTTGAGAGGCAAGACATTAGGGATCATCGGTATGGGACATATCGGACAAAATGTAGCCTGCAAGGCCGCAGCCTTTGGTATGAATATCCTTTATTACAACCGAAAAACAGAAGTTCCTGGCTATAAGAAAACAGATTTGGATTCTTTACTTAAAGAATCCGATTTTATCTCTATCCATACCCCCCTGACAGAAGCTACCCACCATTTAATCGGAGAGCGGGAATTGGGATTGATGAAGAAGACGGCTTTTCTGATCAATACAGCCCGGGGAGCTGTCATAGATGAAGAAGTTTTAAGTCGTTTTCTAGAGAAACGACAAATAGCAGGAGCTGCTCTGGACGTATTCGAGCGAGAACCTCATATCACGGAATTGTTATATTCTTTAGACAACGTCATTTTAGTACCCCATATCGGTACGGCGACCTATGACGGTAGAATTGCTATGGCTCAAGAAGCTTTGGACAATATACGAAATTACCTGAACGGGAAACCAACAAACGTAGTCAACTAAGCAAGAAAAGAAAAATTCCGGGTTTTTAGAAAAATAATTTGTAAAATAAACTATTTACCCTATATTTGTACCCGCTAAAGAAAATAGCGTTCTTTGAAAGGGGAGATACCAAAGCGGCCAACTGGGGCAGACTGTAACTCTGCTGACTTATGTCTTCGTAGGTTCGAATCCTGCTCTCCCCACGAATTTTAAAATTAGTAAAAGAAAATATTTCTTTTTCGTTCTTTAAGATTTATTTGGTTCCTTCTCACGGACCGGCAAGCAAGACGAGTCCGTTCTGTAGAACGGTAATCTATAGTTTGCGGAAATAGCTCAGTCGATAGAGCACTAGCCTTCCAAGCTGGGGGTCGCGGGTTTGAGTCCCGTTTTCCGCTCCAGTTAACAAACAGAAATTTAGAGGTATAGCAAGAAGCTGTACCTCTTTTTCATTTATACACCTGAACACGGATTCTGTGTACAAATTGTTTAAAATGTTTTGACAAGATTTTGCGCAAAGAGGGACGGGCCTTTTTTGTGAAAAACAGAACTCCTTTAAACTTGATTATCTTCTGAATTTCTTAGGGGCAAAAATTACACATTAGGGCACGTCCCTACTGTGTAAAAAGAGAAGGGAAACCGATAATGACACCTACTCTCATCCCCGGGTCTTGTGTTTAAGGGGTAGTTTGGGGAAAAGTTTTCTGAAACGCACCAGGTAGATAGTTATATTGCTTCCGACGATAATTAAAGTAACGGCAAGAATAATCATCAATATTCCGCCGATCAATCTGGGTGTCAAAGATTCTCCAAAGATTGTAACCCCAAAGAAAACAGCTGTTACAGGTTCTAAAGCTCCCAGAATAGCAGTTGGAGTAGAACCGATATATTGTACGGCCCGGGTCGTACAGAGAAAAGAGATTGCCGTCGGAAAAACAGCTAGTGCAAGAAGATTTCCCCATAAATACCATTTGTCTACTATAAACAAATGTACACCGAAATCGACTCGTACCAAAAACAACGTAAGTCCAAAAAGCAACACATAGAAAGTTAATTTCAATGTCGCTACATCTTTCAACACCGATTGATTCACCCCCACAATATAGATAGCATAAGAAAGAGAAGAAGCCATAACCAAACCTATGCCCACCAGACTAAGCGTCGCTCCATTCCCACCCTTATAAAGTAGGCCGATTCCAGCCAAAGCCAATAAAATACATAAAACGGTTTGTATCGTTAATTTTTCTTTAAAGAAGAATGACATGATCAGAGCTACCATAATCGGATAGACAAATAAGAGTGTCGATGCAATCCCGGCTTCCATATAATTATAACTTTGAAACAAAGCAAGAGAAGAAATTGAAATTAATAAACCCATGATAATTAAAGGTAGGATTTGCTTGCGTTTCAATTTGAAATTTCTTCCTCTCGCCTTAATCATAATACCAAGTAAGGGGATAGCGAACAGATATCTGAAAAAAAGAACCGAATCCGGATCCATACCTGTTTTGTATAAAGGGAGTGCGAACAAGGGATTCATCCCATAGGTAGCCGCAGCAATAGCACCTAAAATATAACCTTTAGCTTTTACATTCATAGGAATTAAATTTGACGACAAAAGTAGCATTTTTCAAAGGAATGTATTCTCACTAAAAAGGATTAACGTTTCAGCGGTTAAGGGTATTCAAACTTCCCCGAATCCCTTTTAAACAGAACCGAAAGTTTACTCATTCCCCTGCCGTCGGATGAATGTTAAACACATAGGAAACGTCCTTCATTCTTGAAGTACCTCAAGATGTACATATAAAAAATTATAATTATTTTTACGCCGGTTTAGATAAGGAGTTGATCTGACCTGAATAATTTACTTACTGGCGGTTTATGGAAAAAGAAAAACGCTGAAAATCAGTGTATTTCCTTAAACAACAAAGCTGTTTTACTGACCGTTATGTTGTAAGTCTCACTTTGCATCAGTTATCTGTCTGTATCTCCTGGTATGGCTCATCAAAATAAAACAATTCCAGCATAAACAAAACCCACCTAATCGGTTAACATGAAACGGCATTTTTTCGATAAAAGAACTGGACATTCCCATAACAGTGTTAAATTTTAGTGTTATGAAAAAGAGTCTTATTGCATTAGGATTCGGTACTCTCGGTCTGGGCATAGCAGAATTTGTCATGATGGCTATCTTACCCTATGTAGCGAAAGAACTGCATATCAGCATTCCAACAGCGGGACATTTAATTTCAGCCTACGCCCTCGGCGTTTGTGCAGGAGCCCCGATGTTAACTCTAGCCCGCAAGTTACCGCTAAAAAATATACTATTAGGATTGGTTACCATCATGATGATCGGAAACATTTGTGCAGCACTCTCTCCCCATTATTGGTTTATGATCGGAGCCCGCTTTATCTCCGGTCTACCCCATGGAGCTTATTTCGGAGTAGCTTCTATTGTAGCGGAAAAACTGGCAGACAAAGGAAAAGGTTCGGAAGCGGTTTCTATTATGATTGCCGGCATGACCATAGCCAACCTTTTCGGAGTCCCTCTCGGCACTTCTCTGAGTACTCTGTTATCCTGGCGGCTTACTTTTCTGCTTGTCGGAATTTGGGGAGTTATCGTACTTTATTTTATATGGAAATGGGTGCCTCAGGTAGAGGGACTTCCTGATACCGGTTTTAAAGGACAATTCCACTTCCTGAAAACAACCGCACCTTGGCTTATTCTCGGTGCCACGATGTTTGGCAATGGCAGTGTGTTCTGTTGGTATAGTTACATTAATCCGCTTCTGACCCACGTATCCGGCTTTTCTGCAAACAGTATTACCTTGCTGATGGTTCTGGCAGGAGGCGG
>OCHD01002059.1_pt1 | contig 11713 bp, 10 predicted proteins | sample 1538481 | NCBI WGS metagenome assembly OCHD01 (sample SAMN04571699, study PRJEB22368) | human gut metagenome | biome: human gut; material: stool | host: Homo sapiens | place: Luxembourg | collected 2012-09-07
TGGTTCAAGGGACTTAATTAAGAATAAAGAAAGCACTTCTATATATGGAAGTGCTTCTTTTAAATTAGAAGGAAAAAGTATTATTAAAGATAGTGAGTATAATACGGAAATAAATAAGTCTTTTGTTAATAGATCTACTAGTGAGCAATCTTTAGATAAAGTTATAAATAATGAAAGAATTTATAAAGGGAATAATGAATCTTTAAATAAACCTCAATATTTTAAAAATGGATATGGAGATACTGGTAGTAGAAGAGAACTAATAAGTAGGATTGAATACCCATATAAAAGTAGTCAATATACAAGAGCAACAATAAAAAGAGAAGAAAGAATTAATGATAGAACTTACTCTTTGTTGAATGGAAAAGAAAATAATTATAAAGCAAGAAAAAATAGTCTTATAGATGATAAAAGAATAGATTCTATAATAAAAATAAAGGAAGTTGATACAAGAGGTAATAGTTTAAGAAAAAATAATATTACAAGTAATATTACTAAAAGAAGTGAATCAGTAATAAGAGAAAATGGATTTAAAAATAGTGCTAACTATGTAAATTCTAAGCTTGATGGGATAATAAGAGTAAGAGAAGAAAGAGTATCTGAAACAATAATAAAAAACAATATACCTAATATAAAGAATTATGATATACAAGGAAATAGAAGAAAGAGTTTAAATATAGTAAGAAATGATAAATTAAAAGCAAAAGGAAGATATACTAATTTAATAGAGGATTTAAAATATACTAGAAGTGTAAATTTTTCAAGAGTAAAAAAGGAGTTCTTTAAAGCTAGGTATATAAGGACAATAGTAGACAATGGAATTGATAATTTAAATAGTTCAGATAATGATTATGGAAATACTTTAGCAAAAGAAAAAATGTATAGAATTGTATCAGCTCCAAGAGATGTAATAAGAGCTGGAAGAAGTTTAAAGAGAGCTTATAATGGAGCAAGGTATGTAAAAGATGTATCAAAGAATTTAAAAAACATTTCTGACATAAAGTCAATTAAACTAAAAAGAATTGTTGGAAAAGGAATAACAACTAGCTTAATAAATGAGGTTAATTCATTAAAAGGAAATGAAAATATAGGAATACAAAGCATTGTAAAAACTAAAGATACATTAGTTACTACTAAAAATACTTTAAGGTATAGTGCGAAAGCTACTAAGAAAGCAACTAAATTAACTAAAAATACTTTTGATTATGGAGCAAGAGGAATAAAACAGGTAAAGAAATTCACAAAGTTTGGTTATGATGCTGGAAAAAAACTAACTATTATGGCTACAAAACTTTTCTCTAATCCAGTAGTATTGAAGGTATTAGCTGTATTAGGAGCAGTAGTAGTGGCATTAAGTTTAATAGGAAGTATATTTATAGGGTTTATAAGTATTTTTATTGGAGAAAATTCAAATATAGATTTTGCAGTTCCTAATGAAGAACAAAGAGCATTTATATTAAAATTAGTTCCAATAGCTCAAGATAATTACAATGATTACGGGATTTTTCCATCAGTAACAATAGCACAAGCTATACATGAATCAGCGTGGGGAAAATCTGACCTTTCAGTAAAAGCTAATAATTTATTTGGAGTAAAAGCTGATAGTAGTTGGAAGGGACAAACTATTGATATGCCAACACAAGAACATATAAATGGAAGTAATATTACTGTAATGGCAAAGTGGAGGAAATATGAGAGTTTTGAGGATTCAGTAAAGGATCATGGAAAGTTCTTAAAGGAAAATCCAAGATATGAGCAATCAGGGGTTTTTAAAGCCAAAGATTATAAGGAACAAGCTTATGCAATTAGAATGGCTGGATATGCAACAGATCCACAATATGCAAGTTTAATTTGTAATATTATAGAGTCATATTCATTAAATATTTATGATTTTAAAGTAGGCGATGGAAATAAAGTAGTTGAAAGAGCTATCACAACGGGTATGAGTATTGTAGGAAAATCACCTTATGTTTTTGGAGGAGGAAGAAATCCTGAAGATATTGCAGCTTTACGGTTTGATTGCAGTTCTTTTGTACATTGGTGTTATGCAAATGCTGGTCTTAATTTAGGAGATTATAGAAGCGTAGTAACTTGGACATTAGTTACTATGGGAAGAGAAGTTAAAACTGAAGAGATGCAAAGGGGAGATTTAATTTTCTTCAATACAGAAGGAGTTGTTAATAATCATGTTGGTATTTATTTAGGAGATAATAAATTTTTACATGATGCATCCACTAATGGAGTATGGGTGAATAATTTAGAAGGATATTGGAAAAATGCCTTTAATGGTACTGTTAGAAGGGTTGTTGAATAGCAAATTAGAAGTTTAGCTATTAAAACTACAAATAAGGAGCGTTTAATATGAGTATTCAAGAAAAGATAAAAGCTAAAGAAGAACAAATATTAAAGAAAAGAGAAAAAATAAAAAAAGAGGAAGAAGGTATAAAAAAATTAGAAAAAGAAATAGAAAACTTAAAAACACTAGAAATAAAAGGATTAATAAATGAAGTAGATATTCCATATGAAGAGTTGGTAAAAATGATAAAGGAATTAAAAAATTAATAGCAAGACTATTCCTGGATAAATTAAATTTTATCCAGGATATTTTTATAGTTAAAGGAAAGATAATAACAACTAAAAATAGATTATGGGAGAGAGTTTGATGAAGAAGTATGGTATTAAATCTAAAGATAACAATGATATATTAATATTCCATGCACTACCAAATGAAACTACAAAATTTCAATGGTATATTTCAGAAAATATTAATGAGAAGGGACAACCTATTGATGGACAAATATATGAATCATATACATTATCTACAGAAGTAATAAAAAGAAAAAGCTTTGAAGGAAAATACTTATATTGTGAGTATCTAGTACAAGGAATAGATCAGTATAAAAAAACAGAGTATATAAAGTTAGATTTAAATATTGATAGTATGGTTAATTCAGGAGTAATTTTTGATGATATTTCAAAATTTGATGAACAAGGTAATATATTAAATTTAATTATAAATAATTAAAGAGGTGTTTTTTTGCATGAAAAAAGAGATATTGGCTCATAATTCCGAAATGGTGGATATAATGTTAAAAGAGTTAAAAGAATATGTAAAATCAAAAGAGGATAATCAAAATGAAAAGATAGTTGAAAAGAAAAAAGCTATTAAAGGAATTAGAAAATATAGATTAGGATATGATTATTTATTTTTACCTAAAAGAACATTTAAGTATAAAGGGGATTTAATAGGTGGAATTAGCATAATGGTTTTATTTAAAATTTATGATGTGAATGGTAACGAGATTTTATTTGAAACAAAAGGTGAAGAGTTGAAAGAGCAGACAATAAAATTAAAAAACGGTGAAGAATGTTATTTAAGTGAGTTATTTTATTGTTCTTTTGATAAAGAGTTGTTTAAAGAGAATCAAACTTTTGATTTTAGTCCAACAATGAATGTAATAATGAGTAACTGTAGGATTGCTATGGAGATTCATAGTTATACGAAAGATATAGAAGTAAGGAAAGTAATTTTGGAACCTGAAAATATAGATAGAGAAGAGTTTAATGATATTATGTTAAATAATTTAGAATTATTTGATGTAACTGATAATAAGCCAGCTCAGAGCTGTTCTTATATTGCAGTAGAAATTTAAAATCAAAAATAAGAGTATAATGTAATATTACATGTAATACATAGATAAGAAAGGAGAAATTGGGAGTGAAATTAGTAATAGCTGAAAAGCCAAGTGTAGCTTTAGAGATAAGCAAAGTCATTGGAGCAAGTGAAAAAAAGAATGGTTATTATGAAGGTAATAATTATTTAGTAACATGGTGTGTAGGGCATTTAGTTGAAAATGCAATGCCTGAAGATTATAGTGTTGAGTATAAAAAGTGGAATTTAGAAACATTGCCTATAATTCCTGAAGAATGGAAGACAAAAGTATCAAGCAAAACCAAAGATCAATTTAGAGTTGTAAAAGATTTAGCTAATAGAGATGATGTAGAAGAGTTAATTTGTGGGACAGATGCTGGAAGGGAAGGAGAATTGATATTTAGGCTAGTCTATAATCAAATAGGAAGTAATAAGCCTATTAAAAGGTTATGGATAAGTTCTATGACTAAAGAATCTATAGAAAAAGGTTTCTGTAAATTAAAAGATGGTCGAGAATTTGAAAGGCTTTATAAGTCAGCTTTTTGTAGAAGTAAGGCAGATTGGTTAGTAGGTTTAAATGCGACAAGATTATATACAGGCTTATATAATAAAATGCTTAATGTAGGTAGAGTTCAAACACCAACTATAAATTTAATTGTAAAAAGAGATGAAGAAATTAAAAATTTTGAACCTAAACAATATTTTGTTGTAAAGGCTGATACTGGATTATTTATAGCTGCTAAAAAATTTGATGGGATAACTGAAGCATATAGCATAATAAATAAATGCAATGGTAAAGATGCAATAATAAAAAATGTTATTAAAGAAGAAAAAAATATAAAACCTAGCGGTTTATTAGATTTAACATCTCTGCAAAGAGAAGCTAATAAATTGCTAGGTTTTTCAGCACAACAAACATTAGATTTAGCTCAATGTTTATATGAAAAGAAAATTATAACATATCCAAGAACAGATAGTAAATTTTTGACGGAAGATATGAAAAATGAAACAAAAGATTTAATAATTAATTTAGTAAATTCAAATCTTTTAGGAGAAAATTTAAGGGAAAAGTATGAAATTGAAGCAGTTAAATTAGAAAGCATTATAAATGACAAAAAGGTTAGTGATCACCATGCAATAATACCTACTAACGAAGTTTTAAAGCACGATTTAAGCCTTACAGATAGTGAAGAGAAGATATTATACCTAGTTGCGTACAAGCTCTTAGAAAGCGTTTATAAGCCTATAAAACAGACTAATATAAAAATAGATTTGGGAATAGAAGATGAAATATTTGAGTTTTCAAGAAAACAAATATTAGATAATGGTTTTAAGTTGATAGAAAAATTAATGAAAGAAAAATTGGGTATAGAAATAGAAGAAGATAAAAATAGTTTTGAAGGTGAGGTGAATGTAGGACAGAGATTTGAAAATGTTGAATTATCTTCAGAAGCTAAGAAAACTCAACCACCTAAATATTATACTGAAGATACGTTATTATCGGCTATGGAGAATGTGGGAAGATTGGTAGATGATAAAGAACTTAAAGAATCTTTAAGCAAAGGTTTAGGAACGCCAGCAACTAGGGCGGGAATAATTGAGCAGATAATAAAGAAAGGTTTTGTAAAAAGGGATGGCAAAAAGCTTATATCAACAATAGAAGGAAAAGAATTGATGAAGATTTTACCTGAAGATATAAAATCACTTGAATTAACTGCTAAGTGGGAATATGAGCTAGAGAGAATAAATAATGGTGAATTATCAGAAGGTGAGTTTTTAGAAGAAATAAAAGTATATATAAATAGCCTAATAAATAATGCTAAAGGAAATTTAAATAAGGAATTTGTTAAAAGTAAAGAAAGAGAAATTATAGATAAATGTCCTAGATGCAATAAGAATGTTTATGAAGGGAAATTAAATTTTTATTGCGAAGGTGGAAAAGAATGTGGATTTACACTTTGGAAGCAAGATAAATTTTTTACTAATGCAAAGAAAGAAATAAATAAAAGTATTGCAAAAAAATTGCTTAAAGATGGTAAAGCAGAAGTTAAAGGATTATATGGCTATATGAGAAAATATATATATACAAAATCGAATTAGAAGATTAATTAACACCAGGAAGATACCTGGTGTTTTATTATTGTTTTTTTTAGGAGGGAGAAGGAGGAATGTATTATAAGATTGATGAAATTAAAGCAATACCGATACAAGATGTATGTTCTCATTATGGAATAACGTTAAAAGCAAAGGGTGAGAACTGGTGGGGGCGACTTAGAGAGAATGATAAGACACCATCTTTTTCAATAAATCCAAGTAAAAACATATGGAGAGATTGGGGAATTTCAAAAGGGGGAGATGTAATTTCCTTGGTAAGTGAAATAGAAGGAGTAGATCAAGGGAAAGCAATATTGATTTTAGGAGAAAGGTTTGGCATAGAGCAAGAATATACTACAGAAAAAGTATCTGTATTTCCTACATTTAATCAATTTAAAAGTATAGGGATTTTTTCTAAAAGAGCTATACAGAATTTAGATATTAATTTAGAAAAACAATCAATAGAGGAAATTGAAAAGCTTGAAGAAAAATTTGAAATATCTATGCAAGAATTAGCTAATGTGGATATAGAGTCTTATCATAGAATATTAGATTATAAAGCGTTACCTATTTTATATGAATACAGAAAAAATACAATAGATGCTTTTATAAAATATATTAATTGTGATAATTATAAAGATCTACTTGTTTATGAGTTAATTTTTAATGAGTTTCAAGATGAATTAAATGAAAAGGTTGATATTTATAATAAAGCTAGATTAGATGGAATAAATTTAGATGAATTGAAATTTGATATAAGTAATATAAATGATATAAATTTTTCTGATGAAGATATCAGTAAACTAAAGCAAGATATCAAGAAGTTAGAAAGGCTATCTGATAAATTGAATTTGAATGAGGAAATAAATTATCTTATAAATGTGAAAGAAAATGTAGTAAAAGTTTATGAGGGATTAAAAAAAAACGGTAATTACTTTTTAAATAGTGTTAAGTATGAAGTGATGGAGAAGTGTCAGCAGTTAAGGGAAGATAAAGTTTTTTATAAAACTAAAAAAAACTAGTAGGTGATGAAAATATGGTATATGAAAAAAATATAAAATCTTCTAATGAAGATAAAGTAAAAGAATTAAGTGAAAAACTTGAAGATGGAATAAAGGATTTGTTTGAGAGTGATAAATATAAAAACTTTTTAAAAGTAATGTCTAAGTTCCATAATTATTCGTTTAGAAATTCTATATTAATAATGATGCAGAAACCTGAAGCAACTTATGTAGCTGGATTTAATAAGTGGAATACATTTAAAAGAAAAGTCAATAAAGGTGAAAAAGGAATAAAAATTTTTGCACCATCTCCAATTAAGAAAAAAGTTCAACAATATAAAAAAGATGAAAAAGGTAATTTCATATACGTAGATGGTAAAAAAGTTATAGAAGAAGTAGAGCAAATAATTCCTAAATATAAAATAACCTATGTTTTTGATATAAGTCAGACTAGTGGAGAGCCATTACCAAGCTTAACTGAAGAGTTAAAAGGGAGCGTAAATGATTATAGGAATTTTAAGAAAGCATTAGAAAATAGTACAAGTTTTAATGTTGCATATGGAAGTATAAAAGGAGAAGCAAAAGGATATTGTACACCTGCTTTAAAAAGAATTATGGTTAAGGAAAATATGTCAGAAGTTCAAACAATAAAGACACTTCTTCATGAAATGGCTCATGCAGAGCTACATACAACAAAAGATGGAAAGAGTAGAGAAACTAAAGAAGTTGAAGCTGAAAGTATTGCATTTATAGTTAGTAATTATTATGGAATAGATACATCTGAGTATAGTTTTGGATACTTAGCTGGATGGAGTAGTGATAAAGAGTTAGGGGAACTTAAGAAATCTTTAGATACAATTCAAAAAACTGCTGCTTCTTTAATAGATAAAATTGATATTAATTATAAAGAGCTATTTAAAGATAAAGAGATTAAAATAGAACATGATAATAAAGATATTAAAGAGATAATTTCAGAAGCTAGTAAAAAAGCTGAAGATCATAACAATAAATTGGAGAATAAAGAGAGTAAGGAGCGTAGTTATGAAATTTAATATATTGGAGAAATTAAAGGAAATATTCTTAAAAAAATCAGAATATAAAACTGAAAAAACTGATTTTAATATAAGTGAAGAAAGTAAGTTAGAAAAACTAAACATAGGAACTTGTATAATGGATAATGGATAATGAAGAAAAAGAGAAATTTTTAAGTATTAATACTCCAAAATTAGTTGAATTATATGAAAAAAAAATATCAGAAGAAGATAAAATGTTGATGGAGAAGCAAGGATTAAAGTTAGATACTTTTGTAGAAAGATTTAAAGATGAATTAAATGATCATGATTTTATAGAAGGAAATTGTGCAGTATTTTCATTTGATGATTTCTTAAAAATAGAATTATCAGGTTATTCAGAGTTAGATTTAAAAAGAGATCAAAATTTTATAGATTTACAAAAAGAGAAGGGATATATTGAAGGGAGAATTATTGACTTAAAAGAAGATATAAAATATTATTCAGAAGAAAGTCAACATCAATCTATTGAAGAGTTAAAAAATGAGTTAAAATTATATGGAGAGTTAAATGATTTTCTTAGTAAAGAGATAAATAAAGTTGTTGGTAGTGAAATAGAGCAGCTAGAATATAATGCTAAAGAATATACAATGAAAGATGACTTGAAATTAGAGGATGGTTCTTTTATAAAGGGAGGAACATCTTTTTTTGTTGAAGGATTTAAAAAAGGAGAGTTTGAAGTTCACTTTGAAGCTAGAGAAGATAATACATATATTCCTAATGATGGAGAAGGAAGTGGGTATTATTTTAGTGGAGAAGAAATAGCAAGATATTCTGATTTAAATAAGACAGTAGATTTAGTAAGAGGAAAAGAATTAATAAATGATAATATGAAATTAGATAAAAATAATAGTAAAGATATAAAAGATATAGTTGAAGATGCGAGTAAAAAAGCTGATGATTATAATAATAAATTAGAAAAGAAAGAGGGAAAAGTAAATGAAAAAGAGCTTTAATAAAGAAGAATTAACTATTATGAGTTTTTATAATTGTGATGATAGAATTAAATTAATTAATCAATTGGAATCTGTAGTAGAAAATGTAGATGAAGTTGAGATTGAATCTGAAATAAATGAAATTGTAATAAAGCTTAAAGGTATGACGGATGACGAATTTAAAGAAATTGACTTTAAAAATATTATAGAAATTGAAGAAGATACATAAAATTTAAAAGTAGCAGTAAATAAAATTTACTGCTACTTTTTGCCTAAATTATATTGTTTTAATTCTAAAAATGTAATATAATTTAGAAAAAAGAAGAATTTCTTCTTCATATTTCAAGTCCGAACGATAAATTAAAATGTCGCCAAACATCTTAATTTATATAACTGAAACTGGTAAAGCAACTACCAAAAAACAGAGTGTTGGAACTTTAAATTCATTTTATGCTTATATTCTAGCATAAGGTGAAAATTTGTGCAATATAAAAAATAACAAATTGACAGGAGGAAACCAAAAGAAGTTTTGGAATAATTTTCAATTTGATTTTAAAGAGCATAACATAAGTTTTGATATATAACTCTTAGGTAGAAATACCTAAGAGTTTTTTTATTGTCGGAAAATATTACGGAGCAATTTAAATAGATAGATTGTGGGGAGGGGGAAACTATACCCAAAATCATAATTTATCAGATGAAAGGAGGGAAAAACTTTGAAGGATAAAGGTAATTTTATAGAGCAAATGTTTATATATAATTTGATAAATAAATATGGCGAAGTTCAAAATTATTTTGGGATTAATGAAGTAGTTTCAGGAGAATTTTCTCAAAATAGAGCTGAAAAAAAATATGAAACACATATAGAAAAAGTATTAGAATATCCAATAAAAAATAGATGGAATAAAGAACTTAGTCATATGAGCCTTCAAAGTTTTTGTACCTTCTTAAATAAACAAAATAGAAATTTAAGAACTGAAGAATTAGATGATAGATATTATCCATTTACACTTGAATTTGAATCATCAAAAAAGAAGGAAAATTTTGATGTATTATTTGAAGTAGCTCAATACCTTCAGTATTTAATGAAGGAATTAAATGTAAATGAAGAAGATTTTACTATTATAATAAATAATTCAAAGTCAGTTTATATAATGGTTAATCCAAAAGTATTTGGATTAAAGCCAAGTAAAAATGTACATAGAATTTATACAGAAATGTATAAAAGAATAAAAGAAGAACTGGGCTTAAAATTCGTAGATGAAAGCGTAGTTAATTCAAGCTACAGATTAATAAAAACTCCAGGATCTTATTATAAGGGTGGATATGTTAATTATGTTTCAGTAGATGAATTTATGCACTTAATGACAGGTCATTTAACAAGAGTAAAATTAACTAAGAAACAAAGGGACATAAGAAAATTAATGTTACCTGGTATTCAATCAATTGCAATGACTAGGCTTTATGAAAAGGCAAAAAAGAAAGTTGAAAAATCTATAAAAGAATATAAAAATAAAAGCACTAAAGTTTTAAATTTACCAGGAATGGAATGTACTAGAGAGTGTGTGAAAGCACTAATAAATATGCCAATAATGGATAAAGGGAACAGAAATAATTTCTTAGTAAGCATAGCATTAGGACTAAGTGAAGCTAATTATAGTGAAAATGAAATTAAAGAAGTCCTAAGAACAAAAGCTATAGAATGGAAACATGATGAAAGTTTAAGAGCAGTTGAAAATAAGTATAAATCATTGAAAAGAAATGGGACTAATTTTTCTTGTGATAAAGTAAAAATGCTTTTTGAAGAAGAAGGATTAAGCCTTGGTTGTAATGTCTGTAAAAAGGCAATAAATAGCATCTATATTGCAAGAAATATAGTTGAATCTATTTATAACAACAAGGGATCAGTACGCCATTATAGAGCTTATTTAGAACTAGAAAAACAAAATCTTTTTGGTAGATACTTTAATATAGCTGAAGTTGGAATAAAAGTAGCAACTTTAAAAGAACTAGCAAAGAAAGTGAATGGAACATTAGAAAAGAAAGAGGGATTATTTAAGTTAACTGTAAAGAGAGGAAAGGCAATATATAGATTACCACTTAATTATATAGAAAATGCAGTTGATATATTAGATCAAAAAATAGGAAAGGTACTAATGTTAATAGTTAAAGCATATTCAAGCAACTCATATGGAGCATTTATAAGTTTAGGCGTTGTAAAAATTGCTGAATATTTAGCTTTTAAAAATGAAAGAAGTGTATATAATTTTTTAAAAGAATTAGAGAAGTTAGGATTTTTAACTAAAAATAAAAATGGAATAACATTATATTATAAGAGTAGAAAAGTAGTAAATTTAGAAGAAGAAAGAACAAATAGAAAAGAAAATGTAAGAGTTATAGAAGGAACTAAAGTAGTAAATGGATTACAATTAAAATTTGAATTTGAAAAAATAGAAGCTGGTACAAATCTGCAACAAATAAATTTTGAAAATTATAAATTCAACAGAATTGAAAATAATAAGGAGATTAATAGAGGTTCACCACCATGATAAAAAATTAATGTTCGTGTTTTATGGCTAGAAGTTTCATGGCCATAAAACTTTTAAAGAAATATTCCAGGATAATTTTAATAGAAATACGAATAAAAATATAATTGATATTAATAATGTACAAGCTGTCTATAAGCCTATATAAGAAGAGTAAATTTAACAGGTATTAGAATATTAAAGTGCTATAAAAAATGCTAAAAATAAGATTTAAAAGAAAATAAGTAAAGGAGGTAAAAAACTAATGAAGGCAATTTCTAAAATAAGTATTTTTTTTATATTCATGAATAATTTCATAAATATAAAACATCTTAAACCATTGAAATTACTAGCTTTGATATATATTTTATTTTTAGACATTTAAATATAATATCTTTATATAGGGAACCTATCCTTTGTTATTGGTTATTCTTAT
>OCHD01002070.1_pt1 | contig 11654 bp, 9 predicted proteins | sample 1538481 | NCBI WGS metagenome assembly OCHD01 (sample SAMN04571699, study PRJEB22368) | human gut metagenome | biome: human gut; material: stool | host: Homo sapiens | place: Luxembourg | collected 2012-09-07
CCGCCTGCCATATCATTATTTGCATGGTCTCCCGCCACCAGCATAAACGGTGTAAGAAGCACTTTCCCGTTCTGTCTGCTCTGCAGCCCGGACTTCATCCGTGCAATCACGTCTTCAATGGTAATACTTCCCTCCACTGTTGCGATATAGATTTCATGCTTTGCATAAGCACGCAGCGACTGTTCCATCATCGCATAACTGGCATCTGCCGCATGTTCGGTTCCATGCCCCATCAAAATCAATGGGAAATCTCCCACCTCTTCCTTCAGCGACTCCCACAGTGCTTTTGCCACATCCTCATAATCCTGCGGTTTTGCCAAAAGCGCATCGGCAACTGCAATCTGCTCGAAAGCACCGGCATATTTTTTCGCCGCTTCCTTGAGTCTGTGATTTTCAATTCCGTCAATCACATGGGTAGGAAATACAGCTACATGCGTCACTCCCTGTTTTTTCATGCTTTCGAGAGCTTCCGTCGGACTCTTTGCTTCTATATGCTCGCGCTTTTTCATTGCGTTACGCACAATCGTACTCGAGACAGCTTCCTCTACCACGGCATCCGGATACAATGCCCGGACCTGCCGCGTGATGGCTGCAATATTTTTCTGCCGGGTATCCGGATAGGTTGTTCCAAAACTCACAATTAAAATTGCTTTTTTCATGTTATTTTGCATTCCTCTCTCTGTGATATAAGCGTGCTGCCTGTACAAAGTGTTCCACAAATGCCGGATTGGACGGATAATACAAATGTGGATAACCCCACCAGTTTCTGTCGTCCTCGTGGATACATGTCCATGATGTTCCGCTTACCGGTTTGACCGCCACGCAGCTTTCTCCGTTGTTATCACTGTCATAGTAATGAAATTCATGTGCACGGACAGGTTTTCCCGCCAGGAAATGGGACGTCTGTTCCATCACATTTACATAGCCAAAACGTACAAGTTTTCCCCGGTTATGACAGCTGCCCGTTATGATACCTGCCATCGGCCAGTTTTCTCCTTCTTCATCTGTCATGGATTCATGCAAATACATAAACCCGCCGCACTCTGCCACGGACGGCATACCATTTTCAATTGCCTCCCGGATGGAATTGCGCATGGAGACATTTTCTGAAAGCTGCCGGGCACACAGCTCCGGATAGCCTCCTCCCAGAAGAAGCGCATCCGCTTCCTCTGGAATTTTTTCCTGTCCAAGCGGCGAAAACCAGACGAGTTTTCCACCATACGCTTCCAGAAGCCGCAGGTTATCCTCATAATAAAAACAAAATGCCTCATCTTTTGCAACTGCAATAACCGGACATTCCTCCTGCTGTTTTTCCTTTTTCTGTAAAACCCCTTTGTCTTTTCCCGGTTCCTGTAATTTAGGCAGTTTCGTTTTTCCGTCCCGAAACGCATGTAAAAGTGCCCAGCTTTGCAACAGCTGCAGCATCCGATCCAGATCTGCGGTCTCTTCCAGTTTTTCCGCAGCCTGATTGACCTGCTTGCGCAGACCTTCCATTTCCTGTGGCATTTTCAAACCCAGATGCCGGCTCTCCAGATGCAGATTTTTCTGTACCGGAAAACATCCCAGCACCGGAAGGCCCAGTTCTTTCTCAATCACCGGCGTCATTGTCCGGCAGAACCCTTCCGATGTGCGGTTTAATATCACACCAATGATCCGGTGATCCCTGTCATACTGTAATATCCCTGCCAGAAGTGCCACCATCGTGCGCCCCATCCCACGGGCATCCAGCACAAGCACAACCGGCAGATCCAGAGTCTGCGCCAGGTGATAGGCAGAGCCCTCTTTTTGTGTGCCCCCAAGACCATCGTATAATCCCATCGCTCCCTCGATCACCGAATAGGTGAAGTTCTCCCGGTCATATCCATACAGTTCCCGGATCTGATCTGCCCCTGAAAAAAACGTATCCAGATTGCGCGACGGTACACCAATCACCTGACGGTGAAACATGGGATCAATATAGTCTGGTCCGCTTTTGAACGCACGAACTGCAAATTTTCTGTTTTTCATTGCTGCCAGCAACGCACAGGTGATTGTCGTTTTTCCACTGCCACTTTGCGGCGCTGCCAGTACCATTCCACTGTGTAACATAGTTCTCTCCTCATTATGCCATCGTCAGCACACAGATATATACTGGGTTCTCAGCCTGCATCAGATGATAGGTTCCCACGGTTTTTGCTCTGCTGACCTGCACCTGTATGATTTCTGTCTGCATTTTCCCTGCAGCAAGTTCTGTAATCTGAGCCACGGTTTCAAGACTTATGGCATTGACAACCACACGTGTCCGTGGATTCTTCTCCCAGATGACATGCAGAATATCCGCAAGGCGTCCACTGCTTCCCCCAATAAATACATGTGTCGGAGGTTCCAGTGGTTCCAATATTTCCGGTGCTTTCCCATCCACCGGAATCACATTTGCCAGATGAAATTTTTCCAGATTCCGGCGCAGAAGCTGCTGTGCTGTGGCTTTTTGCTCAATGGCGTACACACGAATCCCCGGACTGCATTTTGCGCACTCCACTGCAATTGATCCGGTACCGCTCCCCACATCATATACCACAGCATCTTCCGTCAGGCCAAGTTTACATAAGGAAAGCGCGCGCACTTCTTCCTTGGTCATCGGAACTGTTTTTTCCCCTTCCACGACACGCAAAAATGATTCATCGGACATTCCCGGAACAAGACGTCTTTTTTGCACATTTTCATTGCATAACAACAGGGTATACAGGCCCTCTTCTTTTGTATTTTTTGCCTCTTCATACGATAGCTCGCGGATTTTTTCTCTGTCATAAGAGAGCTGAAATCCAGCAATCATGCGGGTTTGCGTCAATTTTTCTTCTTCTATCCAGCATCCGATCCGTCGGACATCCTCCACCCCGGAAACCAGCAGAAACGTCTTGGGAAAATGCCGGATTGCATCGAGAACGAGCTCTCTGGTCTCCGCGGTATCCTTTTTCCCGTGGATACTTAAAATTTTTGCATCCTGCCAGGCAATTCCTGTTGCCGCAGAGAGGTAGGAAACGGATGAAATTCCTGGAAAAATACGAATTTTTTTGTAATTATTTTTATTTAATTCTGTTTTTATTTTTTCTGTTCCACTGTAAAATCCAGTATCTCCGGAAAATAATATGGAGACTTTCAGTTTCTGGCCATCCATTTGGGATTCCTTTTGTCTTAAAACCGGTAAAATATCTTTTGCGAGATAAAAAGGATAGGTTTCCTTACTGTTTTCCACCACTTCGAGCATCCGTTCTGCCCCAAAAACCACATCAGACTCTTCCAGCGCTCTTTTTGCTTCCTGTGTCAGTGTCGCTGCACTCATACCGATGCCAATCAGGGAAATTTCCACCTCCGGACAACCGGAAATCGTATGTCCAAGCAGACGGGAAAGTGTTTCGGTTACCTGTGCATAAGACATTCCCTGTTCCTGTTCCTGTTTCCCGATCACGCATGCCGTAATACCTGCTTTCTGCGCTGCCGCAAGTTTTTCCTGAAATCCGCTGTGCGCACCGCTGGCTTTTGTAACCAGATAGCGGATCGAAAACTGATGGATCATTGCCAGATTCATTTCCTCCGAAAACGGACCCTGCATCGCAAGAATCTGCTTTCCGCGGATACCCGCCTTTTCACAGAGACCGATACTCTCCAATCCGGGAAGCACACGCACAAACAAACGCTCCTTCAGGGGTGCAAATACCGCCAGCTCTTTGCTTCCGGTTGTCAGAAGAATGTTTCCGGATGTGTCCGTAAGTGCCTGGACACAGCTTTCATAATCGGCAAACACATGCACGGTTCCAGCGCGCTCTTTCATGCCTTCGTTTTCCGGTATGCTACAGATTCCATCGTCCATTCGCCGCTGGAGCCGCAGATATGGAATTCCACTTCCTTTTGTACTCTCCCGGATGTTGGCAGACACTTCTGTGGCAAACGGATGCGTAGCATCCACGACTGCCGCATAGTTGTTCTGTCCGTTTTTTTTCAGCAGGGCGCGCATTTCCTCTACGTCCAGTCTTCCTACACAGACCTTCACCCCGGCAAGTTCCGGCATGACCATCTGACCGTATTCGGTTGCTACATGCACATCACAGGCAATATGTGCCCGTGAAAGTTCCTGTGCGAGAAGACGACCTTCCGTTGTTCCCGCATAAATTAACACTTTCTCTGCCATCTTATTCCTCTTCCCCGTTTTCTGCTGCTATATATGGTATCCTCTCGGTGTCACAAGCTTTCCATCAATAATTTTTGTCTGGGAATTCCCGATAAATACCGTGGTAAACATGTTCACCGGTGTATGCACCAGTTCCTCCATGGGAAGTGTTACGGCTTTCGTATCATCGCGTCCGATATTTTCCACATACCCACAGGCACGCTCCGGTTCCACCCCGTGTTCCATCAGAATTCTGCAGGCACGCTCCAGATAGTCTGCCCGTTTATGGCTCGACGGATTATAAATTGCCATTGCAAAATCTCCCTCTGCCGCTGCAATCAGCCGCTTTTTAATCCTCTCCCACGGGGTGAGAAGATCACTCAGGCTGATCACGCAAAAATCATGGTTGAGAGGAGCCCCAAGCACTGCCGCACCGCTGCTTGCTGCTGTTATTCCGGGAATTACTTCAATGATACAATCATCATATAATTTTCCGATTTCCAGCATCAGGGATGCCATCCCGTAAATTCCGGCATCTCCGCTGCAGATCAATGCCACTTTTTTGCCTTCTCTTGCCTTCTCGAAACACATCTGGCAGCGTTCCCGCTCCTGCCGCATCGGTGTAGACAATAATTCTTTGCACCCGAACCGTTCCCCAAGCAATTTCAGATATACGGTATAACCGATGATCACATCACTGGCTTCTAACACCTGCATGGCTTCCTGCGTCATCATATTTTCCTGTCCCGGTCCGATACCGACCACATAAATCCGGTGTTTCATTTCTTTCTCCTTCCTTTCATTTCACGCAAACGCCTGTTTCACACAAACTGCAATACGATTTTCTCCCGTTTTGCCACGGCAATTGTCACGCCATCCATAGCCTGCTTATGTATCAGCAAACTACCTCCGTCTGCTGCAGCGACCGCAGCACGCTCACACACATTATCCACTCCCACTGTCTGAGCCACAAACGCGGATGCGGTGAAATCACCCGGCACTTTTTTCAGTTCTCCGGCAGAAAAAACGACAAACGGTACCCGCAAATGCTGTGCCAGTTCCTGCAGACCGGGTTCTTTTTCCTTCACATCAACCGATGCCAGGGCATAGATATCATCCAGGTCTATTTTTCTGCTATCCACCAATGTTTTTATCATTTGTTTTATCTCGTTATAACTTTTATTTTTTCTGCATCCCATGCCAAGTACGGCTGTTTTCGGAGCTAAAACAAGCGTTTTACGGTCTTCCTGTGGCTCTTTTTTTGTAATCCACACATCCACAGCATGTTCCGCCTGTGCTTCGTTCCACGAAATCAGCTTTACTTCCTTTGGCGGCTGTAATTCTGCCATCTCCTCCGGGGACATGCATGCCGGGTCTACCGCCATCACAATGATTTCGCCCTGTAACAGTTTTCCAGACACATACCGGATCGCTTCGGGGTTACACACCCGCAGGCCATTTTTTCTTGCAAACACATCAACGGCAAAAAGCCCATTCACGTCTGTTGCCGTCGTCACAACCGCAGCGGAATGCAATGATTCTGCGATCTGCTGCGCCAGTTCATTGGCACCACCCAGATGTCCGGACAACACCGGAATCACAAACTGTCCGGCCTCATCCAGCACCAGTACCGGACTGTCCACGGTTTTGTGGCGGATCAAAGGTGCGATGGCCCGTACGGCAATCCCGAGAGCTCCAATGAAAAGCACGGGAAACTGTTGTGCAAAAGCCTCCTCCAGAAAATCCGGAAGTGACCGGTTTCCTCTTTCTCTTATCTGTATCTTTGAAACCGCAGGGTGACCACCGTAACGGCTCTGCCAAAATCCATACGAAACAGAAAGTGAAAGTTCTGTGATTCGTGCCGCAAGCTCTCTTCCACGTTCCGAAAACCAGGTCATATACAGGATCATTCCGGTAACTCCTTTCCCGCATGGATGTTACACATTACTCCCTCATTTTCTACAGTGTTTTGGGTTTTCGCCTTGCGGAATTCGGTTGTAAAATCCGGCGCGTAGAGTCTGGAGCGCGTATAATGCTGATTTGATATTACATCTCCGACCAGCACCAGAGCGGTTTTTGTAATATTATGTTTCTTTGCCACCGCCGCCAGCTCCTGCACAGTACAGATATATGCTTCCTCGTCCGGCCAGGTTGCCTTGTACACCAGTGCCGCAGGTGTATCCGGCTCATATCCACCATTTACAAGGCGCCGTGATAATTCCTCCAGCATTCCGGTACTCAGATAAATTGCCATGGAAGCATGGTGTGCGGCAAAACTCTCAATACTCTCCTTTTCCGGCACCGCCGTCCTTCCGGCCATCCGGGTAATGATCAGTGACTGTGACACATCCGGAAGGGTATATTCCAGATTCAGCGATGCCGCTGCTCCAAAACAGGCACTCACACCCGGACAACTCTCATACGCAATCCCCTTCTGATCGAGAATATCCATCTGTTCCCGCACCGCTCCGTATATACTGGGTTCTCCCGTATGAAGTCGAATCGTGATTAAATTATTTTTTTCTGCCTGTTCCATCACCGAAATAACCTCTTCAAGTGTCATTTTGGCGCTGTTATGAATCTCACATCCCTCTTTTGCATAATCGAGAAGCTGTGGATTGACCAGCGAACCGGCATAGATGATGACATCTGCTTTCTGCAGCAGACGCATTCCCCGCACAGTAATCAGATCCGGTGCTCCGCTTCCTGCTCCGACAAAATAAATCATAGCAACCTCCTGAGTAATTCTTCTGCTTTTCCGGTCATCCCAAGCAACCCGTAGGCATTGGAATAGACAATACACTCGATCTGTAACCGACCGGCCGCACGTTTTTTCAGATAGAAATCAATTTTTTTCATGATATCTTCCATAACATCTTCTTTTTTACCTTCGGCATCAATAAACGCAAGTGCTTCCTCGGTTGTGACGCAATCTAAAATCTTCTTTAAACATTTTAAAGATACATTTTCACGGATGCCGGCTGCCGCTAAAAGTTCGATCCGACAGTCTCCCTCATGGGAATGGGTGTTCATAATGCCTCCCGCCACCTTAATCAGTTTTCCAATATGTCCGGTCAGAAGCATGGCGGAAAATCCCAGTTCCGCCGCCATATCGATCGTCTCTCCGATAAAATTACTGCATTTCACACTGCGGTCAAGATCATATCCATAGGTCTGCTGCATGAAATCCAGTCCATAATTTCCCGGTGAAACCGCCGCAATGGTCTGCCCTTCTGCACGCTGCTGGCGGAGTTCCACACGGATGGTCTCCTTAAGTGCCTGACTGCTCATCGGTTCCACAATTCCTGTCGTCCCCAGTATTGAGATTCCCCCGACAATCCCCAGTCTTGGATTAAACGTACGCTCTGCAAGTGCTTCCCCATCCGGCACGGAAATCAGAATATGCAGCGTTCCGTGAAAATCACAGAGCCGGCACACTTCCTGCACTTCCCGGGTGATCATTTCCCGCGGCACATGATTGATTGCGGCATTGCCTACGGGCTGATCCAGTCCGGGTCTCGTCACACGGCCCACACCCTTTCCTCCGTCAATCTGCAGAAGTTCTTTTTCTCCATCCCCACGGTTGTCCGCGGTGACCGTGGCACAGATTTTACTTCCGCTGGTCACATCCGGATCATCGCCGCCATCCTTGACCACAGCGCAGGAAACCTGAGATTCCCCGCGCACGATATCCGTCACTTCCGCGGTGTATGGAATTCCTTTTGGGGTCTCAATCGTTATACAGTTTTTTATTTTTCCCGTCAGAAGCATATATGCCGCAGCCTTTGCAGCAGCGGCAGCACAGCTGCCGGTTGTAAATCCGTACCTCACACCAGATACGCCTCCTTCTTTCCTTTATACCGGCCGGATCTGATATAACAGTGCGTTTACGATTGCTGCCGCTACATTGCTGCCGCCTTTTCTACCGCGGTTTATTATATGCGGCACATCTGTTTTTAAAATCAGTTCTTTTGCCGCCTCTACATTTACAAATCCCACCGGAACTCCAATAATAAATGCAGGACGCCAATCACTTTTCTGCATCAGTTCATAGAGCGAAATCAATGCCGTCGGCGCATTTCCCACGGCAAAAATTACAGGTTTGTCAATATTTGCTGCATGTTCCATGCTGACCGTCGCACGTGTCACCTGCCGCGCCTTTGCCTCCCGCGCCACATCCTCATCTGCCATAAAACAATGCACCGTTCCTCCAAATTCCCCTAACCGTTTTTTGTTGATGCCTGCAAGCGCCATATTGGTATCCGTGACAATGTCAGCGCCACCTGCAATCAGTTCTTTGGCAATCTGCACGGCATGGGGAGAATACGTCATCGTCTTTGCATAATCAAAATCCGCACTTGTATGGATCACGCGCTTTGTCACCGGCTCCTGTTCCGGTGGAAGCACGATACCACGCTCCTTTAGTTCTTCCCCTATGATGGCAAAACTTCTTTTTTCAATCTCTCCCGGAAGAACATATTCAATGTTTTCCATAACGTTTTTCTTCTCCTTTCTTCTTTATATCCAGCAATGCCTCAATCAGTTGTACATTTTCCGGATGACCTTTTACGGCAATTCTGTAAAAGTCCTGTCCCAGTCCTGTATAGTTTGCGCAGTTTCGGATCAGAATTCCTCTTTCCAGCAATAATCTGTACAGTGGAATTTGTGTTTTCAGCAACAAAAAATTAGCTTCCGAAGGAAAAATTTTCATTTGATTTCCAAATATTTTTGTTAACTCGTGTTTTAAAAAGTGCTTTTCTTCCTGAATCAGCCCAATCGTATCCTTCAGATACTTTCTACGACTCCAACCAGGAAGCGAATCATTCAGAATGTCCATGCCGATCCGCTGCGCAACCACAGATACATTCCACTCCGGCAGCTGATGCGCAATTTTTTCACAGATATCTTTCTGCGCCAGCAGATACCCCAGCCGGATTCCCGGAATCGCATAGATCTTTGTATATGCCCGCACGACAATCAGATGCGGATATTTCCGGATCCAGGAAACATATCCTTCCGTCCCCGTGAATGCAATGAAACATTCGTCCAGCACCACAGTAATCTGTTTCTTTTCACACACGTCAAGAAGCGTCTCCAAAAGAGACGCTTCCATTTTGTTTCCCGCCGGATTCGCTGGATTCGCCAAAAATAATAAGCTGATTCCATCTAGATGCCTGCACAATGACTCCATCTGTGCCATATCCATGGCAAAATTATTTTCTTCCCGCAACGGAATACTGCATATCTCGGCTCCCACTGTCTGAGCCGCCCAGGCATATCCCGAAAAAGAAGGAGCCAAAATGCCCACCCGCTTCGGGCGCAGTGCATGCACAATCGCAACAAATAATTCGGATGCTCCGTTGCCACACACTACTTCTTCTGTTGAAAAACCATAAAGTGCTGCAAGCCGTTCCCGCAACAGCACATTGTCATACTGTGGATAACGGTTGCTGTGAACCGCCGCTTCCGCCATCCGTTTCTGCAATATCTCCGGCAGCGGCAGCGGATTGGTATTTACAGAAAAATCATATGTGATCTGATTTTGATAAATATCCCCACCGTGTGCGGCCACTGTCATGCTGCGTGTTCTCCTTCTTTCATGTTTTCCCGTATCTGCATTACTGCTTTTCTTCCTATTTTACTACAGGAATTCTTTGATTCCAAGGGAAAATCACACAAACCATTTTTATTGTAGATCTCCAGCCAGCTCCTGCATCAGATGATGTACCGTAGTGATCTCGTGAATCCGCCCCGTATTCGCCCCACAGAATACCAGACCGTTTTCCACATCCCCGCGCACGGCATCGATCAACGCTTTCGTAATACAGTAAGGAACTTTCTGCGGACTGCATTTTTCCAGACAGTTGTAACATTTACTGACTGGCAGCTTTGCGCGCTTTACACGATCGATAAACTTATTGCGCAATGCACGTCCCGGCATACCGACCGGGCTTTGGATAATCTCGATATTTTCCTCACTGGCGTGAATATACGCCTCCTTGTATGCCTCCGATGCATCACATTCTTCGGTTGCGACAAAGCGGCTGGCAATCTGCACACCATCCGCGCCGAGATCCAGCGCATGCGAAATATCTTTCTGATCAAATATCCCGCCGGCCACAATGACCGGAATATTTTTCTGATACCGCTGTTCGTATTCCTTTTTGCAGTCGATAATCTGCCGGATCTCTCCGTCAAAATTAATGGCATCCATATGTGCCAGCTGTTCATTGGAAAACCCCAGATGCCCGCCGGCTTTCGGTCCCTCCACTACAATAAAGTCCGCCGTGCGGTCATAGCGGTGCGCCCACATCTTCAATATCAGCTGGGTTGCACGCTTCGAGGATACAATCGGAGCTATCTTTGTCCGGCAGGTTCTGCTGACAAACTCCGGCAGATTCATGGGAAGCCCGGCTCCACTGATAATCACATCTGCCCCTGCCGCAACTGCTGCCTGGACATGCTCTTTGTAATGCTTTAATGCAACCATAATATTGACACCCACAAGTCCGTTTCCACAGGCAAGCTCCTTTGCTTTCCGGATATGTTTTTTGATGGCTTTTAAGTTACAGCCTGCCTGATCATTCTCGAAGCCTTCTTCATCGTAGCCGATCTGCGCAGTAGAAATGATACCGACACCGCCCTCCTTTGCCACCGCTCCCGCCAGATGACTTCTGCTGATTCCTACCCCCATGCCACCCTGGATAATCGGAATTTTTGCAATCAGATCCCCAATCTGCAGTTGTTTCAACTTTGATGTATATGTGCTTATCATGTACGTTTCCTCCATATTTCAAAATTGTTTGACTATCAAACAATTTTCAGTATATGGTAATGTGGTTTCTTTGTCAACATGTATTTGTTTTCATTTCTTTTATACGTAGTTTTATTTACTACTTACATATCTGATATTTCTTCTAAATGCAAAAACCGTGGGTTTCCGATTTCTCTGAAATCCTGAAAACCCACGGTATCTGGCATGTCGTCTTATCCTTTGACAGCCCCCACAATTCCGTTTGCAAAACTTTTCTGCAGAACAAGGAAGAGGACGCCCGTCGGAAGAGAACAGATGAGTACTTCCGCGGTTTCCCCGGTCATTGCATGATCCGGATGCCAGCCGGGAATCCGCGCTGCCGCTTTTTGAAGCACGCCAAGAAGCTCATGCGGTGTGAGGGTTGGCTTTAAGATATAATCCACCACCCCCTGCATGAGCGTCTGCTTTACATATTCAAAATTATCGTATCCACTGAGAATGATCATCTGGATGTGCGGATAGCGGTGATGTACCGCCACCGTAAAATCGACACCGTCCATCAGCGGCATTACAACGTCACTGATAACAATCTGTGGCTGAAGCTTTTCGATCTGATCCATGGCATCTTTGCCATTTGCAGCTTCCCCCATAGTAAACATTCCCCCAAAAACGGTCTTATCCTCTATCGTGCATTTGCCGGCTCCACGTTGACCGACTTTCCTTTGATCTTTACATTTTTCATGGCTTTTAATACAT
>OCHD01002078.1_pt1 | contig 11594 bp, 9 predicted proteins | sample 1538481 | NCBI WGS metagenome assembly OCHD01 (sample SAMN04571699, study PRJEB22368) | human gut metagenome | biome: human gut; material: stool | host: Homo sapiens | place: Luxembourg | collected 2012-09-07
CGCCGTTGTCTCCTGCCGCTGCCGCACCTTCTGAGCGCGGTATTTGTGCAGGACGTACTTCCGCTGAAGCTGCCGCGTGGCACGGAAGGTCAGACGGGTGACCTCCGCCGTCCCTTGCCGCACCTGCTCCGTGGCATACTCCACCGGCTGGTGCTGGGTCTGCCGTTCCTGCTTCTGCTGGGCGTAGTGCCGCTGCAAGATACGAACCGCCGTGCGGGGTATGGCGTTTTGCTGCCGCGTTTTCGGCTGCTCCATGGCGGCACGGGTCTTGACATCACGCATTTTGCTCCCCCGGCTTGGTGGTCATCAGACGGTACAGCTCCGTATCGCGGGGCAGCTCATTGATGAACGGCACAAGGCAAGAGCCCACCTTGATCAATCCGTGTCCTGCCGGTGCGTCACTGACGTAATCCATCTGCGCGTCGCTGGCATCCAGCAGCTTGGCCAGCTCCGCACGGTCGGTGGGTGCCTGGTTCAGCAGTACCAAGAACTCGCTGTTGGCGAACATCAGCCGCGCCGTGTCGGATAGCAGGCACTCCTCCACGTTCTGCGTAATGCCGGTGAGGGTGGCGTAGTATTTGCGGAATCGCTTCCAGCATTTGTAAAGAAATTCGCTGGAATAGTTATTGATGGCGCTCTTGCCGCCCACACCGGGGCTGGCGAAGAACAGATAGATCTCATCAATATAGACGTGGGTGTACCGCCCCTGCTGTCGGTTGCGAATGACGCGGTTGAGGATGCTGTCCAGCATCACCAGCAGGCCGATGGGCTTGAGGTTTTCACCCAAGTCCTGAATGTCGTAGCAGATGATACGGTTGCGGGTGTCGATATTGGTCTGATGGGCGAACACGTTCAAGCTGCCGGTAGTGAACAGCTCCAGTGCCAGCGCGATCTCGTGGGCAACAGGCTCCTTCTGCCGCATGAGGTCGTCATAGAGGTCTTTCAGCGTGGGCGGGTCGCCCTCGTATTTGCGGATGTACTTGCGGTAGATGTTGGCGGTGCAGCGGTCGATGATGGACTTCTCCTTTGCGCCGATCTCGCCCGCGCCCATGAGCTGTTCACACAGAGACATGATGAACTCGCTTTTCAGCACCAGCGGATTGCGCCCGTCGCCGTACTCCTTGGAGATGTCCAGTGCGTTGACGTAGCTGCCGTTGGAGGCGGAGATGGTGATGACCTCGCCGCCCAGGGCGCGGATCAGCGGGCCATACTCCCGCTCAGGATCGACCACAATAATATCGTGGTCGGTATTCAGCCCCACGAAGCCGATCTCCTGCTTGGCCATCATGGACTTGCCACTGCCGGACACGCCCGTATACAAGCCGTGTCCGTTGAGCATCGCGTCGCGGTTGCAGATGATGAGGTTGCGGGACACGGCGTTGACGCCGTAGTACAAACCGCCGGTGTCCATAATCTCCTGCGTCTTAAAGGGCAGCAGTACGGCGGTGCTCTCCGTGGTCAGCGTCCGCATAGCGTCGATACGCCGCAGACCATAGGGCAGTACCGTGTTCAGCGCGTCCTCCTGCTGGTGCTTCATAGTGGCAAACTGGCAGCCGTGGGAACGCCCGATGGCAGACAGCGCCTCCGTGTCCTGCTCCAACTGCTCCTCGTTGTCGGCAAGATGGGTCAGCGTCACCAGCGCGTACATCATCCGCTGGTCGCGGGCGGTGAGATCGTCCAGAAACTCCCGTGTTTCCTTCCGCATTTGCTCCAGATCATAGGGAATGTTGGCAGAGAAATTGTTGTGGTGGTTCTGCCGCTGCTGCCAGCGGGTGATGTCGCTCTCCACCGCCATGATGCGCCGGTGCATCTCCGATACAGCCTCGTCGGTGGCCACCGGCACAATGTCGATGGACAGCATCATGTTCCGGGGGTAGTCCATCAGCTCGGTAATCATGGTGTCCTTGATGAAGCTGGCGTACTCCCGCAGGAACAGGGTGCGGCCCACGCGCTCGTCCACGGCGTAGTGGTCGTGGAAGAATTGCAGCGTCTCCGGCGCGATGGCATCGCGGAAGTCGTGGCCGCGCCGCTGGGCGGTTTGCAGGTCGAAGGCGAAGGCCGATTCCTGCCCTACGCGGAAGAAATCGTGGAACAGGCGCAGACGCTCGTTGAGGGTGATTTCCCGTATGCCGGAATCCATGCGGCCGAGGCCAGCGGTCAGGTCAGTTCCCACGCGGGCGAAGAAGGTGCGGGCCTCCTCGATGCTGCGCTTGGCCACGGACACGGTGATGTACTTCTCCTGCACCAGATTGTTGCTGCCGCTGGCCTTGTCCAGCAGAATGCCGTTATATTCGCGGCGCATATAGTCGCGGCCATCCTGCCGGTAGGCCATCAGGAGATTCCGGCTGAACTCCTGCCGGTTGAGCTGGCGGTTCACCAGCGTCAGTTTGACGCCCGCGTCGATGGGTAGGCTGTTGAGGACGCCGCAGTAGCCCAGAAACAGCTCCATTTGCTTTTCCGGCGAGGCTACGGCGTAATTGATGTCAAAAAAGCGCCAGGTCTTGGAAAACCTGCCGCTTACACGAAAGATACCGTCTTTATAGATGCGCTTGATGGGGATGGACTGCTGCACGCTGCGGGGAATGCGAAAGGCGTCCCGCTCCGTGCTGCGGCCCTTGAATAGTTTTCTCACTTCTTGTCCTCCCTCTCCCAAAGATCGTATAGGTAATTCTCGCTGTGCCACAGCCGCCGACCGGCCAGCAGAAAGTTGGTCTTGCACCACGCCCACAGGAATTGCTCCAGCGTCAGGCCATTGTAGCGGAAGAAGCCTGCCGCCGCCATAGGCGCAGCGCCCACGATGCACAGCCAGCCCAGCGTCTCGCGATCTAACACACCCCGCAGGGCAAAGTACAGCCCCACCGCCGTACCCACCGCCAGCAGCGAACAGATGAGCTGCCGCGCTGTCAGGCCGAAGTAGACGGTTTCCTTATAGTTGCGTATTTCTTTGTTGATTTTGATTTCCATGTGTTCCTCCATAAATGTCGAAACCCGTCTCATTGAGACGGGTTTCGGAATAGCAGTATAATAGCTTCAAATTTAGCTACTCAAGTATACAGCATTATTTATACTTACTTGCACTAATCGCGGATTTCTTGGTTGCCTTTCATTGTTCTCTCTAAGGAGCCTTCCTCCATCTTCAATTTGGAGATAAGTTTTTGGGTTGCCACTGCAAGTATATCTCGTATTAGTAACCTATAAGTCCTAATGCTTGATCCAAATCCACAGTCAATCCATCTGTATGTTTGTTCCAGAAATCAAATAACTCCGCTCGCCGTTTTGCAATCATCTTCCGTATCTTGTGCTCATCAGAACTTCTGATCCTATCCCCCGACAATTTTTCTCCCGTGATGATAGAAAAAGAGCCAGATCTTTCATGTCGTATATCGACATGTACGTGGGGTAAATTGTGCTTTCCGGCTTCTTTTGAATTCATGTAATATCGTATACCATCATCTTCAAACACTGTTCCTGCGTCCATGCATACCAGCAGCTGTATTTCGATAGTATCTTCTATTTTGCATCCCATAAGCCGGAGAAAATATGTTATCGGTTTTTCTGTAGAATCTACCGAATAACGTAACCCATCAAACACAAGATATTTCTGGATAACGCTAAATTCCTCAGCGAGAGTTAGTACTGAGTCAGTCTTGAATTTAGCTCCAATTTCATATATTCTTTCGTCGACCCAATCCCACAGATTTATGATTGAAAAGTCCGCTTCAACATTTCTGATAGAAAAACTCTTCCCATTGATTCTCCTCAGCGGTGCAACAATCTCCTTACCGAGTATTCCGTAATTGCCGCTATGCGGCACAAGCACTTCATCATGGAGTTGTTCTTCCGCATAGGCATGGACGGTTACATGAATCTTCAAATCCATAGTTTTAACCTCTCATATCATTTACCACAACTTAGTTTTTATATTATTGTGATTATTTTCTCATATCTACCACATAGTGTCAATGCTCCCATCACATCCCAAACATCTCCCTCACCACGCGGTCGGCACCCTTCACCAAGCCCACCAGCACCAGCATATTGAAGATGACTTCGCCCAAATAGCCCCACACCTGCGTGACTACCGAGTCACCGCCCAGCACCACCGTGCCGCTGGCGGCAAATGCTGAGAACACAATGCAGGCCAGCACGATCACCGCGCCCTCCAGACACACGCCCATATAGCTTTTCAGAAAGGCACGTCCCATTTGGGACGTCCCCTCTCCCGCAAAGGACGCCAACGCCACCGGCGACAGCGCGGCATATAAATAGAGCTTAAAAAAGCGGCCATACACGGTGAGGATCATCAAAAACGCCAGCACCGTAATGACCAGACAGCCCAGCAACGTTACCAGCCACAGCGGAATACTGGCGAGGAAGCCCACATTTTCGATAGCAGTCGCCATCTCCGCAGGCAGCGACACGGCCGCTCCATCGATGCCGCCCACACTGCCGGCAGCGGCGGAGATGATACCGGCACAGACCGCGAAAATGTCCACCATCAGGTCGATACCGTAGGTAACAGCCAGCTTCGCCATGACGAAGTAGATAAAATGCCGCAGGACGTGTTCAGGCCGCTGAAAATCCCGGAAGCTGGCGCTGCTGCGAAAGATGCCGATGGCCAGAAACAGCACCAGCAGACCGTAACCAATGCCCTGCATGGCTCCATTGACGGTCTGGATCGTCTGCCAGATGGTGCCGCACTTAAACGCCTGGGGCGATTGGGTCAGCAGCGACCACATCTCCGTTAGCTTGTCATTCCATACACCAAAGGCATAGTTGAGATTGTCAATGATCCAGTTGTTGTCCATACCTTACACCGCGCCGATCAGCGTCAAGATCTCCTTGGCGAAGGTAATAAGCAAGCCACCAAACAGACACAGCAGCCCCTGCGTCCGCTGACTGGCGTCGTGGCTCTGGATGCTCATGCCCACCTGCACAATGCCCCAGCCGAGGATAATGATGCCGATGGCCTTGATAATGGAGAAAATAAAATCAGACAGATTGTTGACGATGGTCAGCGGATCACCGCCGGTTGCGTAGGCGGTGGTGGCCGTCAGCATACAGATACACAGGCTCAAAAGAAATGTGCGGCTTACGCGCCGCATCACAGATCGTTTCATTCCGTAAATCCCTCCAGTAAAATCAATTCCTCCAGCGAGACGAATGCCGCGCTCATATCGGCGCAGGCATAGTCCGCCAGCTTATGCACATAGGGCGCGGCTCCGCCGTCCTCCGTCCGGCTCAGATTTGGATGCCGCAGGATGTCGTATTTCTCGTCCATCACAGGCCGTTCACCACGGATGAACAGCAGCGCGTAGCGGTTGTCCATGGCCCGCACTTCGTCAGGTGTCATCAGCTCGCGGGCCAACTGCTGGCGGCTGACGGAGATGGAGCCGCTCCGTCCCTTGGTGGTACTGGTGTGCCGCACATCCAGCGTCTCCTTGCCCAGCAGCTCCGAAATGTACTTGTGGGTAGACTGCTCGTTGCCGCCCAGATACAGCAGCGTATCGGCGTTGCCCAGCAGTCCCTCCCAGTCATCCTTGAACAGCGCCTTCAGACCGGATATACTTTGCAGAACGATGGTGGACATGATGTTGCGGGAACGCATGGTGCTTTGTATCTTTACAAAGTCGCTGGGCAACGCCACGTTGCAGAACTCGTCCATCATCAGCCGCACGGGAACAGGCAGCGGCCCCTGATGAATCTTGTCCGCCTGATAGTACAGAGACTGAAATGCGCAGGTATAGAGCATCCCCACCAGATAGTTAAAGGTGCTGTCGCTGTCGGGGATAACGGCAAAGACAGCCTGCTTGCGCTCTCCCATCAGGGAAAGCTCCATTTCATCGTGGGAGGTAATGTCCCTGATCTGCGGGATGATGAAGGCCGACAGCCGCACCGCGGCGGTAATGAGGATGGAACGCGCTGTTTTGCCCGCGGCCTGCTGAAAAATATGGTATTCCCGCACCGCGATATGGTCAGGCTCCTCGTCCTCCAATGCCTCAAACAGCAAATCCAGCGGGGAGCGATATGACTCATCCTCCTCGCTTGCGCCGCCGTTCTCCAGCATATACAACACCGTTTCAAAATTCTGCTCCTCCGGTGGCGCTTCATAGAGCAGGTACAGCATCAGGGCGGTGTCCAACGCCACCTCCGAACGTTCCCAAAACGGATCGCTCTGCTGGGCGTTCTTGGGCGTGGTGTTCTGGATCAGGTTGTTTACCAGCTTCATCACGTCCTTGGCGTCCCGTATGTAGGCGAAGGGGTTGAACGCATCGGAGTGCTGCGGGTCGATGAGGTCGAATACCCGCAGCACATATCCCTCCTCCAGCAGCAGCGGCGCGAGGGCGCGCAGCTGCTCTCCCTTGGGGTCTGTCACAAGGAAGCTGCCGTTAGCCTGCATGATATTTGGCTTGCAGAAAAACCGTGTCTTGCCGGCACCGCTGCCGCCCACGATGATTTGCAATAGATTCCTCATGTGCTGCCGCCCGTTCAGGCTCATAGCCACATGACGTGTCAGCAGTGTGTTATTTGCGGGGTCTTTGTCTGCGTACTTTTTGTTGAGCTGCCACGGGCTGCCCCACTGGGCAGAGCCGTACTCCTGCCCTGGTCTGCGATTCTCCCTGCCAGAGCAATACAGAAGAACACCGCCGCCGTAGAGCAGCAGGAACACCAGCAGAAATCGCGATGTATACACTGTCCAGCGGACGGCAAACGGACGGTTCGTCGCAGCGGTCAGTCGGCTCACCAGTTCAAACACATTCATGCCGTTCTCATACACACCTGCCGCGATGACCGCCAGCCACAACACGGGTATTGTCAGTGCTATCCACAGCGCAGGTGGCGCAGGCTTTTTACGCATGGTCGTTCTCCCTCCTAATCCGTCTCAAGTTGAGACACATTTCGACAGCGCCTTTATCCTGTTCTCTCGCAGTACACCACATATCGCTGTCGCCCGCCGCTGGCGTAGGGATGGCAGGTCAGCAGCGTCAGCAGGTCGCGGTTCGGTTGAATTTTGACTTTCTCTACCTCGTGGGGCTGGATGATCTGAATGTCCATCACGGTGTAGGTTAGTGTCTCCCACAGGTTGGTGAGTTTCACGGTATCGCCCGCCCGCAAGCGGTCGATATGCCGAAAGTAATCCGCGCCTTTCCAGCCTCGGTGTCCTGCGATGACACAGTTGGTGCTGTCCCCGCCGATGGGCGCTGACGTGCTGCCCAGCACCGCCGCGCCTGCGGCAAGGTGAGTGTCGGACGCGCCCAGATAGACCGGCATGGTCAGCTCCATAGCGGGTATCTCCAACACACCGATGATCTCGCCTTCGATGCCGTATGCCACAAGGTCAGCGGCAGGCGTTTCACATGCTTCAAGGTCGGTGAGGTTGCACTGCTTTTCTGCGTAAAGCTGACGGTTATAGTCCTGTAGAGCCACCAGCAGTTCGGGATAAAACTGCTCCGGCTCATCACGGTCAGCCAAGAACTCCTGTACGGCAGTTGCGGCATTGTTCTGGAGCCTGTGTCCCGTAAACACCGGCCACAGCATGATGCAGATGCCCGCCACGGCCAGCAGCACCGTCAGCACAAGTGATGTCTTACGCATGGCGCACCCTCCTCACCAAAAAGTAAGCGCCGCCAGCCACAATCACCGTGCCAAGGCCGATGGCAAGACTGGTGAGGTAGTGGTGTGTCCACGAGGATGCCGCCCGCGTTTCTTCTGCGGCAGTGGCCTCCTGTTCAGGTAGGTACGGCACACGATGTCCGCGAACTAAAAGTCGATGGGTGTTGACCCCAAATGGGGTACACGTCACCAGCGTTACATAGTCCTTACCGTCCTCAATTTGGAGCAGTCGCGTATCTGTCGGCAGCACTGTGTTGATGCTGTCCACTTCGTAGGCCAATGTGTCGCCCAAAGCGTGGATATAAAAGACATCGCCTTTTTCGAGTTGGTCAATGTCCGAAAATAGCTTGGAACTCGCCAGCCCACTGTGCGCCGACAGCACTGCGTGGGTGCCGTTGCCGCCTATCGGCAAGGACGTTCCTACCACATGACCCACGGCACGCTCCAGCGTGTCCGCGTCCGTGCCGTGCTGCACGGGCAGATATACGCCGATTTTAGGGATGTCCACATAGGCCATGACACAACCCACCGTGAGCTGTTCGGCATAGGCCAAGGGAGGGGCGGAAGCCCCTCCCTCTGTGATGGCCGCCTGGCCGGACAGCATAGCGTTGTACTGCTCCGCGGCCTGCCGCTGGGCAGTCAGTTCGGTATCATCGGTGTTTTCAATAGCGGCGGTGTAGACGGTTTCTATGTCTGAGTGGTATTTCTCACTCAGAAGTTCTCCCACCAGCGGATAAAGCATCAGCCCCAGCGCTGCAATACCGCAAGCCGCCGCCAGTAGCCAGCGTTTCACTGTTCACTCTTATGCTTGCGGGACTTGACGACAATGAAGGCCGCCGCGCCCAGCAGCAGAACGCCGCCCACCGTATACATCCAAACGCCATAACCGCCGGTCTTGGGCAAGTCGAATCCCGGATTGTTGATGATACGTAGCGGCACAACAGCGTTTGCGTCCGTCATGCTCACCGGCTCACCGTTGACGGTGGCGGAGGCGGTCAGCAGGGCCGCACCGCACCGTTCACAGGCACCATCCTCTTTGGTGATGACCATGATCTTCACGGGATCGCGGAGCAGCACATAACCCTTATCGGTGGCAACCTCGGTCAGTGTGTAGGTATCGTCCTCAATACCGCGGAGAATAATGTGGCCCTTGAGGTTGGGGATCAGCATGGTGGCCTCGGACTTGTTGGACGTGAAGCCGGTAACGTTGTAGACCTCACCCTCCATGTTGGCCTTGATATAATATCCGTCCGTATCGTTGTAGGCGATAAACTTTACCTTGCCGAAAGTGCCGTTATTGTCGCCGAACTGCTTGATAAGGTCAATGGCATAGACATAGACGTGGCAGCAATCCTCCAGCGTGTCATAGTAAGTCGTGTTGGTACGCTTCCACGTCAGCTTGACCCTGTTAGGATTGTCGCGGTCGCCGTAAGTGGCTGCGTCAGCGGTCAGGGTGGCGGCGTAGGTGATCCGCATGGTGCAGTCGGAGTATCCGCGTTTCACGCTGTCGGTATACACGGTGGCCGCCTCGTTGATTTCACTCAGGCCAGCCTCGGTCATGCGGATGGTCATAATGTTCTGCGCGTCGTCGTAGGCCACGGTGAACTTGCCGGAATCTTCCGCCCATGTGGTGATCTTATCGGTGCAGCCGCTATCCTTGAAGAACTCTATAGCCACATCGTCCTTGTTATACTTGATACCCTTGGACATGGTATCGACGTAAGCATACTCGCTGAGATCAGATGCTTTAGACGTGATGGTGGGCATGGTGCTGATAATCTGATAGTCCACCGTATCACCGATAGAGGCGGATGCGGTATGAGCGTACCCACCGGTGATGTCGGTCAGGCTGCCGGTATTCTTACCTGTGGAGTTCTTGTCCTCGCGCACGGTCTTATCCAGCGTGGGGTTGCCAGTCTGATTCTTGGGATATACAGTAACATCGTAGCTCCATGCCGTGCCGTCAATGGTAGTCATGGGCAGGCTTACGAAGAAGGGGTTACAGGTGGAAGTCACGTTTTCAGGGACACAAGTCTCCACGACGAGATACAGCCCCTGCTCCATGTCGGATGCAGAGGTGTGGCCGGTGACATCCGTTTCGGCCATAACCACGCCGCCGCTCTTGACGGCGGCCTCCAGCGCATTCTTGACAGTAGTGGCATTGGCCGCAAGAGCCGCAGCCAGCTTGTTGTTGAGCATATCGCTGGTGAAGTAGTTGACGCCGTTGTCGGTCTTGTGAGCGTCTGCGGCGGTCAGGCCGATGGCAGACAGCATGGCGGAGCTGCGATCACTGTTGTCGAAGCCATACAGCACACCCACTTGCCGCTGACCATCCACCAATTCATTGTTCATGGTGATATCGGCAACGCGGAGGTAGGTGAACTCCACGCCCTGAATGGCGTACTCGCTCAGCTTGTCGATAACCGCATCGTCATGCAGGCCGGTGGAAACGTAGGATTCCGCATCCCACGCGCCATCTTTGCCGGCTGTGGTGATGTCATACTTGTAGATAGAAAGGGATGCTTTCTTTGCAGGGTCGATTGTCGGCTCTGCGAACGCTGTGGTGATGAGGCCCAAAGCCATAACAACGGCCATGAGCAGCGCGAACACGCGATGGATCTTTTTCATGTTCAGTTCGTCTCCTTTTTGATGTTAGATTTTTTGCAAAAATAAACACCCGCCATGAGAGCGAGTGCTACAAACATAATGGATGCGATAAATCCGTTGCCGCCCGTGAAAGGCAGCACAAAACCTGCATTGTTGCAGGCAGTGATCGTAATATCTCGGTTGCTGCTGTCCAGCGTTCCCGTGAACAGCGGCTCGGTCAGTAGCGTGTACCTTGCCGGAGCTTTCACTTCGGTGATACGATACTGCACACCGATCTTGAGGCCGTTCCACTTGGCGATGCCGGTCTTGTCGGTGGTCACTCTGCTGACCTCCGTCCAGCTTTGACCGTCCGCGGAAGTCTCCAGCAGCAGCTCTGCACCGGCAAGAGGTGCGCCCGTGGCATCCACCTTGCGGACAGTGATGATGCCTTTCGCCAGCGCGTTCGTCCGCTTTTGCGTAATGTTCAGTGCCGTGGCCGTGATAGTGATCTGATACTTAGTGCTATCCACCACATAACCACTGGGGGCTCTAATCTCTTGGTAACTGTACTTGCCCTGGGGCAGATCCCTGAACATCGCTTTACCGTCCGCGCCGGTGATGGCGTCTGCCACCTTTTTGCCAGCGTTATCATACAGCCGGTAGGTCACGCCCGCCAGCGATTTACCAGTCTCCGCATCGACCTTATTGATGGTCAGGCTGCCCTTCTCCTCCATGGCCTTGATTTTAATGTACGCCTTCACGGGGTCGCGCCCCACGCCGGTGTAACCGGCCATCGCCTGATACCGTCCCGTCTGATCATACCAGCAGATCACCGCTCGATCCGGATCGATCTCATAGGCACTGCCGGTGGCCGAGTAGGTTTTCTCGGTGTCGAGATTCTTGGCCGCCGCTGCCGTCGCCGTGATAGTCAGGATGTTGCCCCTCCGTGTGAAGGTGATGCCGCTCCCGCTGTTGGCGGCGAAATTGTAGTCACCCAGCACCTCATTGTCATCCGTAACCGTAGCTGTATAGCTGCCCGCTGCGTTCCTCTTCAGCTCGATGGCGTCGCACCAGCGCGGTGCGTACTCTGCAAAGCTGGGGATCATCGTGGCGTTCTGCATCGCCGCCGCAATCTCGTCATACCACAGCTCGAAGGTCGGGTAGCGGCTCGTGTCCACGCAGCCATAGAATGGGCTGTATTCCCAATCGTCGTAGGTGTAGGCGTTGCGGTATTCGCAGATCAGCTCCCAGATAATGGCCTGTGTTGCCGCCCACTTTTCCGCGTTGATGATGGCACTGCTGTTCCGGTCGCCGGTTGCCGTGCCGTAGTCGGCGCTGGGATAGCCCAGAGACATTGCCAGCGCGATGCCGCTCTGCACAGAGGCGGGCAGGTT
>OCHD01002086.1_pt1 | contig 11532 bp, 8 predicted proteins | sample 1538481 | NCBI WGS metagenome assembly OCHD01 (sample SAMN04571699, study PRJEB22368) | human gut metagenome | biome: human gut; material: stool | host: Homo sapiens | place: Luxembourg | collected 2012-09-07
CAAATATCGGCAAAATCCCAATGACAGAGATTTCTGCGTCCGATTATCTGGAGGCAAGAAGAAGAGAGCAGGAGAACTTTATTGATTTAAGCTTTACGACCATCAGTGCCTACGGTGCAAATGCAGCGATGATGCACTATTCTGCAACACCGGAATCCAATACCAAATTAAAACCGGAAGGCTTTTTACTGGTAGATTCAGGCGGACATTATTATGAGGGAACAACTGATATCACGAGAACTTTTGTGTTAGGTCCGATCAGCGATGAGATGAAACAGCATTTCACAGCAGTATGCCGTTCCAATATGAAGCTTGCCAATGCGAAGTTTTTATATGGTGCATGCGGTCTGAATCTGGATATTCTCGCACGAGGTCCATTGTGGGACATGGGGATTGACTACAAATGTGGTACAGGACACGGTGTCGGTTATATCTTAAATGTACATGAAGGACCAAACGGTTTCCGCTGGAAGATCGTACCGGAACGCCATGACAGTGGTGTGCTGGAAGAAGGCATGATCACAACCGATGAACCGGGTGTATATCTGGAAGGAAAGTATGGTATCCGTACCGAGAATGAACTGGTCTGCCATAAAGCAGAGAAGAATGAATATGGCCAGTTCATGGAATTTGAGAACATCACTTACGCACCGATCGATCTGGATGGAATCGATCCGGAGCAGATGAGCCCACGTGAGAAGCAGATGTTAAATGATTATCATAAGAAGGTATATGAAGTGCTCTCTCCTTACATGACAGAGGAAGAGAACGAATGGCTGAAGAAGTATACCCGCGCAATTTAATTTGTCACAGGATGGGACTGCCGCATGCGGCAGCCCCTTTACTGCTTTTTTATGAGCAGTGAAAAAATAAGAAGGAGACACAAAGTTTATGAGTGAAAAGCTGGTACTGATCGATGGACACAGCATTTTAAACCGGGCATTTTTCGGAATCCCGGATCTGACGAATTCCGAGGGACTTCATACCAATGCGGTCTATGGATTTTTAAATATTTTATTTAAGATTTTAGAGGAGGAACAGCCAAACTATCTGACGGTTGCCTTTGATGTATCACAGCCAACTTTTCGTCATAAGATGTATGCAGAATACAAGGGAACCAGAAAGCCGATGGCGGAGGAACTTCGCGAACAGGTGCCTCTGATGAAGGAAATGTTAAAGGCCATGGGTGTGACCATCGTGGAAAAAGGTGGTTATGAGGCGGATGATATTTTGGGAACCATTGCAAAACGCAGCGAAGCAGAAGGACTTGAAGTATCCGTTGTGTCAGGGGACAGGGATTTATTGCAGCTTGCTACTGATCATATTAAAATCCGTATTCCGAAAACAAAGCGCACCGGAACCGAGATTGAGGATTATAATACGAAGGAAGTTTTAGAAAAATATCAGGTGACACCGATCGAGTTTATTGATGTGAAAGCACTGATGGGAGATACTTCGGATAATATCCCGGGCGTTCCGGGAATCGGGGAAAAGACAGCAACAGCACTCATTGCGCAGTACGGCAGCATTGAAAACTGTTATGCGCATGTGGATGAGATCAAACCACCGCGGGCAAGCAAGAATTTAAAGGAAAATTATGAGCTTGCACAGATGAGTAAGACATTAGCGACAATCGAGATCCATGCAGATATTGACTATGATCTGCAGAGTGCAAGATTAGAGCAGATCAAAGATCTGTATACAGAGGAAGCATATCTTTTGTGCAAACGTCTGGAGTTTAAGAATATGCTTGGCAGATTTGAGGTGGATGCACCAAAGAATCAGGCGGAAGAACATTTTAAGCTTGTGACAGAGAAGAAAGAAGCCGAAAAGATTTTTGCAAAGATCAAAGGCATAGAATGTGCATTTCAGATCATTCCGATGGAGGAAAAAAAGGATGCGGACATGGATGCTGGTGGGCAGATGAATCTTTTTGCAACACCACAGACGAAGGAGTTCCTTGGAATGGCAGTCTGCTTTGGGGAGGAGGATACCTATTTTTTCAGGGCAGGCGAAGAACTGACAAGCGGTGTGTTATTAGACCTTCTCACACATTCTGCGGCGGCAGGATATATGACACTGGATTTAAAACCGCAGCTAGGACTGCTCCATATGATCGAGCAGAAAGATATTTTTGATAACGTCATTGCAGCATACCTGCTGAATCCGTTAAAAAATGAATATCCGTATGAAGACATCGCAAAGGATTACAGCAGCCTTATGATCCCATCAAGAGTGGATCTGCTTGGAAAGTTAAGCTATGATTTGGCAATGGATGAGAAACCGGAAGAATTTTTAAAGACAGTCTGCTTTATGGCATACACTGCATTTGCCAGCAAAAAGGCAATGATGGAAGATCTGAAAGCGGCCGGAATGGAACATCTCTATGAAACTATTGAGATGCCGTTAGTGTTTACGCTTGCAGACATGGAACACACAGGAATTGCCATTGATGCAGCCAATCTGAAAGAGTACGGGGAGAAACTTGCAGTCCGGATTGCAGAGTTGGAAACCCGGATTTATAAGGAAGCAGGGGAAGAATTTAATATCAATTCTCCAAAACAGTTAGGCGTGATCCTGTTTGAAAAACTGGAAATGCCTTACGGAAAGAAGACAAAGACCGGATATTCGACAGCCGCAGATGTGTTAGACAAACTTGCACCAGAGTATCCAATTGTTGCAGATATTTTGGAATACCGCCAGCTTACCAAGTTAAAATCCACTTATGCAGATGGACTTGCCAATTATATTAAGGAGGATGGAAGAATCCATACTTCCTTTAACCAGACGATCACGGTTACCGGAAGGCTGAGTAGTACAGAGCCGAATCTCCAGAATATCCCGATGAGGATTGAACTTGGCAGATTGATACGAAAAGCATTTTTACCGGCAAAGGGATGTGTGTTCATGGACGCCGATTATTCGCAGATCGAGCTTCGTGTGTTAGCGCACATGTCCGGGGATGAAAAACTGATCGAGGCGTACAGAGAGGCACAGGATATCCACAGAATCACTGCATCACAGGTATTCCACATTCCATTTGATGAGGTGACAGATTTACAGCGAAGAAATGCCAAAGCGGTAAACTTTGGAATCGTATATGGAATCAGTTCCTTTGGATTAAGCCAGGATTTAAGTATCAGTAAAAAAGAGGCAGCAGAGTATATCGAACGGTATTTTGAAACATATCCAAAGATCAAGACATTTTTAGACGGACTTGTGGAGGATGCCAAAAAGAACGGATACGTGACAACCATGTTTGGAAGAAGGCGTCCGGTTCCGGAACTTTCCAGCAGTAACTTTATGCAGCGTTCTTTTGGAGAGCGTGTGGCAATGAATGCGCCAATTCAGGGAACTGCCGCAGACATTATCAAGATCGCTATGATACGTGTGCATGACAGACTGTTGGAGGAACATTTAAAGTCAAGACTGATCATCACGGTGCACGATGAACTTTTGATCGAGACAGCAGAGGATGAGATCGACAGAGTAAAAGAGATACTGACAGAAGGTATGCAGCATGCAGCAGATCTGAAGGTGGCTCTGGCAATTGACCTTCACACCGGAAAGAACTGGTACGAGGCAAAATAGCTTTGTGTCAGAAATGGACAGTACGAAAGAAGATAAAGGTGGACGGAAAATATGAAATTTATAGGGATCACAGGTGGTGTAGGAGCCGGAAAATCAGCAGTTTTAGATTATCTGGCAACGAAACCTGGTGTGCGTGTCATGCTGGCGGATGAGATTGCACATGAACTTATGGAACCGGGAACGGACTGTTATGAGCAGATCAGACAGGCTTTTCCGGAGCATGATATTTATAAGGAAGATGGACATTTTGACCGGATAAAACTGGCGAAGGTGATCTTTTCAGACGAGAACAAGCGTGCCGGGATGAATGGAATCGTACATCCGGCAGTGAAAGCATATGTGATAGCAGAAGCGAAAAGAGAGAGACAGGAAGGAACGCTTGCACTGCTTGTTTTGGAAGCGGCACTTTTAATTGAAGAACATTATGATGAAATTTGTGATGAACTCTGGTATATTTATACCAGAGAGGAAATCCGCGAGGCAAGACTGATGGAATCCCGTGGGTATTCCAGAGAGAAGGTACAGCAGATTTTTTCGAGTCAGTTGAAGGAAGCAGAGTACCGGAAACATTGCAGTGTTGTGATCGACAACAATGAAGGGTTAGAGGAAATGCAGAGACAGATTGATGCGGCAGTGTGCGCTATCTGATGGATTTTGCAGACAATTGGAACGGATCAGGGAATTACAAAGAAAAGGTAAGTGAGAGGACACTACAGATGAATGAAACACAGACATTCGAACAGCCATATGTATTTGGACTGGACATTGGAACACGAAATGTAGTAGGTACGGTTGGATATAAGGAAGGAAATGAATTTATCGTTGTGGCACAGTATGTCATGCAGCATGAGACAAGGGCGATGATCGATGGACAGATTCATGACATTGGCCGTGTGGGCAAAGTGATCCAGACGGTAAAAGAGGAATTGGAGAAACAGATTGAATGTCCGCTGACAGAAGTATGTATCGCAGCAGCCGGTCGTGTGTTAAAAACAGTAACGACAAATGTAGAATATGAATATCCGGAAGAGACCGTTGTTACGAAGGAAGATATCCATACACTGGATCTGCTTGGAATTGAAAAGGCACAGTCCCTATTAAAAGAGAAAAATGACACAAGATACAAGTTTTACTGCGTGGGATATTCTGTTGTGAAATACTATCTGAATGAGGAGGTTTATTCCAACATCGAAGGACATAAGGCAGAGGTCATCAGTGAGGATATCATCGTGACATTTTTGCCGGAGGATGTTGTGGACGGACTGTATTCTGCAGTGGCGCAGGCAGGTCTTGAAGTTGCCAATATGACATTGGAGCCTATTGCAGCGATTGACGTTGCCATCCCGGAATCGTTCCGTATGCTGAATATCGCGTTAGTCGATGTCGGAGCCGGAACATCGGATATTTCCGTCACGAAAGATGGAAGTATCATTGCCTATGGCATGATTCCACTCGCCGGAGATGAACTGACAGAACTGATCGTACAGCATTATCTGGTCGATTTCCAGACCGCAGAGCGTATCAAGCTTGCAAGTACGACCGGGGAAATGATCACATACAAAGATATCATGATGATCGAGCACTCCATTCCTGCGAAGGAAGTATGGGAACTCATAGAGCCTGTAACAGATAAAATGACGACCGCAGTGGCGGAGAAAATCAAAGAGTTAAATGGCGGACAGACTGTCAGTGCTACATTTGTCGTTGGTGGAGGCGGAAAAATCCACGGTTACACCGAGATGCTGGCAGATAAACTTGGACTTCCACAGGAGCGCTCTCCGCGGTGAGGAAGTACTGCAGGAAGTAACCTTTGAACAGCCGGATATCGAAAAAGATCCGCTCATCGTAACTCCGATCGGTATCTGTCTGAATTATTATGACCAGAAAAACAGTTTTATCATGGTACATTTGAACGGCGAACGGATTAAGATGTATGACAACAATAAGCTTCTGATCATGGATGCCGCATTACAGGCGGGAGTAGCCAATGAAGATCTGTTTCCAAAACGTGGAAAAGAAGTGAACTATACCGTCAATGGTGTGGCAAAAGTGGAGAGGGGTCTGCCAGGGGAATCTGCTGTGATCACTATGAATGGAAAACCGGCAGGCATCAATACTAAGTTAGAACCGAATTCAGAGATCGAGATCTGCCCATCCACTGCGGGAGCGGATGCCATGATCACCATCGAGCAGTTAGAGGAGTACCATACATCCACCATAACATTTATTGTCAACGGCAGGAAAATCGTATGCCCGCGTTTTGTTGAGGTAAATGGTAAATTAGAACCAGCCTCTTACCTGATCAAAGAGGGAGACGAAATTGAGACGAGGGCTTATTATACCGTCGAGCAGATCGCAGAATTTATGGATGTGGAGATCGACACGGAAAAAGAGATCATTGTGAATAACCGGGTGGTCGACCTGAATTATTTTGTCTATGAGAACTTTAATATTGAGTGGACGATCCTGTCCTTCCGCACACATGTGTCTGATACAATAGAGGAGATGGCCGCTGAAGGCATTGAAGAAACAGCAGATACGGCAGAGGCACCGGAGGAGAATGTTTCAGACAGCGGAACGGCAGGTGAGACAGAAGACAGCGTACCAGCGGATGATGCATCTGTGACAACGGATGAAGAAACGCAGACGGCGGAGGAAAGTCCGGCAGATAACGAAACTTCGGAGGAAGCCAAAGAGAAGGAAACGCATTCTGTGGAAGTTATCATCAATGGCACACCGGTCACGCTGACAGGAAGAGAGTCCTATATGTTTGTGGATCTCTTTGAATTTTACGAATTTGACCTTTCTGCCTCTGCAGGAAGAGCGATCATTACAAAATTAAATGGCCAGAATGCACAGTACACCGCAGAATTAAAAGATGGTGATGTGATCGAACTGGCTTGGAAAGAGAAATAGATTTATGGAATTATGCAGTATTGCAAGCGGAAGCAGCGGAAATTGTATCTGTGTCGGCTCAGATGACTGTCATGTGCTGATCGATGCGGGAATCAGTGGAAAAAGGATTGAGAACGGTTTAAACAGTATTGATCTAAAGACTGCAGATATGCAGGGAATCCTCATCACACATGAGCATATCGACCATATCGCAGGACTCGGAGTGATTGCAAGAAGATATGGCATTCCGATGTATGCAACAGGGGAAACCGTTGATGCTATTTTACATACAAAAACCGTTGGAAAAATAGACGAGGCACTTTTTCAGGTGATCGAGTCGGAAAGGGAGTTTACAATCGGTGATCTTACGATCGAACCGGTGTCCATCTCCCATGATGCGGCAGATCCGGTTGCCTACAAGATCAGACAGCAGGAAAAGAACGTGGCAGTCATGACAGACCTTGGAACCTATGACGACCATATTGTGGAGAAGCTGCAGAATGTGGACGTGCTGCTCTTAGAAGCCAACCATGACGTGCGCATGCTTCAGGCAGGAGCATATCCATATCCTCTGAAACAGCGTATCCTTGGGGATAAAGGACATTTGTCGAACGAGCGGAGTGGACAATTGTTAGGAAAAGTGCTCCACGATCATTTGAAACATATCGTGTTAGGACATCTGAGCAAAGAAAATAATTATCCGGAGCTTGCCTATGAGACGGTGCGTCTGGAAGTGGAGCTGGGAGATAACCCTTATAAGGGCGATGATTTCCCAATGTTTGTGGCGAAGCGTGACGAAGTATCGCAAAAAATAGTATTCTAATAACATTTATTAGATGATTTAATAAATAAAAAGAGCTTAAGTAGTGGAAATAATAAAAAGAGTATGCTAATATGGAACATAATTAAAATTTATCTTGGTAACGTGAGAAAAATCTGACGGAACCGGGCAGAATACAGTGAGGAGGCATGAACCATGGAACATAATGCAAATAAAACCATTATTACAGTAGTAGGAAAAGATACAGTAGGTATCATTGCAAAAGTCTGTACTTATCTGTCAGAAAATGGAGTAAATGTTTTAGATATTTCCCAGACCATCGTATCTGGATACTTCAATATGATGATGATCGTTGACATGACAAAGGCTGCAAAAGCTTTTGCAGACTGCCAGAAAGATCTGGACGTATTGGGCGAGGAGATCGGCGTATCGATCAAGTGCCAGAAAGCAGAGATCTTCGATATGATGCACAGAATCTAGGGAGGAAAGCAGTAAATGATTAATTTCTTTGAGGTAAATGAGACAAATAAAATGGTCGAACAGGAAAATCTTGATGTCCGTACCATTACCATTGGTATCAGTCTCTTAGAGTGTATTGATTCCAATCTGGATAAATTAAATGAAAATATTTATAACCGCATCACAACTGTTGCAAAAGATCTTGCCGCAGTGGGCGAGAAAATCGAGCATGAATTTGGAATTCCGATCGTGAACAAACGGATTTCCGTGACACCGATCGCATTGGTAGGTGGTTCTGCATGTAAGACACCGGAAGATTTTGCAACGATCGCCGACACTTTAGACCGCGCCGCTGAAAAAGTGGGAGCAAACCTGATCGGCGGATATTCTGCACTGGTTTCCAAGGGAATGACAACAGCAGACGAGATGCTGATCCGGTCTATTCCGATAGCACTTGGCAGAACGAACCGTGTGTGCAGTTCGGTCAATCTTGCGTCTACAAAGACAGGTATCAACATGGACGCAGTCAAATTAATGGGTGAGATTTTATTAGAGGTGGCGGAACAGTCGAAAGACCGTGATTCCGTGGACTGTATGAAGCTTGTAGTGTTCTGCAATGCGCCGGATGATAATCCGTTTATGGCAGGAGCTTTCCACGGTGTGACAGAGGCGGATGCGATCATCAATGTCGGAGTCAGTGGACCGGGCGTTGTTAAGACAGCTCTTGAAAAAGTGCGCGGCGAGAATTTTGAAGTGCTCTGCGAGACGATCAAAAAGACAGCGTTTAAAGTAACACGTGTCGGACAGCTTGTCGCACAGGAGGCATCAAGACTTTTAAATATTCCATTTGGTATCGTCGATCTGTCTCTGGCACCAACACCGGCAATCGGTGACAGTGTGGCAGACATTCTCTGCGAGATCGGCTTAGAGTATGCAGGAGCACCGGGAACGACAGCAGCTTTGGCACTGTTAAATGACCAGGTGAAAAAAGGTGGTGTCATGGCATCCTCTTATGTCGGTGGTCTGAGTGGTGCATTCATTCCGGTCAGTGAAGACCAGGGAATGATCAATGCAGTTCAGGCTGGTGCCATCACTCTGGAAAAATTAGAGGCGATGACCTGCGTATGCTCCGTTGGTCTTGACATGATCGCAATTCCGGGTGATACAAAGGCAACTACGATCTCCGGTATGATCGCAGATGAGATGGCGCTCGGTATGATCAATCAGAAAACAACAGCCTGCCGTCTGATCCCGGTCATTGGAAAAGGCGTTGGCGAACAGGTGGAATTCGGTGGACTGTTCGGTTATGCACCGATCATGCCGGTAAATAAATTTTCCTGTGATGATTTCATCAACCGTGGCGGAAGAATTCCGGCACCGATCCATAGCTTTAAAAACTAGAATTCAGGACTGCTCACTTTTGTGGGCAGTTTTTTTCGTTATGGTTCATTCGTCAGCAACGGTTATCCGAGAAAAGAGTGAGTTTTATTATATATTAATACAACTTATATAACTTAGTAAATAAATTCATGACACTAATAAGAGCCAATCCATTGTAAAAATAAAACTGCAATGCTAATATAAAAAGGTATTGAATCATTACACAGATAAATGAACTTTGTAGAACAGAGGAGAGTAGGAGGATTTATGAAATCAATCTCATTAGCAAATGAACTTGCAGGAAATTCTTATCCAGGACGTGGAATCGTCATCGGAAAATCCGCAGATGGTAAATATGCAGTAACTGCTTACTTTATTATGGGTAGAAGTGAGAACAGCCGCAACCGTGTGTTTGTGGAGGATGGGGAAGGAATCCGTACACAGGCATTTGATCCTTCGAAATTAAGTGATCCAAGCCTGATTATTTATGCTCCGGTTCGTGTACTTGGCAATAAAACAATTGTTACCAATGGGGATCAGACAGACACGATTTATGAGTTGATGGATAAACAGCAGACGTTTGAGCAGGCATTAAGAACCAGAGAGTTTGAGCCGGATGCTCCAAACTATACACCAAGAATTTCCGGAATTATGCACATTGACAATGGAACTTACAATTATGCAATGTCTATTTTAAAGAGCAATAACGGAAATCCGGATTCCTGTCTTCGTTATACATTCGCCTATGAGAATGCGGCGGCAGGACAGGGACGTTTTATCCACACTTATATGGGAGACGGAAACCCGCTTCCAAGTTTTGAGGGAGAACCAAAGCTTGTTGGTCTGGAAGGAGACATTGATACCTTTACCAGTCTGGTATGGGAAAATCTTAATGAGGAGAACAAAGTTTCCTTATTTGTACGTTACATTGACATTGAAACCGGAAAATACGAGACAAGAATTGTAAATAAAAATAAGTAAAGACCATAAATTTTTTAAAAAATCAAAGATAAGCAGGAGCGGAGATTAAGATGAAAGAATTAGAGTTAAAATACGGATGTAATCCAAACCAGAAACCATCCAGAATTTATATGGAAAACGGCGAGCTTCCAATCAAAGTGTTAAACGGAAAACCGGGTTATATCAACTTTTTAGATGCATTTAACGGCTGGCAGCTGGTAAGTGAATTAAAGAAAGCAACCGGACTTCCGGCAGCAACCTCTTTTAAACATGTATCTCCGGCTGGAGCAGCAGTTGGACTTCCATTGTCTGAGGTAGAGCGCAAAATCTATTGGGTAGACGATATGGACGTAGAGTTCACACCGCTTGCAAACGCCTATATCAGAGCCAGAGGCGCGGACAGAATGTCTTCTTTCGGCGATTTCATTTCCTTATCCGATGTCTGTGACAAAGAGACAGCACTTGTAATCAAACGAGAGGTGTCTGATGGTGTGATCGCGCCGGGCTATACAGATGAGGCACTTGAGATTTTAAAGGCAAAGAAAAAAGGAAACTACAATGTGATCGAGATCAATCCGAATTATGTGCCGGCACCAATCGAACATAAAGAAGTGTTTGGAATCACATTTGAACAGGGAAGAAATGAGCTTGTGATCGATGAGCATTTCTTTGACAACATCGTGACAGAGAATAAGGAAATCCCGGATTCTGCCAAAATGGATCTTGCAATTTCCATGATTACATTAAAATACACACAGTCCAATTCCGTATGCTATGTCAAAGGTGGACAGGCAATCGGTATCGGTGCCGGACAGCAGTCTAGGATCCACTGTACCAGACTGGCCGGCTCTAAGGCAGATAACTGGTGGTTACGCCAGTCTCCACAGGTACTCGGACTTCAGTTTTTAGATAAGATTGGACGTGCAGACAGAGATAATGCGATCGATCTCTACATCGGTGAGGACTATATGGATGTGCTTGCAGATGGCGCATGGGAGAATATTTTTAAAGTAAAACCGGAAGTGTTTACAAGGGAGGAAAAACGCGCATGGTTAGATAAAAACACCGACGTTGCGCTTGGTTCCGATGCATTCTTCCCATTTGGAGATAATGTGGAACGTGCTCATAAGAGCGGAGTGAAATACATCGCCCAGCCAGGCGGTTCTATCCGTGATGATCATGTCATTGCAACCTGTAACAAATACGGCATTGCCATGGCATTCACCGGAATCCGCTTATTCCATCATTAATAAGATCATATAATAATTGATAGAAAAACTTTCGTGAGAGTTTCGCCACTATGATTGCAAAAGGAGGAACATTCCATGAGCGAAGTATATGAAAAATTATTGAAATGCTGTAAAAGCGTCCGGGAGAAAACGGATTTCGTCCCGGAGGCGGCACTTATTTTAGGTTCCGGTCTTGGCGATTACGCAGATGATCTGAAAATCGAGGCATCGGTCAAC
>OCHD01002087.1_pt1 | contig 11526 bp, 11 predicted proteins | sample 1538481 | NCBI WGS metagenome assembly OCHD01 (sample SAMN04571699, study PRJEB22368) | human gut metagenome | biome: human gut; material: stool | host: Homo sapiens | place: Luxembourg | collected 2012-09-07
TGACAAGGGGGGGGGGAATCCGGCCGGGGAAAATCCGGCGGCTTGCCGGCGGGCGTTTATGGTGGGGCAAATTTCGGGGTTGTATTTTTAATTTAAAGTGCTATCCTGCCCGACCTGAGATTAATTATTAAGACTAACCTAAAATTATTATCTTTATGGAATTGTTACAAAAAGAAAAATTGTCAGAGAGCCCAAAAACAGCAGTGAAGACACCCGGAGTTAACGCTTCCGTTGAACAATGGCAATCTTTTGCCGACGGCAAAGACTGGTCGTTTGTTTATGAAGCCTGGATCAATTGGATGATACGCGGTTATGAACCTTATGCCGATCATGACAAACAGGTGGAAGAGCTGTTGCGGAGGCGCCTGCTGCGAATCGAACAGCCGGTTTTGAGCGCTAAGCTGATAAAGCGTTTTTCCGACCGGATTATTACGGTTGCCGATGACGCGGCTTCTTCAGAAGTGTATGCGGCGGTACGTGAACAATATGCCGGACGCCTTTGTTATGTGATTGAGAAAAGCGGAAGGTTACGCGGATTTGCGCTTTCTTCCGTACTGGTCATTGCCGGCATAACGCCGGTTAATCTGTTTGCCAAAGATATTCAGTCGGCAGCTGCGAAATGTAATCTGCGTTTGACGGCTGAAGATGACGTGCCGTATATAATGAGTTGCAGAGACGAATTGAGCGCCATGATGAATGAGGCCGGTGTTCCCGATTTTGACGGGGTGTTTCGTTGGCTGCTTACAGGCAGGGCTGAAAACGGGGAGTTTACGGTTTGGTATCCTTATGCCGGGGAATTTTCCCGAATCGGCGGCAACGACAGTTCGCGAATGCTGGTGAAAATCTGACAAAGCGTTTTTAGCACAAGGCTCCGGTGTTTTGCCGGGGCTTTTTTCGTGTCAGGGAAAAGCTGGTTTTGTGTTTTAGCTTTGTGCATAAAAAGCACCGTTGCCGTAAAGACGGTTTGGCAATTGTCTGAATAAAAGCCGGAGGCTTTTTTACGGATACATCATGGTATCCGCCCCCAAAAAAATACCATAGTTTATGAATATTGCCGAAAGGCGTAATATGACGGCCGATGTTCGGAGAAGGCAGTGGCCTTAACCTTTTTTGCTGCCGGGCGCTGCAAAATATCCGGCTATGGGAGAGATATTCGGGGAACCGTGCCGGCCGGAAGGGACGGAGTTTGTCCCGATCGTTTGTATGCTGCCGGAAACGCCGTCTGCGGGAGTTCACCGGTTTAATTTGAGAGGTCGGAACAGTTTTGCGCTTGCGGATGGGGAAAAATGAAGGATATAAGCGCGGAAGCCCGCATTATTGTTCATACCGGCAGCATGGGGAGAAATGACCGGAAGAAGAAACGGGTATGTCCGGAATCGGTTTTAAAAAGTATGGGGCGGGTTACCTGACGGCAGACTTGGATCCGTTTGCGGTGAGTCGGGCAGGTTTTGCTCCGCCGGACCGTCTTGTGCTGTGCCTTTCGGGCGTTTGCCGGCGCCTTCCGGAGTGATGATGTGATGGTTGTCGAAGGCGGCATTTAAGCCCTTCGGGTATTTGCCGGCACCTCCAGGGGCGTATATGAAAAAACCGCTTTTGCGTTTTTTTTCGCGTCTTCTTTAATTGAAAAAAATATCGTTTCAACTATTTATATATTATATTTGTCCTTGTTTTTTGTACAAACTGTAGTACAGTATACAAAACGCCCGATAAAAGACTTTGCAATGTTTCCCGGCCGCCGGCGGGGGAGGATTATTTGACGGCGGAGTGGTGAAACGATGTGCCGGTCGGGCAGGTGAAGATGAAAAGATATAAAAACGCTTCGGAACTTTATGACGTTTTTTACAAGGAACGCAAGGAAGACATTGCTTTTTACAGCCGTTTGTTGACGGAATACAAGAGCCGGCTGGACAACAACCGGGTGATTGAAATCGGCGCCGGCACCGGGCGGGTTCTGCTGCCGATTGCCGAGAAGCATCCTGATCTTGAATTTCATGCGGTTGACGTGATCGGGGACGAAGTCGCGGTGCTGGCCGACAAGGCACGGGCGCGGAGAATCGACAACATTGTTCCCCATGTGGCGGACATCAACGCGTTTGAGAGTGATAAGAAGTTTGCCTTCGCTTTTGCGCCGTTCCGGGTTTTGCAACATTGCCGTTCGGTTGAGGAGATGGACCGTTTTGTTAAAAGCACCAGGGATCTGTTGACGGAAAACGGGCGCTTTGCCTTCGACCTGTTTAATCCCTGGGTGCATATGCTGGTGCGCGAAGGCGTGGTTTTCGACGGCAATTATCATGACGAAGAGGGCAACCGAATCAATCGCCGGGTGGAAATCAACAAGCGCGATTATTTCAAGCAGACGCAGGACATTGAGGAATATTATTCGGTACAGTACGCGGACGGCAAAACCGACAAGTTCGAATGGCTTTATACCACCGGTTATTTTTTCAAAGACACGGCGTCGCTGGTGCTGGAGAAAAACGAACTGACGGTGGAAAATCTGTACGGACATTTTGACCGCACGCCGTTCGGGCAGGGCGAATATCCGGGCGAGCTGATTTTCGACTGTGTTAAAAAGAGGAAGGGAAGATGAGGCCGGCGCTTGAAGATTGGCAGCAGCTGAACGCGTGCCGGCGGGGACTGGTGTCTTCCTTTTTGCGGCATTATCGGGCGGCCGGATACCGGGAAGCGGCGCCGCTGTCGGTTACTTCCAAACAGGATGAAAGCGTGGTTTTTGTCGGCGCGGCGATTTCGGCGTTGAAAAAAGATTATATTTATCCGGGCAAACTTCCCGCCGGCGGACTGGTGATTGCTCAGGACGCGGTTCGTACGCGCAACGTTAAAAACATGCTGGCGGACGATCTTATTTTACCAATATCGATACCGTTTTTCCCTATGAGCTTAAGGATGAGGCCTTTGCGCAGGCTTTGGCCTTCTTTTCCGACAAGGTGAAGCTTGCGCCGGAGGAACTGCTGCTCAGGGTGCACTCGGAAGACGAAGAACTGTATCAGCTGGTGCGGGAAAGCGGCTGGCCGGCGGTGGAAGTTGACGCTCATCCGGAAAAATATTACCGTCATACGGTCGGCATTGACGGCGTTTACGGGGAAAATTTCAATTTTGCCGTTCGCCACAAACGCACCGGGGAATATTCCGACGTCGGCAATTTCATTATTTTCCGTGAGCAGGAAAGCCGGCGGCCGCTGTTTATGGAAGTCGGTTTCGGCGATACGGTGATCATGCAGGCAAAATACGGGTTGGCTCACGTGATGGACTGCTATCCGTTTCCGAAGCATCCGGCTTTGGATACGAACCGTAAGTTCAAAGACTGCATCATCACTTCCCAGGCAATGATGCGCGAGGGACTGCGGCCGTCAAGCCGCGACGAGCAGAGCAAAATTCTCTACAAGTATCTGCGCGGCGTGTATTATTTTGCCGGACGGGCGGGAATGCGGCCGCAGGAACTGGCCAGACTGCTGCATCATTCGGAAGCGATGATTTTCGGTGACGTGCGGGCCGCTCCGGCGATGACGGCGCTGTTTGCCGCCAAAGGCGGACGAATCGAAGAACTGAATCGGGGAACTTTGTTGAATTTGCAAAAGGAAAGGAATGAGAGATGATACCGGCAAAATTGAAAAAAGGCGCGCATGTCCGGGTGATTGCACCGGCGCGCAGTTTGGGAATCGTCAGCGGGGAATGCCGGCGGATCGCCTGCGAGCGTCTGGCGGAAATGGGACTGAGCGTTTCTTTCGGCCGGCATGCGGAAGAAACCGACGAATTTTGTTCTTCGTCTGCCGCGGCGCGGCTGGAGGATTTGCATGAGGCTTTTGCCGACCGGACGGTCGACGGCATTCTGACCGTGATCGGCGGATTTAACTCGGTTGAAATTCTGGCCGGGATCGACTATCGGCTGATTGCCGAAAATCCGAAAATCCTGTGTGGTTTTTCCGATATTACCGCGCTGGCAAACGCAATTTATGCCAAGACCGGTCTGGTCACCTATTCGGGACCGCATTTTTCCACTTTCGGCATGCTGAAGGGAATCGACTATACGATCGAATATTTTAAGAAATGCCTGTTTCAAAACGAGCCGTTCGAGCTGCATCCGGCCGCCGAGTGGTCGGACGATCCGTGGTACCGGGATCAGGAAAACCGTAAGTTCGTCAAAAACGAGGGCTATTGGCAGATTGCTTCCGGAGCGGCGGAAGGACGGTTGGTCGGCGGCAATCTGGGGCTTTTGGACGAGTTGAAGGGCACGCCCTATTTTCCCGATATCAGAGACAGCGTTTTGTTTCTGGAACATTGCGCGGAACACGAGGTCTGGACTTTTAACCGCAATTTGCAGGCGCTGTGCCTGCATCCGGACTTTGCTTCGGTCAGGGCGGTGGTGTTCGGGCGTTTTGAGCCGGAAAACCAAATGAACCGGCCGCTGCTGGAACGGATTTTGGGCGCCAAAAAGGAACTGGCGGGTAAACCGGTGATTGCCAACGTCGATTTCGGCCACACGACGCCGATCGTCACTTTTCCCGTCGGCGGCCGCTGCCGGATTGAAGACGGACGGATCGAGCTGACGGCGTTTTAGGAAAAGGCAATGATTTTAACCGGTTCGGAAATTAAGAAGTATGTGGAAAACGGCGACATCGTGATCGAGCCGTTTAACGAGGACCAGCTCAATCCCAACAGCTATAACTACCGGCTGGGGGAAACGCTGACGTTTAAGGAAGACGACGGAAAGTACAGGACGGTGAAGATTCCCGAAGAAGGGTTTGTCCTGTATCCCGACCGGGTTTATCTGGGGCATACGCTGGAAACGCTCGGCAGCCGCAAATGCGCGATGTCGCTGATCGGCCGCAGTTCGACCGGGCGGCTGGGACTGTTTTTGCAGGTTTCGGCCGATCTCGGGCATACCGGTTCGGTTCACAAATGGACGCTGGAACTGGTGACGGCCAAGCCTTTCCGGGTATATCCGGGAATGATCACCGGGCAGATTTCATTCTGGCTGAACTATGGCGACGCCTCTTTGTACGAGGGCGGATATTCGGCTTATTCCTGCCCGCAAATCTCGAAAATGGAGAAAGAAATTGATACTGACGGGAAATAAAATCACTGAGGAGGTTTTGAACGGGAAAATCGTGATCGAGCCGTTTGACCCGGCGGCGGTAACGACGAATTCTTACGATCTGACTTTGGGCGACAAACTGGTAATGTACACCGACGAAGTGCTGGACCCGAAAAAGGAACCGCATACCAGGACGTTTGAAATTCCGGACGAAGGCTATGAGATGAAACGCGGCGAATTTCTGCTTGGCTGCAGCAACGAGTTTGTCGGCAGCGACTTCTACGTGCCGATCGTGCATGCCAAGTCGAGCATTGCCCGGCTGGGGCTGTTCATTCACATCACTTCCGGTTTGTTTGACATCGGCTGCAAATGCAACGTCACTTTTCACCTGTATGCGACAATGCCGGTCCGGCTGTACAAAAACATGCCGATCGCGCAGATCACGTTTTGGAAGACCGCGGGCGAAATCAGGCTTTATCACGGCAAGTACCAGAACGACAAGGGACCGGTGGCCTCGCGCATTTACAAAGATTTCAAATAAAGGTTATTTTTCAAGCACAAAGGTAACCGGGCCGTCATTGATCAGCCCGACCGCCATGTCGGCCTGAAAGATGCCGTTTTGCACCTCGATTCCTTCGGCCCGCAGACATTCGGAAAAATATTCGTAGAGCGGTTTGGCCGTTTCCGGCCGGGCGGCGTTGTCAAAGCCGGGGCGGTTGCCGCGGGAAGTGTCGCCGGCCAGCGTAAACTGGGAAACGACCAGCGCGCTGCCGCCGGTGTCTTTGACCGAGAGGTTCATTTTGCCGGCCTCGTCTTCGAATATGCGCAGCGCGGCGGTCTTTTTGGCAAGCGCCGCCGCCTGTTCCCGGCCGTCGTTTTTGAAGACGCCGATAAAGACGAGCAGCCCGGCGCCGATGGCCGACACCCGCTGCCCGTCAACCGTGACCGAAGCTTCTTTTACCCGCTGAATCAAAAGCCGCATTTTTATCCTCCCGAGATTTTTTCGTTTTTGCCAGAGTAGCTTCGGAGAAGCGGAAAAACAAGTTTTATTTTGCCGTTTTCCGGCAAAAAAACGACGGATAAAAAAGGCTTGCCAAAAGAAAAAATCTTCTGTATATTGCGCTTGAAATTGTGAGTTTTAAATTCACGGAACGCCGGCATTTATGAAGGTAGTGACGGCTTTATGTTTTATCCGCTTTGCCTGTCAAAGCATCAGAGAAATGAAAGGAAACTGCCATGAGACATGGTGACAAACACAGAAAATTCAACATGCCGAGAAGCCAAAGAAGAGCTTTGTTCTCGAACCTGACCAACGCTTTGCTGACCCACGAACAGATTACGATTACCCTGCCCAGGGCAAAAGAACTGAGAACTTTTGCCGACAGTATGATTACGTTTGCCAAAAAAGGCGATCTGAACAGCCGTCGTATGGCTTTGGCCTTTTTGCGCGACAACGAAGTCGTTGCCAAACTGTTCTCTACTTTAGCCGAACGCTATAAAGAACGCAACGGCGGTTATACCCGCGTTCTCAAGGCCGGCATCCGTTACGGCGACGCCGCTCCGATGGCCATCATCGAACTGGTTGACCGCGACGTCAACGCCAAAGGCGCCAAAGACCTGGCTCGCGTAGCCGCTGAAAAGGCCGCTGCCGAAGCTGCGGAAAAGGCTGCCGAGGAAGAAGTTAAAAAAGAAGAAGCCAAAGCAGAGAAAAAGGCCGAAAAAAAATCGAAAAAAGCCGAATAATCCGGCCGGATGAGATTTTTTAAGAAAAACGGGAGAGCGAAAGTTCTTCCGTTTTTTTGTTTCCGGAAGACCTGCGGATAGCCCAAAGGAATCTTTTTGACCCTGTCGAGGGAGCTTGGGGTTCCTTTTGAAAGGCGGGTTTTTTGCCGGTCGGATGTGGGGCTCTTTTGAAAAACGGGGCTAGGGACTTCTTGCGGAGCGGCTGTGAGGATGCGGGGTTTCTTTTGAAGGGTGCGGTTTTCGGGGTTTTGCGGAGCGAAGGGGCGCAGGGATTCTTTTTAAGAAGGCGTTGGTTTCAGGAGTTTGGAGGTTGGATTTGGAGATGGCCAGTGGCGTGCGGCCGATTTGGGCAGGGACGGCCGGTTAATACCGGTTTTCGGCGGACGAAGGATGAAAGGTGCAGGGGTAACGATCAGAAAACGTTTTCGCAAACCTTATTGTGAGCGTTTGTTCTCCGCATGACGGGCAAAATGATTTGCCGTTTGCTGAAAACAGGCGTTTTTTAGCGATGCGGGGACGCCCGAGTGCGGTGTGCAATGGTTTCTCAAGTACATAAAAAGGCGGCTTCTGATCAGAAAAAGCCGGGAACATGAGGTTATAAGCACAGACGATCCGGAACCGGCCGTCTTCGTTCAGACATCTGTGTTGCCGAAACCTTCTTGCTCATTGGAGCGCTTCAAAGGCTTGGCGGATAACCGGCCGGGAGTGCGGATCGTTTGTTCAGCCGGCGGACAATTCTTCCGCCAGCATTGAAATTTCCAGCCATTGGTTTTCGTCCGCTTCCTTTTTTTGTTCCAGTTCTTCCAGCCGGTCGGTAAGGGTAAGAAAACGGTCTGCGTCGTTTTGGTAAAGTTCCGGATCGCTCAGGTCGGCGCGGATTTGTTCGATTTCCTTTTCCGTTTGCGCGATCTGTTCCGGCAGGACGGCAAGCAGCCGCTGCTGGTTATAGCTGAGTTTGCCGCGCGCGGGTTCCCGTTTTTGTCCGCCGTTGTTTTTGGCGGCGGCCGGTTTGTTTTTGTTCGGCATTGCCGGCGGCTCCCTTCGGCTCAGATGTTCAATCAGGTCGCTGTAGCTGCCGACGTGTTCCTCAACTTTGCCGTCGCCTTTCATATAGATGACGGAAGTGACGATTTTGTCAAGAAAATCGCGGTCATGGCTGACGATCATGATGGTTCCGTCATAATCGCCGAGCGTTTCCTGCAAGAGGTCGAGGGTATCCATGTCGAGGTCGTTGGTCGGTTCGTCCAAAAGCAGAAAGTTTGACGGCTGCGCCAGTACCTTGGCCAGCATCAGCCGGTTTTTTTCACCGCCGGACAGGGCGGCTACCGGCGATTTGGCCTGCTCCGGCGTAAACAGAAAGTCTTTCAGATAAGCCACCACGTGTCGCCAGCTGCCGCGCACCCAGATGTGGTCGCCCTGGTCGCAGAGCGTCTGCCATAAGGTTTTGCCCGGGTCAAGGATAAAACGGTTCTGATCAAAATAGGCTTCTTCCAGGTTTTTGCCGATTCTGACAAAGCCGGAATCGGGCGCCAGCTTTTTGGTCAGCAGTTTAATTAGAGTGGTTTTGCCGGCGCCGTTAGGGCCGACGATGCCGATTCTGTTGCCGCGGATGATTTTGGTCGAAAAGTCGTTGACGATGGTTCTGTCGCCGAATGACTTGCATAAATGTTTGGCCTCAATCACCAGTTTGGAGCGCCACGGCGTATTTTCGATATCCATGTTTACCGAGCCGATCTGGCGGACCTGTTCTTTGCGTTCCTGGCGAAGCTGAATCAGACGCCGCAGGCGTCCCATGTTGCGTTTGCGCCGTGCGGTGACGCCTTTGTGCAGCCACTCGGTTTCTTCGGCGATTTTTTTGTTGAGATGTTTTTGGGCGATGATTTCCTGTTCGATCACCTGGTCCTGCCATTCTTCAAAGCTGCCGAAACCTTTGTTGTTGCGGCGCAGGGTTCCGCGGTCGAGCCAGAAGGTGGTGCGCGAAATGTTGGTGAGAAAACGCCGGTCGTGGCTGATGACGACGACGGCGCCGCCGTAACCGCCGATGATTTTTTCCAGTTTTTCGATGGTCGGCATGTCGAGGTGGTTGGTTGGTTCGTCCAAAAGCAGAATGTCCGGTTCTTCGATCAGTGCCCTGGCCAGCGTCGCTTTGCGCCGTTCACCGCCGGAAGCGGTGGCGGGGTCGGCGTCGGCGGCAATTTCCAGCTGTTCGATCCACATGTCGGTTTTGTAGTCTTCGCTGCCGTCGTGTTTGTCAAGTCCGGCGGCAACCGCTTCGCGCAGGGTCTTAAAACCGCTTAAGTCGGCGTCCTGCGGCATGTAGCCGATTTTGACGTTGGGCTGGATGAAAATTTCGCCGTCGTCGGGTTCGATGATGCCGGCAATGATCTTTAACAGCGTCGATTTGCCGGAACCGTTGCGTCCGACCAGCGAAATTTTGTCGCCGCGGTTGATGTAGAGTTCCACGTCTTCAAACAGCTGTTTGCTGCCGAAGCGGATTTTGATGCCTTTTAAGGTATAAACGGGCGCTTCAAATGCCGGCATGGTCTTGATCCTTTTGTCTTTTTACATAAAAAATTCCGCGCGCATTATAAGCGCGGCGGCGGCAAAAATAAACAAAAATCTTAAGACGGCCGTGCTGCCGGCTGTCGTTTCTTTGTTCCGAAAGGCAAAAATCGGCAGAAAAGACGGTAAAAAAGTTTGAACATGCGGAATTTTCGTATATGATAAGACAAAATGTCTGGTTTAACGATGGGATTTTTAAAATGCCGAAAATGTTTGCGCTTTTCGCCTGTGCGATGCTTGTTTCCTTTGCTGCCCGGGCGGCCGACGACGACATGTCGCTGATTGATTTGTTCGGGGAGGAGCCCAAAAAGGAAGAAAAGGTTTCCGTGTCCGACAAACCCGAACGCCGGGTTGAGCCGGAAAACAAAAAGGAAGAGGAAAAAGTGAAAGTGGACGACGAAGGAATGTTTTCGTTTCTGAATTTCTCGTTCCTTAAAAACAAAAAGAAAGTGGAGGAATTTGCCCGCAAACCTGATGAGCCCCAGGAAAACTTCCTCGACCGGATGACCCGTCTGGCGGAAGAAGGCGACGTTGACGCCTGTCTGACTCTCGGTTACATGTATCTTTACGGCGAAAACGGCGTGACCCGCGACGAGGAAAAGGCTTTCCGCTATTATTCGATGGCGGCTTCCCAGGAGGACATGATTGCGGTCAATAACCTCGGCAGCCTTTATTACAGCGGCATCGGCACCGAAAAGAACGTCAACAAGGCGGTTGAGATGTTTGACAAGGCGGCCAAACTCGGCAACAAGGAAGCGGCGATCAACCTTGCTTTCATTTATCTGACTTCGCCGTCGAGCGGCGTTTCCAACAACCGAATCGTCGAACTGTTGCAGCAGGCGGCGGAAGGCGGCAACATCACCGCACAATATATGATGGGCTATTCCTATTACCGCGGTTTTGTGGTGGCCAAGGATTTTAAAAAGGCCTTTGACCTGATCAAACAGGCTGCCGTGTCTTATGATGAAGCCCAGTATGAACTGGCGCAGCGTTACATCAATGCGGAAGGTACGCCCCGCAACTACGGTAACGCGGTCAAATATCTGACCCAAGCCGCCCATCAGGGAAACGTTCAGGCAATGATGGATCTCGGCAACATTCTGGCGGCGGGAACCTCTTATCAGAAGAACGAATATCAGGCGTACATCTGGTTTAACATCGCTTCGGTATACGGTATCGAAGGCGCGGCGGAAAAACGCGACGCTTTGGAAAAAATCCTGAAAATCGAGGAAGTGCTGCAGGCGCAGGCGGCGGCGGAAACCTTCAAGGAAAAGCCCAGCGAAATGACACAGTACATCCGTCAGACTTTCGGCCGCGGACTGGGCGGTTACATTGACAAGAAAATGGGCTACCGGGCGCCGAAAAAGCAACCCCCGGCCACGGTAAAAAAACAGGAACGTGATCCTTCCCAGCCGTTAAAGCTGCTGTAGACGAGAAAGCGCGGGAAAACGTTTGTGATGTCCGGGATCCGTGTTTTGCGGATCTCGGATTTTACGTCTCCGGAAAGCGTTTTTTCTTCCGTGCGAAAGGGGCAGACTGATTTTCCGCCAGCCAACGGGCGGCAGTTTCTGTAATATCAGTTTTGCATCCGGGAGGCCGGGGGCGGAGTGTGACGGCCCCTTTCACAGAAAAAAGAACGACTCCTGTAAAGAGGGAGCCGGGGATATAAGGCCGCAGGCGCGAATAACCCGGACTGTTCGTTGATCAGTTCTCTTCACTTAGGCATCTGAATTCGCCGCGGTCGCTTATGCTTTCCTTGCTCATTAAGATGTTGCAAAGATTTTGCAGACAAAAACGACCGGAGCGGCGGTTGTTTTTGCTTAGCAAGCCCGTCACCTTAAATTTATCAAGGTGAGTTTTGTTTTAACCAAAGGTAAATAAGCAAAACAAAGGGGAATGTTGATTAAAAGAAAGCTCTTGCCAACGGGCGACGTTTTCTTTAATATCAGCCCTGCATCCGGGAGGCCGGGTGCGGTGTCTCAAAAACATCTTCAGTATAAACTATCCTTCTTCGGAAGGAGTGCCGGTAATATACCGAATAACGGCGACTGTGTACTGACAGTTTTTGAGCTCCTTCCGCCTAAGGGTTTTTCCCGGGCGGTTTTGTTTTTACCATAAACAAAATCAAGGGAGTTTCAAACTATGTTTAACAACAAAATCAAAAAAAT
>OCHD01002095.1_pt1 | contig 11510 bp, 8 predicted proteins | sample 1538481 | NCBI WGS metagenome assembly OCHD01 (sample SAMN04571699, study PRJEB22368) | human gut metagenome | biome: human gut; material: stool | host: Homo sapiens | place: Luxembourg | collected 2012-09-07
TATCCGCTATTTTTTCCTGATTCCGAACCATCTTAATGCTGTAATTCGCCTCCAATGCTTTCCCGATACAATCATTCAAAGTAATCTTTTCCTGCGCTTGCAAGGGCTGGATAGCAACTGTAAACATAAACAAGATATAAAAAACGAATCCCAATCGTCTCATCTTTTTCTATTTCTTAAATCATTAATCTTCTATTCCCTGTGTTCTTCTTTTACCACCGGTTTATCCGTAGACAAATAAGAATAAATAGCAGGTATGATAAATAAAGAAAGGAAGGTGGCACACACCATTCCGCCGACTACCGCTATTCCCATAGCCACCCGGCTTTCTGCTCCTGCCCCCGTCGCCATAGCCATCGGTAAGATTCCCAATACCGTCGATAAACTCGTCATCAGAATCGGCCGGAAACGAGCAACAGCAGCATTCTTTACAGCTTCCATCAAGGGTTCTCCCATCGCCTTACGCTGATTGGCAAACTCAACAATCAAAATACCATTTTTCGATACCAAACCAATCAACATAATAATTCCGATCTGACTGAAAATATTCATGGTCTGTTCAAAATACCAAAGGGATATCATCGCTCCGATCAATGCCAACGGCACGGTCAACATAATAATCAACGGATCGCGGAAGCTTTCAAATTGAGCGGCCAAAACCAGATATATAAATATCAAAGCCAGCACAAAAGCAAACATTAAACTGGAAGAACTTTCTACAAAATCCTTTGAACTTCCGGACAGTGTCGTTTTAAAATTATCATCCAGTACTTCTTCCGCAATCCGGTCCATTTCTTCCAACCCCTGCGATAAAGTCTTACGCCTTGCCAACCCGGCTGAAACGGTAGCAGCCACAAAACGATCATAACGATACAACTGAGGAGGCATAGAACTTTCCGAAGTGGTGACCAAGTTATCCAAGGCAATCAAATCCCCGGCCTCGTTTCGCACATAGATGTTTTGCAAATCGGAAGGTTTGCTCCGATTTTCCCGGTCCAACTCACTCAATATCTGATATTGTTTTCCGTTTAAAATAAAGTATCCCACTCTTTGTTCACTCATCGTCAATTGTAAGGTCTGGGCAATATTTTGCATCGATACTCCCATTACAGCCGCCTTGTCCCGGTTAATGTTAATCGTCAATTCGGGTTTCGTAAATTTCAGATTCAAATCCGCCACGGAAAACACAGGACTTTTATTTACTTCCTCCATAAAACGGGGCAATACCCGTTTCAAATCGTCCAAATTCTTAGCCTGTATTACATATTCTACCGGCAATCCTCCCCGCCGGCCCCCAAAAGTCTGCTGCTGAGAAACCATCGTACGGGCACCCGTAAACCGACGTACTTTTACCCCCAGTTCGTCGGCAATTTCCTGCTGTGTCCGCTCCCGGTCCTCCGGATCCTTCAACCATAAATTTAAATTAGAACGATTGGTATTTCCTCCTCCAATCATTTCAATGATCTTTTCCTGCTCGGGAACTTCCTCTTCCAGATAAGTCGATAATTCAGAAGCATATCGGTTCATGTATTCAAAAGTAGCTCCCTCGGGCGCCGTCGATGTAATACGGATATTGGAACGGTCCTCCAAGGGCGCCATTTCCGAAGGAGTGGCCTTCCACAATACATAAATCAATACCGCCGTCCCGACCAAAATAAGGGGGGCAACAAAACGCCATCGCATAAATCCGTCTAACCAACGGCGGTACAGATGGGACAATCCGTTAAAAAAAGGCTCTGTCTTCCGATAAAACCAATTATCCGTCACGTTGCGGGTCAGTAGTTTCGTCGATATCATCGGTGTAAAAGTAAGGGCCACAAAAGAAGAAATAATCACAGCCCCCGTGATGACGATACTGAATTCCCGGAACAAACGCCCCGTCGTTCCCTGTAAAAAGACGATGGGAAAAAATACGGCAACCAAAGCCACTGTCGTCGCAATAACCGCAAAAAATATTTCTTCCGATCCTTTATAACCAGCTTCCTTAGGCGACATTCCCTGTTCAATCTTGGTATAGATATTTTCCATGACCACAATTGCATCGTCGACGACCAATCCGATAGCCAAGACAATAGCCAACAATGTCAGGATATTGATTGTAAATTCGGCTAAATACATGATGAAAAACGCCCCTACCAAAGAGATCGGAATAGCCAATACCGGTATTAAAGTCGTACGCCAATTCCGCAAGAACAAAAAGATAATCAGCACAACCAGTATAAAAGCTTCCACTATGGTGCTCTTCACTTCATTGATCGAATTCCGTATAAAAATAGTATTGTCGAAAGCGATTCCCGCTTCCACATCTGCCGGCAAATCTTTCTCCAGATCTTCCATAACAGCATATGCCCGATCTACAATATCAATATAATTAGCTCCCGGCTGAGGAATAATCACGCAGGCCACCATCGGGACTCCGTTTCTTTTCATAACGGAACGCACATCCTCGGCATCCACTTCCGCAATTCCAATATCCCGGAACCGGATGACCTTACTATTATCTTCCCGGATCACCAGGTTATTAAAATCGTCTATCGTCATCAAGCGGCCCAGCGTACGTATCGTCAACTCGGTATTTTCTCCTTCGATACGTCCGGAAGGTAATTCCACATTCTCCCGGCTTACTGCGTCTCTGACGTCCATAGGGGTTATGCGGTAAGCAGCCAGTAGAGCCGGATCCATACGCAAACGTACAGAATAACGTTTATCTCCCCATATCGTCACACTACTTACGCCACTGATCGTCTGCAATCGTTCTTTGTAATATTGTTCTGCATACATACTGAGATCAATCAAAGAACGTTGATCGCTTCGAAGAGAAACCCCGAAGATGGGTTGTGCGTCCGCATCCGCCTTGGTCACCGTCGGAAGATCTACATCTTTCGGCAATTTGCGCATAGCCCCCGACACCTTATCCCTCACATCGTTGGCGGCTGTTTCCAAATCTACTTCTAACTCGAATTCCACGGTAATAAAGCTTCTTCCGTCTCTACTCGTACTGGTCAGCGACCGGATTCCCGGTATGCCGTTGATAGAAGCTTCCAGAGGCTCCGTAATCTGCGTCTCTATCACATCTGCATTAGCTCCTGGGAAACTCGTGGATACGGATATAATCGGCGGATCTACACTCGGATAATCTCGAACCCCTAAAAATACCAATCCGATACATCCTACCAACATCAGGATTATATTCATTACAGTAGCGAACACAGGTCGCTTTATACAGGTAGATGATAAACTCATTTGACAAGAATATTACAAAAACAGCCTGATAGCCTGATCACTTTAAAATTTTATACTCACCTTATCTCCGTTACCTTTTCTATTTTCCCAAGGTCACCGCCACCTTCATCCCTTCCCTCAACTGCATTAATCCTCCGATTAAAACCGTATCTCCCGACTGTACCCCGGAAGTTACCTCCACATATTTCTCATCCCGACTTTCGGTTTCCACCGGAATACTCATAGCTTTTCCATTTTTCACCACCCACATCCGCTTTCCGTCCATCTCCGGAACGACAGCTTCCGTAGGAATTGCAATATATTCGTTTTTCCCATCGACTATCAGATTGCCTTTAGCAAACATCCCAGGCATTAATTCATTCGCCCGGTTATCAAAACGGGCCCGTAACAAAATCATACGGGTTTTCACGTCAATCAACGGATCAACGGCATACACCTGAGCAGTGTATATTTTTTCACTACCTGTCGTACGGAATTTAATTTTCTGGCCTTGCAAACGATGTGCAGCATATTTTTCCGGAACAGAAAACTCAAATTTTAATATAGAGTTATCCACTATTGTCGTAATCTTGGAACTGGGCTGTACATAACTTCCCTCACTCACATAGCGGAATCCCATCACCCCCTCAAAAGGAGCCCGGATGATTTTCACTTTTAAAAGTTCAATATCCGCCTCTAATACATTGTAGTCAGTCTGCAACTGATCAAAAGATTCTCTACTGATAGACTCCCTCTTCAATAAAATCCGCTGACGTTCCAATTTCTCACTCAACAATTTCCGCTGAAACTCCGCCCGAGTCAACTGAGCCTGTAAATCAGCATCGTCCACTTTCAACAACAACTGCCCTTGCTGAACACGACTTCCCTCCTGAAAATAAATTTTCCGCACTTTTCCGACAATTTCTGCCACCAACTCCACTTCCTCATTCGCGAGCATTGTCCCTACTGCAATAATGCCATTATTCGCTTCCGAACGCTCAGCAATAATTCCTTTCACGGGCAAAGCCCCTTCCGTGTTCCGTCCCCCCGAAACCACCGGTGTTTCCGATGTAACATTAAACCAATCGAGACGAGGAATAAAAATAATCCCCAGGATAACCAAAACAATAACAATAAGCAATCCTCTTTTTACCAGTTTATTCATACTATCCGAACATTAGATCACATCCTGTCAATCTCCACTTCCGTCCCCCGAACTTCTTTTTTCTTTTTGTTAAAATCTGAATTTATTACCTATTCCGCACTTTTTACTCACCTCTGTATTTTCCCTGTTTATTGGACAAAAAATACTCCTTTCCGTTTATGTCCAATTTTGTTAATAAAATCTTAAAATACGTTATTTTTAAAACCAACGTCTCCTTTTTAAAAACCAAAAAGCCACCAAAGAAAACGCAATACATACAACAAAAATAATTACAAAACCATGCCGGTTTTCCGATAAGGAATTCGGAACATTCATACCGTATAAACTCGCTACCAGTGTCGGGATCATCAGCAGCATCGAAATACTGGTCATCCGTTTCATGATGACGTTCAAATTATTAGAGATCACCGAAGCATAAGCATCCATCGTTCCACTGAGAATATCACTATAAATGCGGGCAGAATCCAGCGCTTGCCGTAATTCAATTTCTACATCTTCCACCAAATCATCGTCATAATACTTCCGTTGCGACTTCAGATTCTTCAATTTCACTAATAAATTATCATTTCCCCGCATGGAGGTAATAAAAAATACCAAAGATTTCTCTATCTTTAACAGACGTTGCAATTCTTCGTTTTCAATCGACTTTTCCAACTCTTTTTCCACTTGTCGGCTTTGATAATTAATCTGCTTCAAGTATTTCAGATACCAAACAGAAGAAGAAAGAAAAAGCCGGAACAATAAATCCCAATTTCCCTCTAATGTCAATCGTTTCCGGTTACCATAACGGATAAAATCCGGCAACATATCCGTATTGTAATGACAAACCGTAACAAAATAGGGAGCTTTCATAATAAATCCCAAAGGAACGGTAATATAGGGAATATCGTTTCCCTTGTCCCGGTAAGGAATACGTAAAATAATCAATGTCCATCCGTCTTCTTCTTCAATACGGGGTCTTTCGTCCGCATCTTCAATATCCGACAAAAAGGAATCGGGAACATTCAAATCTTCGATAAGATACTTGATATCTGCCGGAGTAGGCACCTCGACATTGATCCAGCAGTCAGCCTGCCATACTTCTTTTTCGGTGAAACCTTCATCACACCAAAGGAATCTTCTCATATAAAATCCTCCATTCATTACAAACAAAGGCCTTCGAGAAAAACCTTTGTCCAGATTAATACTGTTGATGATAATCGTCCATAGTTTTCATTATGAATTTTGCGTCTGCAAAAATAATTTTAAAAAACGAAAAAGTATTATAAACCGACGAAAAATTGGTAGAAAAGCTGTAGAAAAGCATCGATTTTTTCGCACAAGATCACTTATTTACAACCACAAAAATAAAAGTCATCACAAGTTCTGTAATCCACCAATATGTTAAATAAAACAACGCAAGGCTTACGTAAATCTTCTTGGAGGTTTTAATATTCAGAATTTCCGGAAGAAAAGATCCAGATATAAAGGTAAATGATCGCTATAACCACCGACATAACGGGGGCCGGAATAAGTACGAAAAGGTTTATAGCCATAGTATGTTTTATCCTCTTCCAGTAAAAAAAGAGGAGCAAAAACCTGAAGACGCCGGCCGGCTTGTAAACGACATTGACCATTTAATAAATTTCCGGAAACCAGAATATGATCAATCGTCTGCCATTGTCCCTTGTATTTATAGCTGCCTTTATTGCGGTGTAACAGGTAATATCCTGTATTATACAAACGACTGTTTTCAATCTGTCGGGAATCAGAAGAAAGCGTACGCAAAACAAAAGCCTGGGCCGGACGATTTGCCTTTCCATTCAGGTCTCCCAAAATCAAAAGAGCCGTGTTTGGGGAATATTTCAAAAGGGTATCTACCTGATTTTTGACGACGAGAGCAGCCTTTTCCCGTTTCCATTCGCTTTCTGCTTCTCCACCCGACATAGAAGGGAAATGACAAACAAAAAAATGAAGTGTATCCCGGAAAAGGGAATCCTGTCCCTGTAAAATCCCCGTCACCTGTAACACATCGCGACTATAGCTCTTTTTCTCCCCAGACAAAGCCACAGGTAAAAATACTTCTTTTAAAACCCGGAAATACTTTTTCCGATACAACAAAGCGACATCTATTCCCCGGGGATCCGGAGAATCCTGATGTACAATCCCATAATCAGCTTCCGCCAGTTGTGTTTTCGAAACAAGATCCGATAATACTTTGCGGTTTTCTACCTCACATAATCCTACAAAGGCCGGAAAATCTCCTTCTCCCACCGCTTCAATGACTCCGGCAATCTTTAACAATTTAGCTGTATAACGCTCTGTATTCCAATGCAATCTACCTCCGGGCGTAAAATCTCTATCTTGTGTTAAAGTATCAGGTTTTGTATCAAAAAAATTCTCCACATTATAAGAGACAACCCTATAATGCTCCTGCCCCTGAATTTCGAAAAAAAAGAACAGGCTTATTCCTAAAAGAATACACAAACGTAACATCTTCAATAAACAGCCTCCTCAAAACAGGCGTCATTTTACTTTCCCTCGCTTTCCAGCAGTATCTCCCAATATTCTACAGCTCTTCGCATATGAGGAATCACAATCGTTCCTCCCACTAAATTAGCTACAGAAAAAATTTCAAACATCTCCGGCGTCGTCACTCCCAGTTCGTAGCATTTTTCCAAATGATATTTAATACAATCATCACAGCGAAGTACCATAGAAGTCGCCAGCCCCAGCATCTCTTTCACTTTAGCGGGAAGAGCCCCATCCATATAAGTATTTGTATCGATATTAAAAATCCGCTTAATCACCTTATTATCGGCTTTCAGGATCTTCTCATTCATTCTTTCCCGATATTCCCGGAATTCTTTCAGTTGCTCATTCATTGTTTTTAATTTTTAATGCTATCCGAAAAAGCGGACAATGTCGTTCACATTGGCCAAAATAAAAAGTCCCAATAAGATCATCATTCCTGTTATCTGTGCATATTCCATAAACTTTTCACCGGGTTTCCGCCGGGTTATCACTTCATACAGCAGAAATAAAACATGTCCTCCGTCCAATGCAGGAATCGGCAAAATATTTACCACCGCCAGCATAATCGAAATAAACGCCGTCAATTCCCAAAAGATCTGCCAATCCCAAACACCTGGGAAAATACTTCCCATCATCATCACTCCTCCCACCGATTTATAAGCTTCTACGCGGGGCGAAAATATCAATTTCAATTGTTTAAGGTATGACGATATCGTCTGCGCTCCCTTCGCTATTCCTGCCGGAATGGCTTCCCCAAAACTATACTTCCGGAAAGCAAGCTCCAGTCTTTCTGTAGAACCAAAATAAATCCCGAATTTCCCGTCATTTCCCAAATCAAAAGCAAATTGTAAAGTATCTTTTCCCCTCAACACTTTCGTCTCTACCCGGGAATCAGCATTTGCTGCCAGCATATCTGTAAATTCATCGTAAAAACGGAATGTACGTCCGTTCACCGCCAGAATCTTATCGCCTTTGCGTATGCCAGCGTCATAAGCCGCAGAATAATCAGCAAATTCAGCCACGTATGTACTATCCATCAGCTGACGGGGCACCAATAAACGGACTCTGTTATTTTTAGAGGATAAGGCCAGTAAATCAGCGGTAAACGTTTCGGGAATATCTAAACTGATCAGTTTTCCCTCCCGTTCCACCTGAACTGTTTGGGGATGGTCCAAGGTCATATCAGCCAAGATATCTGAAAATCGTTCTACTTTTACGCTATCCAAAGAAACGACAATATCTCCCGTTTGCATCCCCATTTTTTCGAACAAAGGATCGCATACCACCCCGTATTTTACATTTTCTGCCGGCAAATAGGTTTCTCCCCAGGTATACAAGACCATGATATAAATCAAAAAAGCGAGTACCACATTTACCATTACCCCTCCCAGCATGATCAATAAACGTTGCCAGGCCGGTTTGGAACGGAATTCCCAAGGTTGGGCCGGCTTTCGCATCTGAGCCGTATCCATCGACTCGTCAATCATACCGGCTATTTTTACATACCCCCCTAATGGAAGCCAGCCGATACCATATTCTGTTTCTCCTTTTTTAAATTTAAATAATGAAAACCAAGGATTAAAAAACATATAAAATTTTTCCACCCGGGTTTTAAACAGTTTCGCAAAAAGGAAATGCCCAAATTCATGGAATAACACCAGAATAGACAAACTCAATAACAACTGCACTATTTTTACAAAAACATCCATATATTCCCTCGTTTACTATTTACTTTTTAAATACCTTCACCCGTTCTTCAGCTTCTTGACGTATTTCCCGATCTGTCTGTATATAATCTTCTAAAGAAGGCTGAGCAACGAAATGTCCCTTATCCATACATTCTTCAATCAAATCCGACATGGCCGTAAAAGAAATCCTTTCCTGCAAAAAAGCTTCCACAGCCACCTCATTAGCCGCATTAAGTATACAAGGCATATTTCCGCCTTTCAGCATCGCCCGGTAAGCCAAATTTAAATTGCGGAATGTCTGACGATCTGGCTCCTCAAAGGTCAGCGACCGACAACTGCAAAAATCGACTCTTCCGAAATCCGACTGTATTCTGTCCGGATATGTCAAAGCATACTGTATAGGCAAACGCATGTCCGGAACTCCCAACTGTGCTTTGATGCTGCCGTCGGCAAATTCTACCATAGAATGGATGATAGACTGGGGATGCACCACTACTTCTATCTGTTGCGGAGCCAGCCCGAATAACCATTTGGCCTCTATGACCTCAAATCCCTTATTCATCAGAGAAGCAGAATCAATAGTCACTTTAGCTCCCATATTCCAGTTCGGATGTTTTAAAGCTGCCGCGGGAGTAACAGACTGTAAATAGGAATAATCCTTCCCCCGGAAAGGTCCCCCCGAGGCGGTCAAAATAATTTTTTCTACCGGATTGTTCCCTTCTCCTGCCAAACACTGAAAAATAGCCGAATGTTCCGAATCTACCGGTAGAATAGGGGTTTTATGCCGAAGAGCCAATGTATGAATCAATTCACCCGCCACAACCAAAGTTTCTTTGTTCGCCAAAGCGATAACTTTTCCAGCCTGTATTGCATTTACTGTCGGCAGCAATCCGCTGTAGCCGACGGTAGCCGTCACGACCATATCGACTGTTCCGGCAGCCACTACCTGCGATAAGGCCTCCTTTCCGGCATATACTTTAATATCCTCTGCCTTCAAAGCCTCTTTTAACTCGGCATATTTACTTTCCTCCGCAATGACAACCATATTGGGCTTAAAACGAATAGCCTGCTCAGCCAGTAATTTTACATTCCGGTTTGCTGTCAAAACTTCAGCACAAAACAAATCGGGATGCGCTTCTATCACCTGTAATGTCTGTGTTCCTATCGAGCCCGTCGAACCTAATATGGCTAATCTTTTCATTTCTTTATTTTTTAAACAGCATACTCTATCGTTTATGCCAGGTATACCAAATATTATCTATCTGAATTTAATAAAATTTTCCGGATTTAACGGATTCCCCGCCCGCCATAATTCAAAATGCAAATGCGGTCCTGTTGTTTCCTCTCCCGTATTTCCGACGATGGCAATTACTTCCCCCGCACGTACGTAATCCCCTTGTTTTTTCAGCAAAGTGGAATTGTGTTTGTATACCGATACCAGATTATTTTCGTGCTGGACTTGTATGACATAACCGGTTTTGATGGTCCAATCCGTAAAGATTATGACTCCGTCAGCAATGGTCGACACTTTCGAATTAGCCTTGGCCACCACATCCGTACCGAAATGACCACTTTTCTCATCGAAACTGCGACTCACAATTCCTTCCACCGGAGGAAAAAAATGATAATAATCCCTATTTTGTTCCTTGTTTAAACCCACCATAAGGTTAAACCGTTCCCGCTCTTCTACGGTAGAACGGAATTCACTTTCCTCAGGACTGATACCAAATTGTATGGTATCGTAATTATTTTTTATACTATCATTTTTTTCCTCTTCGATCTGCGTATGATCTTCCCCCCGCAAAATCATCTGTATGGAAGCCAGAAAGCGGTCTCTCTTTTTCAATTCCACTTCCAAAGAATCTACCCGTAAAGCATTTTCAGTGATAAGCTTCCGCATATTACCATCCGGATAGCCCGGAATAAACTCTTTTAAACCGGTAAAAGCGATTAATAAGGTAGTCAGGGTAATTAAAATAACAGCTATGACACTTAAAGTCATAAGTACATGTAATCGAGACAACCGCATGCTAAAAACTTCTTCATAGGAAGTCTCATTCTGGATAGACAATTTATACTTATATTTTAACCTATCCCATAATCTTACTTTTTCTTTTGCCATAGCAATGATTTTAGCTTCCAAAATTACTACAACAATTTGAAAACCGGAAATATTTTCTCCTTTAATCCGGAATAGGGTGTTCTCCTATAGGTATAAAAGCCAAAAAAGAACTTTTTGGACAGATCAGCAGCTTTTAAAGTCTGAGGGGGAAATCTTTCAGGCTTTTGATTGACGAACCTATGGTTGTGATAAATAGTATTCGTCAGAATATTTCATCCCGCCCATCGCATCGTGCTGATTTGTTCCTGCCCGAAATATTTATTTTCAAAAAGGAAAAGTTTCCTCCGGGGAATCCACCCCGTTAAACATCGAAATATTGACAGATTTGAATTCTATTTTTCCTGGTATTTACTTTCCTTTTTGGTATCAGCAGACAGGGAATTACAGATTTTCCGATTGATTTCTCTGATTTTATTTTCATCCAATTTTACTTTTTCCCGATCGTAAGTCATCAGGCCGTTTACTTCTATCTCCACATCTGTCGTCTGTGTATAAACAGCAGCCGAAAAACCGCAAGGTATCAATTGCAAAAGCATTCCGGCGTATTTCAGATATTCCGCCGTTGCTGCTTCTCCGCTCTTAAACTCAACATACCCCCAATTACGGGATGGCTCCCACAAATGTCCTTCACAGGCCAGACCGATTCCTCCGAACTCTCCCAATACGGTAGCCCGCTGAGCATCGTACAAATAAAGATCAGGAGCCGGATAGTTGTGAAGATCCAGCATATCCCCACAGGTATAATGATTTCCACCACTCGCAGGATTCACTAAACGGCTCGGATCGTAATTTTTCGTCC
>OCHD01002098.1_pt1 | contig 11494 bp, 6 predicted proteins | sample 1538481 | NCBI WGS metagenome assembly OCHD01 (sample SAMN04571699, study PRJEB22368) | human gut metagenome | biome: human gut; material: stool | host: Homo sapiens | place: Luxembourg | collected 2012-09-07
ATCTTTGAATAAAAGTTCACAGGTCGGCGCACAGGCAAGTGCATCTTTACCAAAAACGCCTACGACAGCTATGTCTGTATCCCCTTTTTCCAATACAACATAGTCACTGACCCCGTACTCATCAAATGCGTCTCTGATCAGCTGTTGTCCCTCACTTAAGCCTGCTGCCTCCATGGATTCCCAATCCACATTGCAGACAACCATTGCCGGAAGATCATCCCCGGACTCCGCCGCACTGTTCAACATATTTGCAAGTCCTTTGGAGCGGTAATCAAATTCGTGGTTTCCGAGTGTGGTCACATCGCATCCCATATAGCCTAACATGCGGATTTCTGCCGCCTGCGTCTCAAAAACAGTCTGGATCAGGGTTCCCATGGAAAAATCACCGCCATCAATCACCATCGTGTCAGGATTTTTCGCTTTCTGCTCCTGAATCAAGGTGTTGATTCTCGCAAATCCTCCCACTTCTTTTTCCGCTTCGTCTACAATGGTCGTAAATGTGTTGAGGTGGGAATGTGTATCATGTGTGAATACAATATCCACCTGTTTTGCGGAATCTGCTGTCTCAGCGGAAACAGTCTGTGTTCCTGCAAAAGTTGTCAGGCATAACATGCCTGTGAGTGCCAATGCTGCCCAGTTTTTTCTCATATTTTTCTCTCCTTTGCTATTCCCCGAAAAATACACTGTCTCCCATCGCCTCATATTTTCCAGTAAAAATAAAGAGCAAAACTACTTCAAATATAATCGCAGTTCTGCTCTTTTTGTATTTACTATTTTACATAAATTTTACATTATTGTAAAGAATTCGTGCTCGTTATTTTGCTTTAATTAACAACAATAGCAAATTATTTATCTTTTAAAAATAATAAATAACAGATGTATGTACAGACACTAAACATAAAAAACAATATTATGTATGCATATGTAATTCCAACATATTCTATACATGTTGCCATAATAAACAAGCTCACAATTGATGCTATATTTTCAGATGTTCCCACCAATGAGAAAAAACTGCTCATAAATTGTTTTGGTGCTACTTTTTTCTGCAGAACATCCAAATGCTGATAGAAAACATAAAACAAAATAACTGATACCGGCAATAGGAATAATGCTAATTGAGTATTTAACATACTAAATGCAAATATGATTGCTATGAGCCATACAAAAATCATTATTTTTTTATTACTCATCTTCATCCGATTATAAATCATAGTTCCTACTAAATTACATGCTTGAAAAGCAACATAAATAATCCCAAAATAACGTATTGGAATTCCTCCTTGCTGATATAGAACCTGCCAATATTGAAAAAAAGGTTGTACAAATAGTGTTGCTGATGCAAATAACAATATCATATAAAACAATGGCTTTGATGATTTCAAAACACAAAATCCCACTTTTAATTCATCTCTTAAGTGTCTTTGTTCCCTTTCTTTCTGACCTGACGTTTGTGAAAAAACACATAATGCAGCCATTAATAATGCCAAAACGAAAAGCATTAATGAAATAGCATACATATAGCTATGCATTTTCTCATAAAATAAACTTCCCAGCAAACCGCCTGCTATTGAAGAAATACTCATTACATAAGATGATGCTACTGAATAAGCTTTTATGTCCCGTTGTTCTTTTTCAAATTCTAAAACCACTTCTGCTTCCAGCGTTCCCGACTTCAATGCAACGCTTAATCCATATAATACATAGGCGAATAAAATAACTATAAAGTGATCACTGAAAAACCCTATCAATAAATAGGAACAAAACAATGTAACAACAGCTGCCATATAAATTTGTTTTCTTCCAAATAAATCTGCCCATATTCCACTTGGAAATTCAGTAACCATTGCTACTATCATAAAAACAGATTGTAACGTGGCAATTTGAACTAAATCAAAACCTTGTTCCAATAAAAAAATAGTCAGGATCGCATGTGGAAAAGTACGTCCTAAATTCCAAAAAAAATCAGCTGCACATACAAGCTTCGCATTTCTAGTTAGATATTTTATATTTTTGGTCACAAATATATTCCTCCAATAATTGTTTGTCTTAGCTGCTTGTTATTATACAGATATTTTTATTATTTTAAAGGGACATTTTATGCCCTATTTTCTGACACAAAATGCCCCTTTACATTCAACATTCTAATGTTATATCACCATATAGCGATGTATTCATAGATGATAAAGTATAATTTTTATGATAAATATTTTCTTATTATAGATGCGTTTCTTTCTATATAAAACATCTCACTAATACAAAGTGCATATTCAAAATACTTTCGGCACTGTGGCTTCATAAATATATTTTTCTCTTGTATCAGTTCATTATATATCCACCCTATTTCAAATAAAAAATTATATAATTTAAATTCAGACCCAAGAAGTACTTGCATCACCGGAATTGAAACAATATTCAATTCCTTCTGTAGCTATTTTTAATGCTTCATCATAACGAAAAATATCTGTAGACAAATTTTTCCGCAATATCATTAACACCGCTGCTTCCTGATCTCTATCCTCTAACCTTACCGTGCTTTGTATCAATTGTTCCCACAATTCATTTACAATCTCCATTCCCTTCTCTGAATTTCCTGATTTTCTACTTAAAATAGCAGTATAATACATTAACATCAACTCCACCCGCGTCAAAAAATGTTTTGTATTATCAGCGCAACATTCTGAAATAGTATATGAAAGTGTGTATTTTAATCTCTCCTGATACTGTTCTGCTGTGATTTTTTCATCCAGATACAACGCTATATCCCTCATACATTCAACAAATTGCCGATTTTGTGCATATTCAGTTTTATCTCCAAGCGTTTGCACCAAATGCTCAAGAAGTTGTAGTTCCTCCCCTTGCACTGCCCTTTTTCCTACCATTTTTATTTTATCCACAAGTATCAAATCCGCATAATTGTCAGTAATAATATCTGCATTATAAATTCCTAACTTTATCTCCAATTCGTCAAAAAGAACTGCAAGCGTTCCATCGTTCGCATCCCGCATACCATTTTCTAATGCTCTATATGTTTTTTCACTACAACATTTTTGGGCAATTTCTTTTATTGCCTTATTTTTTTCTTGTCTATATATTTTCAAAACTTCATTTAACAAATATACTTCATAAGTCGGCTTTATCTGCCAAAATGTATAATCATCTATATGAAACTCTGCTTTTATTTTGCGAAGCATATTCAACATTTGTTCATAATCTTTCGGTGCCTGCTGATTAATTTTCTGAAACTCTAAAATAATCCCTTCCAGCAATCTGTCCAATCCCTCTATCTTAAAATTTCTTCTTTTTAGTTCGATTGCTTTTTTATAGAATAAAATCTTTTCGTTAATATCCGGTGTATCCATATATGTTCCAAAAACATATACAGCTCTTCCATATATCTCTACGATTTCTTCGCTGTCAAACATTCTCTCTACATAATTCAATAAAAACCGTATCTGTGCATACTCCTCCTGCCATTTATCTGGACGAACCGTTAACTTTTTCTCTACATAAAGAAGAATATAGCTAATTTCCTCCATACTCAGACAATTTCTCATTGTCAATTGATTCGGATAATTTTTCACTGTACATACAATTGCATTCTGCATCTGTTCTAAATTATTGTCCAAAAAACCTTGCCAAAAAGTACAAAACTGCCAATGTAATTTTTTATCGATATATTTACCTTTATGTCCTTGATAAATAACATGATGTACAGAATCTCCCCGAAGAATTTGAGCAACCGTGTCCCTGCGCCACAAATGATATTCATATTCAGACTTAGACAACATAAAAATAAAATGCCTTAATGATTTTCCTACTCGTTCAAAGAGAATTTGCATCATATAACTATTGGGATAATTTTCATCATTTTCAAAACGCGACAATGCTTTGGCTGACATTAAACCTGCGCTGACATCTTCTTGTGACAATCCCATTGCCTCTCTGATACCTTTATAAATTTTTCCGATTTTCAATGTCTCACTATGCTGATACAAATTTATCCACCTGCTATCATTTTTATAAAATGTCTGACAATATTATATCGTGAAGCATAGCTTCATGATCGTTATCTACACTCGCTTCACTCACCAGTCTTTATTATATCGTGATTTCTTCACTCAATAATTTCGCCATATCTTTTTTACATATTATCTTGTGTACTATCTAACTGTATTGTACATATATCTAAGAGGTTTTTCAATTTACTTGCAGGAATTTTTTCATACAAAAAGACTGCCATTTTCGTGACAGTCTTTAGATTTTGCTCCCGATCTCCCAGTGAATACAAATTTATTCTGTTTTTAAGCTTCCGCTTTTTTTGCTTCCCCTTCCGGGAAAATGATTTTATTAACAAAGAAGAATACCACCATAGATACACCACCGTTTAATACGGTCGTTCCGATGTTATACAGCCAGTCCGGTACGAACATTCCTGCAACAGCAACCCAGATACAGTTGATAGAGTTTACGATACAGGTTACGATACAGAATGCAATCAGATACCACATTCCCTGATACCAGATGTTCCCTTTGCTGCGGAATACGAAGCTTCTCTGGATTGGGAAGTTGATACACTCACCAACTACCATTGCGATCATATATGCACAGAAATATGGAAGTCCGCCGTGTGCAGCGTCATAACCGATGATATTCCATTTGAATGTCTCTCCAAATAATGTGATGTCAATTCCCGGGAATCCGAAATCAACTTTTGGAAGCCCTGCAAATGCAAGTGGTAAAAACAGTAACATGAAATATTTCAGTACTGTGATAAGGTTACTTACGATAACGAATAAACCACCTTCACGAATCCATTTTGATGCGCCCGGATGCTTCTCTGCAAATCCAAGCCATAAGCCTTTGATTTTCTCCATAATATTAATCCCTTTCTCTCTGGACTGCGGAGCTCTTCCTTGCAGTTTCGGAATAACTTTCTGCATTTATGTTCCGCTTTACTTGTCTTAATCCTAACATAAGAATTCCTTTATGGAGAAAAATTGCATAATCTGTGCTTTTTTTAGCATAAATGGTATGGATTATCCTATTAATACCTCTTTTCCTTTAAATGCAAACCCATAATGTCTGATCTGCTCTTTTTCAAAACCTCGTCCCAAAAGTTCCGCATCATAATTTTTTTCTTCAATCTGTGAAAGTGCTGCCTGCACGGTTGCTTCTAAATCTGCTTCCTGTCTGCTATTATGCACCTTAAATTCCATGATCACTGCTGGAAGTCCCTGCCTCTTTCTGTCTCTTGGAATCAGCATGACATCATATCTGCCAAATCCGCTTTCCCGGTTAGAGCGTGTTTCGTAAATATCTGCCTGATCTGCCATAAGACCGAGCACAAATCCATGATAAAACCTTTCCGGTTCACAGTCTGCTCCCTGTCCACTTCCAACATCGAAATAGCTGAACGTTGCCATACAAACTCTCTGCATATAATAATTCATTGCATCCACATCACCCTGTATCAGTGCCTTCACAAATGCATTATAATTCGACAACGATCTGCCAAACCAGCCTTTGAACATGTTTGTAAACATACTGATGGTTTCCAGATTTGTAATGGAAAGTGTGTACCATGGCTCTCTTGTAATGCCCTCATACTTCAGATTTTCCACCTTCAGGTAGCCACCAGCCAAGAGAAGACTCCATACCGCATCCTCGTTCTGCTCTAACTGATCGAACACAATCTGTTCATCTATATTGACTGTAATATTTCCACCATCCAAAAGTGTTTCCATTCTGGTTTTCATTTCCGCTGAACCGGTCTGCAGCAGTTTGTCCACAAGACCATTTGAGCTGGTGGATGCCCAGTATGGCTTCAGTTCTTTTTTATCAAGATAATTCGTAATTGACCATGGATTATAAATATCTTTATGTGATCCAAACGTAAATCCGTCATACCATAATTTTACATCTTCTTTTTTATCACTTAGCTGGTATTTTTCCAGTGCCCCAAATACCTCTTGTTCTGTAAAGCCAAACGCCTCTGTATACTGGTCTGAAGTTGTGCTGACAACGTTAAGATTATTCAAATCCGAGAACATTGACTCTTTGGATACCCGTGTAATCCCTGTCATCAATGCACGTTCCAGCGAACTGTTTGTCTTAAACGTTGCATTGAACAGATTTCGCATAAATGAGGTTAATTCCTCCCAGTATCCATATATATATGATTCCTGCATAGGAGTATCATATTCATCCAATAAGACAATTGCCTTCTTCCCACTTATCCGCCCTAAACATTTGCATAGATAATTCAGACTGTCGCAGGCAGTAACATCATCCATATCTACTCTCTCTGCCAATACCTGCCTATATGCCATCTTCTCTGATTCACTTAGTTTTTCATTTTGGAGCAGATATGCATAATCCTCATACAAACCAGCAATCCGCGATTTGATCTGCTTTTTTGCATCTGCTGCATTATCTGCCTTTACCGATGCAAAGCTTACAAAAATTACCGGATATGTTCCCTGAATTTTTCTGTATGCTTCTTCGTTCCAGATATCTAATCCATCAAATAAATCAGACCGGTCTGCATATATATTAGAGAAGAAACAGTTAAGCATGCTCATATTCAATGTTTTTCCAAACCGCCTTGGTCGCGTGATGAGTGTGACATCATCCTGGCTTTCCCACCATTGCTTTATGAAATCTGTCTTATCAATGTAAAAGCACTGGTTTTCTCTTAAAGCTGCAAAATCCTGCTTTCCAATCCCGATCTTTCTCTGCATCACTGTCCCCCGCTTTCTGCTTCTATGTCATAATACACACCTTGGTAATCTTTTATCTGATACAAATTTCATGTCATTATACGTATTTTTATTATAGCTGTATTTATATATTCATGCAAATATAAATATCCACGCAAATCCCCGTTCATGTAAATGCAAATTCTACGCAAATCCCCATTCATTATCTTGCGTTTTCCTATTCCATAAAAAAGCCCCCACATGCTCCTTATCGAACACGCAGGGACTTTCCTGTCATATTTTAAGTTCTGTTATCCTTGCACACAGAGGTGCGGAATAATCTATTCTTCTTTCTTCTCTTCCGGTGTAACTTCTGCTGCTGTTTTTGCATGTTTTTTGCGATAGCGAACGATCACAAGTGCCATGCAGAGTACTACTAATAATACTGTTACAACATCAATTGTCACGAAGAGTTTTGTCATATTTGACATTCCGCTATCATCAGTAGTATTTGTATAATAACCGCTGTTTGCGATTGTATACATAATATTCTTGCATGATGTGCGAAGTGCGTTATTAAGAGTTGCACTTTCTGTATTTGTCAGCTGGTTAGATGCCTGAGAACTAAATCCGAGCATCAGGTCATTTCCTGTACGAACGCAGTGATCTGTGATCATGTATCCGTAAGAACCATCATAATCTGTGATGACCATTCCCTGGAATCCCCACTCATTACGAAGGATTGTTGTCAATGTGTCTTCATTTGAACATGCCGGAACAGTTCCGATCCAGTTGAAGGAAGACATTACTGCGATCTGTGTTCCGTCAAAATTCTTGATACATAATTCGAATGGTTTTAAGTAAATCTCACGGATTGCCTGCTCATTAGAATATGTAAGTAAGAATGCACATCTGTTTGTCTCCTGGTCGTTTAATGCAAAATGCTTGATGTAATTGTATGTGCCTTTTGTTGCCATCGCATTTACCTGGGCGGCTGCAAGTTTACCTGCAAGTACACCATCTTCTGAATAGTACTCGAAGTTTCTTCCTGCAAATGCAGAACGATGTGTGTTCATTGCCGGACCGTATACACCATAGTTATTTACATCTGCATACTCCTGTCCCATTGCAAGTCCAAGGTCATATAATAAATCTGTATTCCATGTCTGTGCCATTAATACTTCTGTCGGATATGCTGTTCCATAAGTTCCTGTAATGAAGTTGTTAACTCCAGCAGGTCCGTCACAGTCACTTGTTGCAACTTTTCCTACAGAATCGATCTGAGCTGTCTGCCATCCACCAAGGTTTACAAGTAATGACATATCTTCAAAGCTCATCTGGTCTAATAACTGATCCCACATCGGATCATCATAAGCCTTGCCTGTTAAATCTGCTAATGTAAGACCATTATCAGATCCTAATGTTGGCATTGTATCTTCTGCATTATCATATGCTGTAGAATCATAGTATGCTGTAGAATTTGCTTCTACTTCTTTTCTTGTTGCATCATCCATTACATAAGCTTCTTCAGCCGGTGCGGCTGTAGCTTCTGCATAGTTTGCAAATCCGTCTGCTCTGGAAAGATAGGTAACATTTCCTGCTGTGTAATCATTTAACTGATTTGTTGCAACAACATTATCTGTTGTACGTGCATTCTCGCTGTAGTTGATATCTGAATCTACAGTAAAGTTTGCCTGATCTAATACTGTATGGGAATCAGATCTGACAGATACTGTGTATTCACCGGCTTCAAGAATATATCCGCCGCCTGCTACTTTGATCTCGTTTGCATCATAAGATGCCATATCTTCTTTGTTGATTGTAAACTCAACTGTTTCAGATTCACCCGGTGCGATCTCACCTGTTTTTGCATAATCAATTAAGTTTACGGAAGCTTTCTCGATTCCTCCGTTTGTATAAGGTGGTGTGAAGTATACTTCTACAACATCCTTACCTGCAACATCGCCTGTATTTGTAACTGTTACATTGAATGTTACATTGTCTCCATTATCAGAGAAATCATTCATTTTCTGTTCAAATGTTGTATAAGATAATCCGTAACCAAATGGATATTTTACAACATCCTCATAATTGATCACACCATCATCAGATGCTGTCTCATAATATTTGTATCCTACATAGATACCTTCTACATAATCAACAAAGGAAACTGTTCCTTCGTATGCTGTATCAGAAGCTGCGATTGCTTCTTTTAAATCATCTACATTGTTGTATGCAAATGCTCCAATGTTATTATAGTATGGAGTCTGTGTTAAATCTTTTACATAAGTATCAACTGTTTTTCCGGATGGATTCACAGATCCGTTGATGATCTCACCGAGTGCAGCCATACCTGTCTGACCTGTACCAGGTGCAAGGATTACTGCTCCGATAGAATCATAGTTGTCTACCCAGTCAAGTTCCATTGGGTTGTTTGCGTTGATCACAACGATTACTTTACTGAATTCTGAGCAAACCTTATCAAGCATTGCTTCCTCTGTATTAGAGAGTTCAAGATAAGATTCTCCTGCATCAAAATCATCATAATCACCGTTGTTAGTGTAGGAAATATTTGTATATGCATAGTTTGCAGGATTTACAGAAACTTCATCTGCCACATTGTAAGTGCCATGGATAACAGAGTTCATGTCTGTAGGAAGATCATATCCTTCACCACCGCCACGGCTGATCACTACCATTGCTACATCAGAAAAGCTTTCTGCTTCGCCCATGACATCATCTGTATAATAATCTGCTGTAGGTTCCGGTAATGTGATATCAAAGGATCCGTCTCCGCCTAAAATTGTTGCAGCCGGTCTGTCTGCGCGGTAATCTGTGTACATTTTGGTCAGGGACTCATTTGTCTTATATCCTGCATCTGATAAAGACTGTAAAATACTTACTACAGAAGATGTATCTGCAGAACCTGAACCTGTACCACCATAGATAGGGTTTGTAGATGCCCATCCAAATACGTTCATGGAATCCACATCACTGCTAAGAGGTAATAATCCATTATTCTTTACAAGAACCATACCTTCTTCGCCGACTTTTTTGATCACTTCATTACTTGCTGCTTTTGCTTCATCGGATACTGTTCCGCCACCGTTTAATACAACGGAAAGGTTTGTGTAAAGCGGTCCGTAGCAAACCATGTTTACCATGGTCACAAGTGCGAGTACCCATGCTAAGGAAGCTCCCCAGCGAACTAAATGTCTTTTTCCTTTTGGTGCAATAAAATGTGCAGCTACTAATAATACAATCAATACTAAAATAGAAATAAGGATTGCATAAATGTATCCGCTGCAGTTTGTTACATATGTTGTAACGTCTGCTTCACTGACACCGAGGCCTCCTAAAATAGGAACCAGAATTGAAATAATAAACTCGATCATCTCTAAATCCTCCCAAGATTTATTTTGTCCGTTCCGGACTTTGTAGTTATAATCTATCATAAAGTACTTTTCTTATGGAAAAATTGCATAATCTGCATTATTTTTGCATAAACGGTATTACACGTTGTGAGTTTCAGACAAAAATAACGCTATGTTTTCATGCACAATGCACAAACCATAGCGTTATAAATCAAAAAATGCGAATGTTTAACCGTCCGTATTCTATTTGACACAGTTATCCGTTCTGCACTTCGTCAGATGCAGTTTTTTTCATTGGAATCAAAATCTTCAGATCAAACCAGTTTTCTTTTGTGTCAATACTGACTGCGCCGTCGTATTTATTTACCGTATAGCGGATACTCTTGATTCCGTAACCGTGAAACTCTTTTTCCTTCTTGGTTGTCAGGAAACGTCCTTCTTTCACTTTCAAACTACCTTCGTAGTAATTTTCAAAACGCAAGATCAAAAAATTCTTCTGCTGGGACACAGTCACATGGATCAGCCGCTTTTCCTTGTCTGCAATCTTGAGTTCACACTCGATCGCGTTGTCGAGCGCATTTCCGAAAATACTGCAGATATCCATGATATCCATAAAATCAAGCAGCGTTCCATCTGCCACGCAGGTAAACGTGATCCCATGCTTTGCGCAGTATAAACTCTTGCTTGTCAGCACTGTATCAAGCACTTTATTTCCGGTCTTGTTCTGTGCTTCGTACTGCCTGATCTCATCTTCCATGTGATTTAAAAACTCATTTCTTTTTTCCGGGTCAGTCTCGCTCCGGAGCACAGCGATCTGATGTTTTAAGTCGTGATATTTATAATTGATGAGATCGATACTCTCACGTGACTGCTTGTACTGCACATACTGATTCTGTAAAACATTCTGCACTGCTTCTAACTCCCTGCGCACACGGAGTTCGCCACACTGGATCAGATGCGCATACAAAACTGCAATTCCACCGAAATCAACGATCGTGCGGATCTGACCGATTTCAAGCGCATATCCATTTGCAAACGTGTCCGCATTGGAAACAAAACTCAGATTGCTAACCGCAAACACTGCGATGACGATCACTGCTGCGGAAAAATATTCTTTAAAGCTGATGTTCAGCTTTCCATCTTTTGGAAGATGCTGCTGCAATAATTTCCACAATAAAAAGAATACTGCACCATAAACCGCCGCAAGCATGATACTCTTTGTCGCCTTGCCCGGCAGCTCATTTGTCCAGACAGTACATACAATCTGCCATTCCAAAGATGCCATAAATTCCGCTACAACAAATGCGATCATGCCAAAATATCCGGCATCCTGAAAATTCACGTCACAGCAGAAATAAATGAACCCGACCATCAGAGATACTGCGGCGATCATACACGGAATCCAGAAATAGATCGGCA
>OCHD01002102.1_pt1 | contig 11474 bp, 6 predicted proteins | sample 1538481 | NCBI WGS metagenome assembly OCHD01 (sample SAMN04571699, study PRJEB22368) | human gut metagenome | biome: human gut; material: stool | host: Homo sapiens | place: Luxembourg | collected 2012-09-07
TGCGGAAGCCCTGTTTGCGGGCGGTGAGGCTGCAGTGGGCATTGACTTCCTCCGACACTTTAACTATCGTATCAGTGGAGAATATGTCTATACTTATAATTGCGATGAACATATTCCTCTAAGTTTCTCGCCTCCTGCTTCACTCCGCAATACACTGACGTGGCGATATAAAGAGTTCAGCATTTATGGTGAGGTACAGCATATTGCCGCACAACACCGGGTGGCACGAAATGAAGATCCCACTCCCGGAGCGCAGCTGTTGAATGCCGGAGTATCTGCCAACCTCCGGATAGGAGGTATATGGGCCGAGGTGACTTTATCAGCCCGGAATTTATCCGGTGCCAAATACTTTAATCATCTTAGTTTTTACCGGAAAGTAGAAATCCCCGAACCGGGACGGAACTTTCAGATTTTAATTAAAGTACCATTTAAAAGTTTATTAAAATGAAAACAAAAAATTATTTGTCAATAATCAGTATCTTATTTTTTTCTTTTCTGTTCGTGTCATGCTCTAAAGAAGACGAAGGTGATACGATAAAACCCGTTATTGATCTGCTGGAACCTGAAGAAGGCGCTATATTAAGGATCGGAAGTTCTCATGGAGTACATTTTGAGATGAATCTTCACGATAATGAAGCGATTGCTTCCTATAAGATTAATATTCACAACAACTTTGACGGTCATTCGCATACCAGGGCATCGGAAGCGGGAATAACCAAGCCTTTTACATTTGAAAGGACCTATACGGATAAGGCCGGACAGAAAGATGCATACGTACATAACCATGATATTAAAATACCGGCTGATGCCACTCCGGGAAACTATCACCTGATGGTTTACTGTTTAGATCAGTCGGGCAATGAAACTTATGTAGTACGTAATATTGTGTTAAGCGTGGAAGGAGGTGAAGAGGGAGAACATCACCATGATGAACACCATCATGATTAAATAGAATACCTGAGCCTGAATATGAGTGGGACCATACCGACGGATGAGGAGTTAGAAAATCCCGTCTCCAGGTATGGTCTTCTTTTGTGTGTCGTTCTTTATTGCTTGATAATTAGCCTTCTCACCTCTCTTTTTTCATCCTCTTTTTCTGATAAACGACCTCTTTTACCCTTTTTTGATGGGACAAAATCTGTATTTTCTACCGATTTATTGCGATTAATAAAAAAGAACAGTTAATTTTGCGCAATCATTTCATCTAAAAAGAATGGCTGACGACTCTTTATTTTTAATAGATATTGATAAGATACTTCAGACGAAAGCTCCGAAGCACTACAAGTACATACCAAAGTTTGTCGTCTCCTATCTGAAGAGAATTGTACATCAGGAAGAATTAAATGTTTTTCTGCGCGATTCGAAAGATAAAGTGGGAGTCGATTTTCTGGGGGCTTGTCTTGAGTTTCTGGATGCAAAGTTGGAGGTGAAAGGTCTGGAAAATATTCCGAAAGACGGTTTATATACGTTCGTGTCCAATCATCCGCTGGGAGGACAGGACGGTGTTTCTCTCGGATATATTTTGGGACGTCATTTCGATGGGAAGGTGAAGTATCTGGTGAATGATTTGCTGATGAACCTTCATGGCTTGGCACCGTTGTGCATTCCTATTAATAAAACAGGCAAACAGGCAAAAGATTTTCCTAAGATGGTAGAAGCCGGATTCAAGTCGGACGATCAACTGATAATGTTTCCCGCTGGACTTTGTTCCCGGCGGCAGAACGGAGTGATTCGCGATCTTGACTGGAAGAAAACATTTATCGTAAAAAGTGTTCAGTTTCAGCGCGATGTGATTCCTGTCCATTTTGAAGGGCGTAACTCTGATTTCTTTTATAATTTGGCTAATTTATGCAAGGCACTGGGGATTAAGTTTAATATTGCTATGCTTTACCTGGCGGACGAGATGCTGAAAAATCGCCATAAAACATTCACCGTCACTTTCGGAAAACCCATTCCGTGGCAAACATTCGATAAGTCGAAAACTCCGGCAGAGTGGGCACAATATGTGAAAGATATCGTGTATAAACTGTAACAGATTAAGGAACAACTACTAACAAAGTATATGGAAGAAGTTATTGAACCGGTAAGCAAGGAGCTGATTATAGCTGAGTTGACTGAAGACAAGCGGTTGCGTATGACCAATAAGAGTAATAATCAGATATACATTATTACTTATCAGGACTCTCCTAATATTATGCGGGAGATCGGGCGTCTGCGTGAGATTGCCTTTCGGGCTGCAGGAGGTGGTACGGGGCTGTCAATGGATATCGATGAGTATGATACGATGGAGAATCCGTATAAACAATTGATTGTATGGAATCCTGAGGCAGAAGAAATTTTAGGAGGCTATCGGTATATTCTGGGGACGGATGTGCGTTTTGACGAGCATGGTGCTCCGGTTCTTGCTACTTCGCACATGTTCAATTTTTCGGATAGATTTGTGAAGGAATTCCTGCCTACCACTATTGAACTCGGGCGTTCGTTCGTTACATTGGAATATCAGTCAACCCGTGCCGGGAGCAAGGGGCTATTTGCTTTGGATAATCTGTGGGACGGATTGGGGGCATTGACGGTTGTGATGCCAAATGTAAAATATTTCTTTGGTAAAGTAACGATGTATCCCAGTTACCACCGTCAGGGAAGAGACATGATCCTTTACTTCCTGAAGAAGCATTTTGGAGATAAAGACGGACTTATCACTCCGATGAAACCGCTGGAAATGGAGACGGATGAGGCTGAACTGGCAAGGATTTTCTGCAAAGATTCATTTAAGGATGACTACCGGATACTTAACGGTGAGATCCGTAAACTCGGTTTTAATATTCCACCGTTAGTGAATGCTTATATGAGTCTCAGTCCGACCATGCGTATGTTTGGTACGGCTATCAATTACGGTTTTGGAGATGTAGAAGAGACCGGTATCCTGATTGCCGTTGACGAAATCCTTGAAGAGAAACGGATGCGTCATATCGAATCGTTCGTGAAAAACGATCCGGAAGATTGCCAGATAACTTCCGGGGTGAATAAGGTTTTCACACCGAAAGTCGTTACACCGCAGGAAGACTGTTCCCGTTGATTTTGCGATAAAGATCCAGGGCAAAGACATCGGTCATGCCCGAAATATAATCGAGCACCGCCTGTACTCTCTCGTAGAGTGCAGGCGCTTTTATATTATATTGTCCCGATACGCGGTTAATGAGCAGCTGTGAGTAAGCCTTCTCCGGCGAAGTGACGGCATCGATCATCAATTCAAGGAGTGTATTGATAACCCTGAACCCCGCCAGCTCAATGTCCAATACATCCCGTGAACGGTAAATCTTGCTGAAAGATACCTCCGAACAATGCTTGTATGCTTTTCCCGGACGTTCTGATATATGCTTGATCAGAGCCCCTTCAAAGGTTCCTGAAAGTATTTCGGTTTCGTTATTTAAAAATACCTGAGTGCACTCCTTTATCAACAACCCGATAACTGATGAGCGGAGGTAAGCGATCTGTTCGTTCGTGTCTTTGACAATATCGAACGTTTTTCGGATATGTGTCTGGCGTTCATCTGCGAAGTAAGCTAACAACAGTTCTTTGGTTTCTTCTGTAGTGAGGATTTTCAATTTATGGGCATCCTCGATATCCATCATCTGGTAACAGATGTCATCGGCAGCTTCTACCAGATAGACCAACGGGTGGCGTGCGTATTTTAAAGGACGGTCGCTGAGCTGAATAAGACCCAGTTCCGTTGCGATACGGCGAAATCCCTCTTCTTCGGTGGTGAAGAATCCGAATTTGGACTTATTTCCTGCGAGGCTTGATGAAAAAGGGTATTTTACGATAGAGGCCAAGGTTGAATAAGTCAGGACAAATCCACCTTTCCGACGTCCTTCGAATTGGTGTGTCAACAATCGGAATGCATTTGCGTTCCCCTCAAAATGTGTCAAATCATTCCATTCCATCGGTGAGAGCTTCTCTTGGAGCTGAGCTCCTTTTCCTTCTGAAAAGAAGGTAGAAATGGCCTTTTCACCGGAGTGACCGAAAGGAGGGTTACCCAGGTCGTGCGCCAGACAGGCGGCAGAGACGATGGAACCGATCTCGGGCAGGAAAGAGTCTTGCAGTTCGGGCTGTCGGGCGAGGATCGCTTTCGATACATCGTTGCCTAACGAACGTCCTACACAAGATACTTCAAGGCTATGTGTCAGTCGGTTGTGAACAAAAATACTGCCCGGAAGGGGAAAAACCTGGGTTTTGTTCTGAAGCCTTCTGAAAGGGGCGGAGAAGACAAGACGGTCATAGTCCCGCTGAAACTCCGAACGGTTTTCCTGACGCTCTTCGTGAAACTCTTCCATGCCGAAACGCTTAGCTGAAATCAATCTTTTCCAGTCCATCATGATCTTTACAATTTGGTATTTGCACATTATTTAACTGCAAAAGTATGAATTTTAGGCTCAAATTGCGTATTTTCGCCCGTTAAATAGTAAACAGACTGAATATGAACATACAAGTAATCAATAAATCGAAGCACCCGCTTCCCGCATACGCGACCGAACTTTCTGCAGGAATGGATATCCGCGCTAATATTTCCGAACCTATCTCTTTGGCTCCCATGCAACGATGCCTGGTTCCTACAGGACTGTTCATAGCTCTGCCACAGGGATTTGAGGCGCAAATTCGTCCTCGGAGCGGACTGGCTTTGAAGAAAGGGATTACTGTGCTGAATTCTCCCGGTACCATCGATGCAGATTACCGTGGTGAGATTTGCATCATCCTGGTAAATCTTTCGGCTGAGACGTTTGTCATAGAAGATGGGGAGCGTATTGCACAGATGGTCATTGCGCGCCACGAACAAGCTGTATGGAAAGAAGTTGAGGTACTGGACGAAACGGAACGCGGCGCGGGTGGTTTCGGACATACCGGAAGAGGATAGATGTTCGGTCGAATCAATAATTGTAGTAAAATGAAAATAAATAAATTGCTTTTCGGAATGCTGCTGCTTCTGTTGGCTTCCTGCGGTTCATCCCGCAAGGTGGAGAAACAATCGGAGCAAGTTGCCGTTCAGGAAATAAATCTCACTCCGGAGCAGCAACGTAAATATGACTATTTCTTTCTTGAAGCATCGCGCCTGAAAGTGAAAAAGGAGTATACGGCTGCTTTCGACCTGTTGCAGCATTGCCTGGCCATCAATCCGACCGGTTCGGCAGCTCTATACGAGATTGCCCAGTATTATCTTTTCCTTAAACAAGTGCCGCAAGGACAAGAGGCATTGGAGAAAGCAGTCGCTTATGCCCCTGATAATTATTGGTATAGTCAGGCATTGGCCGGTCTGTACCAACAGCAGGATCAGAAAGAAAAAGCGATAGGAATACTCGAAAAGATGGCAACGCGTTTTCCCGCTAAACAAGATCCGTTGTTCAACCTGCTCGATTTATATAATCAGAAGGAAGACTATGGTAAAGTTATTTCTACCCTGAACCGTATAGAGGAAAAAACGGGAAAGAATGAGCAGATCACCATGGAGAAGTTTCGTATCTATCTGCAAATGAAGGACGACAAAAAGGCTTTTGAAGAAATAGAGAGCCTGGTCAATGAGTATCCGATGGACTACCGCTATCAGGTGATTCTGGGAGATGTCTATATGCAGAATGGCAAGAAGCAGGAAGCTTATGATACTTATAAGAAAGTACTTGCCGCAGAACCGGACAATCCGATGGCATTGTTTTCATTGGCTTCGTATTACGAGCAGACCGGACAGAAAGAACTGTTTGAACAACAGATGGATACTTTGCTACTGAACCGGAAAGTTCCTTCGGATACAAAGGTGAATGTGATGAGGCAGTTTATCGTCCAGAGCGAACAGGAGGGAAAAGACAGTACACAGGTTATCGGACTCTTTGACCGGATGATGCAGATGGATATGGATGATGTGCAAATTCCGATGCTTTATGCACAGTATCTGCTATCCAAAGGAATGGAGGCACAGTCTATTCCGGTATTGGAGCAAGTAGTACAGATAGATCCTACCAATAAAGCAGCACGCATGACTTTATTAGGTTCCGCCATCCGGAAGAATGATTATGAGCAGGTGATTAAGATCTGTGAGCCGGGGATTGAGGCAACTCCGGATGCCTTGGAGTTTTATTTTTATCTGGTTATTGCATATAATCAGGCCGAACATTGGGACGATGTACTGGAAGTCAGCCGGAAAGCACTAGAACATGTCACTCCGGAGAGTGACAAGCAAATGGTCTCCGATTTCTATACAATTATAGGTGATGTATATCATACCAAGAAGTTGATGAAGGAGGCATATGCAGCGTATGATTCAGCTTTGGTTTACAACCCGTCCAATATAGGTGCACTAAATAATTATGCTTATTATTTATCGGTAGAGCGCAGAGATCTCGATAAGGCAGAGGAGATGAGCTATAAAACCGTAAAAGCCGCACCGAACAATGCTACTTATCTGGATACTTATGCCTGGATTCTTTTTGAGAAGGGAAACTATGCTGAGGCCCGTATCTATATTGACGATGCCATCAAGAATACCAAACCGGAAGAAGAGAGCAGCGTGGTGTTTGAACATTGCGGGGATATCTATTTTATGACCGGTGACGTAGAAGGTGCTTTGAAATATTGGAAGAAAGCACTGGAACTGGGCACTGAATCGAAAACACTTAAACAGAAAATAGAAAAAAAGAAATACATTGCAGAATGAAAGGAAGTAAGTTGAAACAAACTGTCATTAAACAGTCTTACCTGCTGCCTTTGCTACTTATGGTAGTTCTGCTTGCAGGTTGTAAAACATCAAAGGTGGTCAAGACTACACCGGTAGAACCGGCTTATCTGTCATCTAAACTGCAACTGACAGTGCCCAACAAAAACGGCAGTATGACCGTAAGCGGCAGCATGAAGATGAAAAGCGGTGAACGGATCCAGTTATCTGTCCTGATGCCGGTATTCCGCTCGGAAGTAATGCGTATGGAAGTTACCCCGGATGAGGTGTTACTGATTGACCGTATGAATAAACGTTATGTGCGGGCAACCCGTGATGAGCTAAAGGGAATACTGCCCGAGAATGCTGATTTTGACCGGTTGGAGAAACTTTTGTTCAAAGCTTCACTTCCGGGTGAGAAAAAGCTCACAGGACGTGAATTGGGAATTCCATCTCTGGAAAAGGCAAAGGTGAGACTATCTGATTTCTCGACTGCCGAATTCGAATTAATACCTACTGAGGTATCGTCCAGATACACTCAAGTAGCATTGGAGGATCTGTTAAAAATGCTGATGAAACTATGAACCGCTTTCTTTTGATTCTGATAAGCTGTCTCTGTCTGACAACTACGATTTCAGCTCAGTCCAATAAACTGATCAAAGAGCTGGAAAGTAAACGTGGTGCCCTGCAACAACAGATTGCGGAGACTGAGTCATTGCTGAAGAACACAAAGAAAGATGTGGGTAGCCAGTTGAACGGACTTGCTGCCCTTACCGGACAAATAGAGGAGAGAAAGCGCTATATCATTGCCATAAACAATGATGTGGAGGCTGTAGGCCGAGAGATTGCCGGATTAGAGCGGCAGCTCAGGGGACTCCAGCGGGATCTGAAGGATAAGAAGAAGAAGTATGAATCTTCCGTACAGTATTTGTATAAGAATAAGTCGGTTGAGGAGAAGTTGATGTTTATCTTTTCTGCCAAAAGTCTCGGGCAGACCTATCGTCGCCTTCGTTATGTGAGGGAGTATGCCACTTATCAGCGTTTGCAGGGGGAGGAGATCCTGAAGAAGCAAGAACAGGTGAATCGTAAAAAGAAAGAGCTTCAGCAGGTGAAGGTTGCTAAAGAAAATCTGTTGCGCGAACGGGAAGGTGAAAAGGCTAAACTGGAAGCACAGGAAAAAGAAAAACGTGAGATCGTTGCCGGTTTGCAAAAGAAACAGAAAGGATTGCAAAGTGAGATTAGTAAGAAACGGCGTGAGGCCAACCAACTAAATGCAAAAATTGATAAGCTGATTGCCGAAGAGATAGAACGTGCACGTAAGCGTGCTGAAGAGGAAGCTCGTCGGGAAGCGGCGGCCCGTCGGAAAGCAGCTGCCAAAGAAAGTAAATCGTCTTCGATGGGAGGCGGTACGGTTCCAGCAAAGAAGAAAGCAGAACCTTTGGAACGTTTCACCATGAGCAAGGCCGACCGTGAACTCTCGGGTAATTTTGTAAGTAACAGAGGTAAATTGCCGATGCCTATTACGGGACCCTACATTATTACCAGCCACTACGGACAATATGCTGTGGAAGGATTACGTAACGTAAAACTTGATAATAAAGGAATTGATATACAAGGGAAACCGGGTGCACAGGCCCGTGCTATTTTTGATGGAAAAGTGGCTGCCGTGTTCCAATTGAACGGACTTTTCAATGTACTGATACGCCATGGTGATTATATCTCGGTATATTGTAATCTTTCATCCGCTTCCGTGAAATCAGGTGATACGGTAACGACCCGGCAGGCTATCGGTCCGATTTTCTCGGATGGTAGTGACAATGGACGGACTGTTCTTCATTTCCAGTTGCGCAGGGAGAGGGACAAACTGAATCCGGAGCCATGGCTGAACCGATAAATGCTTTCAGACAGATTATGCACATACATAACAACAAGTCGTTTTTTTAATCTTAAATGAATACAACACATGCGAATCATCACTCTACTAATTACCTTATTTGCTTTTGGGATAACACCGTTACAGGCATTCTCCTATTTTTCTTTTAAGAAGTATCAGGTAGAAGACGGATTATCACATAACACAGTCTGGTGCGCCATGCAAGATAGCTATGGCTTTATATGGCTGGGAACGAGCGACGGTTTAAATTGCTATAACGGACGTGGTAACAAGGTTTACAGAAATGTCCTGAATGATAAGTTTTCGCTAGAGAACAACTTTGTGCAGGCACTTTTTGAGGAAGAGAACCACAATATATGGGTCGGAACCAACTGGGGACTTTATATCTACGACCGTGAATACGATCGTTTCACTTATTTTGATAAGAAGACCCGCTATGGCGTTTTTATCAGTAGTGAGATAAAGAAAATAATAAAGTCCGAAAGCGGTTTGATCTGGATTGCCACTTTGGGACAAGGATTATTTGTTTATAATCCTCAAACGGATGTGTTGACACAGAATAGTCTTCAGACCTCTTTCGTATGGGACGTTTGTGAGAATAACTCTGGACATATCTATGCCTCTTCTTTACAGGAAGGTTTGCTTTGCTTCGATGAAAACGGTAAATTCCTGCAGTCCTATCCTCTTTTGTCTGCCGGCAATAATCCCGATAATTATCGTATCAACTGTTTGCTCGATATCCGGAGTGATATCTGGTTCGGTGCGGGGAGCAACTTGTTGTACTGTCTGAACGAGCGTACCGGCAACCTGGACTGCTATAATGCATCCCATCTGAATTTCGGTGCGATCCGTTGTCTGCTGAACTACTCGGAAACAGAGCTTCTGGTGGGTACCGACAATGGGCTCTACCTTTTTGACTTACATGATAAAAACTTCTCACGAATCGATAATCCGTCAGATCCCAGAAGCTTGAGCGACCAGTCTATCAATGCAATGATGCGCGATGCAGAAGGTGGAATCTGGGTGTTGACCAATTTGGGAGGAGTGAATTATCTGGCTAAACCGACTAAAAGATTCGATTATTATCCTCCTGTTTATCGGGATGGAGGTGTGGCTGCTGGAAAAGTAGTAGGTCCTTTTTGCGAAAATGCTGCCGGGGATATCTGGGTGGGTACTCGTGATGGGTTGTGTTTCTTCGATGTCTCCACTCATCAACTGACCGCTTATCCGATAGGCGGAGGCGTGGATAAGAAGTACGACATACGTTCTTTGTTGTTGGATGGCGAGCGTTTGTGGATTGGTACTTATGCCGAAGGGTTGAAGGTACTCGACCTCCGGACCGGCCATGTGAAATCGTACAATCATCTGCAGGATACTCCGAACACAATTTGCAGTGACGATGTCCTGGCAGTATATAAAGATCGAAGCGGGGATATTTTTGTAGGAACCAGTTGGGGACTGTGTCGTTACAATCCCCGGGAAGACAATTTCTCGACAATTACCACAGTAGGGTCAATGGTCTCTGTGGTTGATATTCTGGAAGACATGTACGACAATCTTTGGATTGGTACATCCAACAGCGGTGTGTTTCGTTTTAATACCCGGAACGGGCATTGGAAACATTTCCAGCATGAAAGGAATGATTCGACTACCATCACTAATAATTCCGTAATTACATTATTTGAAGATCTGAAAGGTACCATGTGGGTTGGTACCAATGGAGGCGGACTTTGTTCGTTCGATCCGAAGACCGAAACATTTATTGATTTCGATCCGGATAATACAATATTGCCCAACCGGGTCATCTACTCCATTGAACAAGACAAGACCGGTGACTTCTGGATATCCAGTAATGCCGGGTTGATAACGATCAATCCGATCACAAAGCAGCATTTCCGCCAATTTACGGTGAATGACGGACTGCAAGGCAATCAGTTTACAGCCCAATCTTCATTGAAAACAGCAAGTGGTAAACTCTATTTCGGCGGAATCAGTGGCTTCAATTCTTTTGTCCCCGATCAATTCATGGATAATCAGTACATCCCTTCCGTATATATTACCGAAATACGCCTGCCTTATACGACGGATGAACGGCTGGTGCAGGATATTCTTCATCTGGAAGGTCCCCTCTATCGTGCGGAAACCATAACGTTACCTTACGAACATAATACTTTCTCTGTGAGCTTTGTAGCCTTGAGTTACGAAGATCCTTTGAAAAACCGTTATTCTTACCGCCTGAAAGGAGATAAAGAGTGGGTTATTAACTCCGAACAGAATACGGCTTCTTATACCAATTTGCCTCCGGGCAAGTATGAGTTTGAGGTACGGGGTTCGAACAACGATCATAAATGGAATGACCAGACTACTTCCTTGCTGATTGTAGTCACGCCTCCATGGTGGCTGACTACATGGGCATATTGTGTCTATACACTTCTCCTCCTCGGTCTTGCCTATTATGCAGGCTGGCATTGGAACCGGCATGTGAAGAAGAAATACAAACGTCGTATGGAAGAGTACCAGACTACGAAAGAAAAAGAGGTCTACAAGTCGAAGATCAGTTTCTTTATTAATCTGGTGCATGAAATCCGTACTCCACTGAGTCTGATTCGGCTTCCTCTTGAGAAACTATTGGAAGATAAACGAGAAGGGCGGGATGCCAAGTACTTATCGGTAATCGACCGGAATGTCAATTACCTTTTGGGGATTACCAACCAGTTGCTCGACTTTCAAAAAATGGAAAATGGTGGGGTGCAGTTGAGTCTGAAGAAGTGTGATATCAACCAATTGGTAAGTGATGTTCACAGCCAGTTTACGAGTCCCGCCGAACTGAAAGGCATCTCAGTGATGCTCGATCTGCCGGAAGGCGAGATCTTTGCTTCGGTC
>OCHD01002123.1_pt1 | contig 11382 bp, 7 predicted proteins | sample 1538481 | NCBI WGS metagenome assembly OCHD01 (sample SAMN04571699, study PRJEB22368) | human gut metagenome | biome: human gut; material: stool | host: Homo sapiens | place: Luxembourg | collected 2012-09-07
ACGTCCGCCATAAGGATTTCTGTGGATATTGTTACCCGGTCCGTAAAGAATCGCAACGCCTGCAGACAGACAGTTATTACCGATCACTTTACCAATTTCTGTCATAATATCCGTATTGAAAGTTGCTGCCATCACATCCTCAGATGTAAATGCAGTTGCTGTCAGTTTTTCTTTATCCGTATTGCCGAATAAGGAAGCGGTCAATCCCTGTGGTCCGTTCTCATCACGGGAACCCGGAGCCTGGATCGATTTGATCGGCATTGTCCAGTGGAAGGAGTCGCCAATTAAAGTTACCATCTCGTCATAGGTAAGCTGGTCTAATAAAGTATCCCAGTCAGCATCGTCATAATCTTTGCCGATCATATCGTATAAAGTAAGACCATTTTTTGCTCCTAATGTCGGCATCTCTACCGTATCATAATCTGCTGCATCATACTGGACTACCTGCAGGTCATCGATCATAGTATCTGTCAATGAAAATACCGGAGATTCTGCTGGGAATGTTCCCTCCCAGTCATTACGTGAAAGGTAAGTTACGGAGTTATCTCCGGCACCTTCGTAAAGGTTCATATCGGAATCAGATAACTGGTTTGTCACCTCTGCACCGCTCTTAGACACTGCATAAGTAGTGGTATCTAATGTGTCATTTGTCCACTGGAATGTAAGTTCTGCATTACCTTCTGCATCCATTCCATTCTCAGTTGTAAATCCTTTTGCTGCAAGAATGTTGTTTACAGCGTTGTGTGCATCTGTTGCTGCTGTAAAATAATAATCACCTGCATCTAAGATATATGTTTTTGCACCGTATGCATCATAAGATGCGATATCTGCCCTGTCCACATTGATCGTTAATGTCTGGGACTCACCCGGAGCTAAAATATCTGTTTTGCCGAATCCGCATAACTGTACTGCAGATTTCTCTACAGAATTCTCTTTGTCATACTCTGTATATGGAGACTGTGCGTAAATCTGAACGGTCTCTTTTCCTGAATAAGTATCACCTGTATTGGTAACTGTCACATTAAAGTTATAAGAATCTGTCGCAGCATCATAAACGCCCGTCATGTCACTGTACTCGAAATCTGTATAGCTTAATCCATAACCGAATGGGAATGCCACATCATCACTGTATACATAGCTTCCTGCATTTCCGGTTCCCATAACCGTGTCTTCATAACGTGTTTCATAATATTTGTATCCAACGTAGATACCTTCCTGATATACCATGTAGCTTTTTGCTTTTTCAGGGATCAGTTCTTCTGTATAGCCTTCATAAATCATTGGCGTGAAGTTCGCCATGGCTGGTGAAGAGTAATTATCATAGCAGTAAGTATCCACAAGGCTACCGGATGGATTGACGTTACCTGCAAGGATATCAGCCACTGCATTGATACCTGTAATTCCGACATCGCCGATCCACAGACAGGCATCTACATTATAAATATTATCTTTTAAGAAATCTAACTGTAAGGTGTTTGCGGAGTTGATCAGCACGATAATTTTGCTAACAGTTCCGTCTGCTTTCATTGCTGCCACATTGGAAAGCATTTCTTTTTCATTGTCATCTAATGCAAGATAATTGACATCACCGTATGCAAGGTCAGCACCCTCACCACCTACACGGGATAATGTGACGATCGCTGCATCACCATAAGAAGTGACAGAATCTTTCACTTCGTCTGTGTACTCATTCCATGGAACCTCTGTTACAACGGCACTTTCAGTTGCGATCGTACCACCATTTCCACGTTTGTACATTCCCATCTCTTCGGATTCATAGAAGTTCCAGAGTGTTTCATTTACATTGAAACCTGTTTTTTCCATTGCAGTTTTTAATGTATCTGCTGTGGAAGCATCAATGTTACCGGATCCTGTACCACCATAAACAAGGTTTACAGATGAATTGGAAAACAGACTGACATTGGCACCTTCTGCTAAAGGAAGTGCATTGTTCTCATTCATAAGAAGCGCTGCACCCTCTGCCTCCACCTGCTGAACAAGCTGTAATCCATAGTCAACCATATCTTCTGTAGACTCAAAGTCAGAGGTAAAGTACTGTGCGCTTTGATCCTCATTCTTTAATTTCCAGAATGTTCCTCCGACGAAAATGGCCAGTGAATTATCAAAAACGTTTAATAAGCTGTACAGCGGCACGAAGATCACTGCCAGAATCGCACATACGATCGATAATCCTTTCCATGGACGGATCGCTCTGTGTTTTGCTTTACGGAAAGCCTTCTTGCGGGCTTTCACTTCTTTTTTGTTCTCTCCCATAATTTTTCTCCATTTCTTTTTTCAAATTCCGTCATTTTGACGAACTTTGTTTACTTTGTGTTTTCATTTTATTAAAATTTTGTTAAAAAATCAACAAACCCGCCCTAGTCGGTTCTTTTTATGACGTAAGTGGTCATTTGAATTCTTCCGGCACATCCTCATAAGTTTTCCATTTTTCCATGGCTTCTTCCAGTGACGTTCCCTCACTTACAGCGTGTTTTCTCACAGCATTGACAGCCTGGATCTCTTTCATTCTGGCTCCTGTTAAAGTGTAGCCTTTCATTGCCCAGAGTGTTGCAAGCCATGCGATCATCGGAACAATACAGAACAGAATCAGAACAACTCCATGCATTCCAGAAGAATATGGTGTCTTGCTGTCCGGTAATGTCTGGATACCGATCATTGCAACTGCTGCACCAACGATGGTAGATCCAAGAGAACTTACTAATTTATCTACAAGTGAGAACAATGTTCCCATAATACCTGGCACATACTGTCCGGAACGGTATGTCTCATAATCGGAACAGTCTGCAACCATCGGAATCGGCATATCTGCTGTTGCATAATATGCACCATAACCGATACCAAAGAATAACACAAATAACACCGTGTATACATTGATGGATCTCAGGCTTAAGTTAAATGCCGGAACCCCCTGCTTCCATAACAGCAACAACACTAAAACTCCAATGTACATGACCAGCGCAAGCATTGTATAGCGCACCAGTGAAGCTTTCTGTCCATGCTTCTGTGATGTCTTTACCGTCAAAAGGAAGAACGGAACAGAGAAAATATATCCGACGATCATCATTGGAAGATACAGTCCGCCGTAGTCTCCCATCATTGCTCCGTAAAGCATACAGAGTACTGTCATATTCGTTGCGATGGAGAAAGCAAGCTTACATCCCGCTCCTGCGACCATAAGACGCTGCAGCTCTTTGTTTGCTTTTAAAATAGCAACATATTCTTTTAATTTTACTTTTTCCTGTTTATTGCCAACACCGAAAAATTCCGGTCTGTCTTTCTCCCAGATACCGATTACCGCAAGAAGTGTCAGAACTGCAGATACCACGATGGCAAGCGGGATCATAAAATCAAAAAAGTTTGCGCTGTTATAGCCGCCAAGACGGTCACCTAAGATCGGTGCCAGAAACTGTACAAGTCCCATACCGATCAGGCTGGCGATCGTATTAAAAATAGTAAACATCGGGCGCTGTTTGTCAGACAGGTCTGTCCGGAACGGGTACAGGCCGTCTGGAATGTGTATCCGATAACATATAATGCATAAAATAACACAAAACATACATAGCGCAGCCACTGCATGTCCGGTGCAATGATTCTTGTTCCAAAATACAGTAAAATGGAAGAAACGATCATGATCACATTTCCGATCACCATGTATGGACGGAATTTACCGAATTTTGAATTTGTCCGGTCGATCAAAGCTCCGATGATCGGATCCGTCACGGCATCAAAAAGACGCATGACGGTTACCATTGTCGTTGCAAACATAAGCGCAAGTCCTAACACTCCGTTTGCGTAATATGCGATAAAATTCATGGTGAGGATATAATATACATTTGTCGCACCATTGTTCATCGGGAACAGCACAAGCTGATACGGTTTTGCCCGGTTCATTCCGGCTGCCTGTGCAGTGGTTTTTTCTTTTTGATTACTCATTATTTCTTCTCCTTTGGAATATCCTGCTAAAATCTATACCCAGTTTTCACTCTTTTTCGCTTCTTTTTTCAGCTTATAATCCGGATTCTCTTTTTCTGTGTGATGAAGTACCATCGCATCCTTCACACTTCCGGCTACAGCTTCGATCTGATTCTCTTTTTCCATAGGAAGCTGGAAGGTAAAAATATGATTTCCGCTCTTCTGCTCGATCAGCTCTCCGTTATTATATAAGGATACGACCGGCTGGTTTGTGTAAACTTTAATGGTCGTTGTATCCTCAGAACGGTCACTGCGGCGTGATCCACACAGATGTACAAATGGTTCGTCACTCCAATATGCTTTATATAAGAAGAAACTGTCTTTCTTTGTCTTGCGGTCAAATGTCACAAGTCCCTTATGGTTCATGCCCGGCTCGCCGCCCTGATTTCTAGCATCTGCCGCAAAATCAAACATATTCCACACATAAGTGCTCCACATAAATGGATGACGCTCGAAACATTTGATCATATACTCATGATATTTTGCCTGATATTCCTCAGTATGGTCTCCACGTCTCGGTCTTCTGCTGTGAAGGTTTGGCATACCTTCCGCGCCATACTCGGAATAACCGATCGGGCGGTTCGGGAATACAAGGTGGAAAAATCTTAAGAACAGATCATTTAAGAAAAATCCCGGTACATACCATCCCAGATATAAATTCCATCCCACCAGATCTGTGATGTGTGCAGAACGGTTAAATGGTCCGCACATTGCATAACATGCTAACGTTGTCAGTCTTGTCGGGTCCATCTTGTGGCAAAGATCATTTAACACATGATGATTGTCCAACATATCTTTTTTGTCCTTTGTACTGATGGTAATCTCATTGGATACGCCCCATACTACAATTGACGGATGATTGTAATTCTGAACGATCAGCTCTATCATCTGGCTGATGGTGTTCTCTCTTCCGCCCGGCATATGTTCCGAAATGTATGGAATCTCTGCCCATACGACCTCTCTCATCACAGAGATCATAAAAATACTGGTCATGCTGATAGTGTGCGAGACGAATCGTATTTGCCCCAAGTTCACAGATCATATCCATATCTTCATCATGGTTTTTTGTCGAAATTGCATTTCCCAACGCCTTAAAATCCTGATGTCTGGAAACTCCGTGAAGTGGATAATGCTCTCCGTTTAAGAAAAATCCCTTCTTTGGATCTACATGAAAAGTACGGATACCAAAACGGTTCGTGATCTCATCCTTCACTTCCCCATTTACGGTCAGCGTTGCAACTGCCGTATAAAGATATGGATTTTTTCTTCCGTGCCAGCGGATTGGATTCTGGATATTAAGATTTGCGTCACATCCGTTCCCTTCTGCAACTACTTTTCCGTCCTGATCTTTGATCTGAACGTTTACCTGTGCTTCCTCTGTATTGGTAAATGTTTCGATATGAACATTCGCTTCGTTCTCTTTTACTTCCGGTGTGATCTTAATTCCGTTACTTCCGAGGTAATCTAAGTCAAAATGCTCTTTTGACACGATCAGGAAACGGACATCACGGTAGATTCCGCCGTAGAACGTAAAATCCGCTTTCTGTGGATATATTTTTCCATTGACCGAATTATCCACAGTCACTTCCAGTTTGTTCTGCTCCTGCAAAGCCTCTGTAATATTCACACGGAATGTAGAATATCCGCCATCATGATGTGCAAGTTCTTTTCCGTTCACTGTCACATCACTGCTTGCATTGACACCTAAAAATTCCAGATAAACTTCCTCTGTCTTTGGATCAAACTCCGGTTTTTCAAATGTTTTCTCATAGTGGCAGGTTCCTCTGTAGTCCGTCTTTTGCATTCCATGTATGTGGCAAGTTCACCTGCTCTTGTCTGTTGTCAGGTCCAATGAAAAGCCACTGCTCCATCAGATTTTGAATTCGTCGCATATAACACATCCTTTTTATTATTTATGGTGCCTGTCACTTTGTATCGTTTCAGGCTATTTTTATATATTGTTCCAATTTCAATACATAAATAATAAATAAAATTCGTTAATTTTTCAACGAACCTGACTTAGTCGGTGCTTTTTGTGACGTAAGTGGTGTTCCTTTGTAAATACGAAACCGTCTATCCAAACTATATGTATAATTCAGACAGACGGTTGTTCTTTTACTTCACCGGGAGCAGCACTTCCAGATTGAAACAGTTCATCTCTGTGGATACTGAGATATCCCCCCCGTATTTCTCTGCAATGTGCCGGATACTCTTTAACCCGATCCCGTGATACTGCTTGTTTTTCTTCGTGGTCTTTGGCAGATCATCCTCATACTCCGGTGCCCGCTCGATTGGATTCGAAAAACGGATATATAAAAAATGCTGCTTTTCTGCGACACAGATATCGATAAACCGCATCTCTTTCTCTGAAAACTTTTCCACACACTCGATCGCATTGTCAATAGCATTTCCAAACAGTGCATAAATATCAATGGAATCCATAAAGAAAAGCTTCTTTCCATCGATCACACAGTGCATGGTAATATCTCTTGCCTCACAGATCAGGCTCTTCTCTGAGAGCAATGTATCCAGAATCTCATTTCCTGTTTTTACGATAGAGTCGTAAATGCGGATTGACTGTTCCAGTTCTTTTAAATTTTTCTCCCGTTCTGTCGGGTTTTCAATATGCCGCATTGCAGCCACCTGATACTTCAGATCGTGACATTTGCGGTCGATCACCTGCATCTGGTCTTTCGCGATCTCGTACTGCTTCTTCTGCTGGTACCACATGCGCTCCATCAGCGCATACTCCTGCTTTACTTCGCTTTTTTTGAAAAGCTCTGCCTGCAGATACAAAAAAGTCACGCAATATAACTGAACCAGAACCGCAAGATTGGATTCTCCACGGTTCTGATAAAAATTGTAGTAAGAGAACAAGGATAAGAAAAGCACTGCTGCTGCTGAGAGTGTTCTTCTTGGTCCTGCCTGGTAAAATCCATTTCTCGGAAGCCAGCGGAACAGCGTGATGGACAATAGCAGATACACCGCTGCAAAAAACAGAAGTGAAAAGAGATATTGCAGCACCCGCGGCTGCTGCTCAATGGCAGAAACGCGATGTAGACTGTTCCAGATAATATTGATACAATGATATACAATGAGCGGCCAGACCGTACAATAAATCATTTCCCAGCTTATTTTTTTGCTGATCAGTCCAACAGCAATCATCGTGATCACAAAACGCATGAAAAACTCTGCGATCAGATGTTCCCCGATTGCCGGAATGAGCAGTCTTGCTGCAAGCATGACACACCAAGCCCCACAAAGTATCAGACCGTTTTTTATTTTTTTCTTTTCCATGACATGCAATGGCATGAGAAACAGATACACACATACCAGCAATAAAAAATCCTGAAAAATCATGATACCAAAATCACGAACCATTCTTAACTTCTCCCTACACTGCGGATGAGTGCCGTCATAAAGTTTTTCTTACTGCGGCGGCTGATCTGCAGTTCCTCTCCTTCTACGATCACCGTGTCATCCTTAATCTCTGCAACATGTGTCAGACCTACCAGACACCAGTTGCTACATTTTGCAAACAGCCCCTTTGGAAGCTCCTCTTCCACATTTTTCAAGCTTCCGCGCACCTCAAAATTGCCCTGTTTTGTGTGATAGCGCAACACATGATTCTGGATCTCCACATAAAAAATGTCTCTGGAATCAATCTTTTTGACGCCGGTTCCCGTCTGGATCATCACCGGTTTGCTTCCGCGGTTCTCCACCAGCTGCATGGCACGATCCATCTTATTGGCAAAATTCAGGTACTGGATCGGCTTTAAGACAAAGTCCAGTGCGCCCACTTCATATCCTTTGATTGCATAGTGCGCCATGTTCGTAATGAACATGATGACTACCTGGGCATCCCTTTTACGGATCTGCTCTGCCGCATCCATGCCGTTTGTTCCCGGCATCTCAATGTCCATCAGGATAATATCATAATCTCCGTTATAAACTGCCAGAAAATCATCCGCTTTCTCAAAAGGTGTCGCCTCAAATGCTGTATCACGTTCCTGTTCATATTGTTTTATATAAATAAAAAGTGTGTCACGATAACCCTGATCGTCTTCCACAATTGCTATCCTGTTCATGTCTGCTCCATCTTTATGAATCCTGCATTTTGGCAGTGTTCTTCACTACCTTCTTTTTTCCGTATCTCTTATTATAACAATTCACATTTGCAGTGTCTAGGTTTCGTATGCAAAAAGATTGATGAGCCCGCCAAAAGGTATTGGGCGACAGCAAAATCCCACCGGCAGATAGGATGTTCCTGTTCGCTTCGCTCACGAAGGAAATCATATCTGCCGGTGGGATTTTTCTATCTTGTTGTATCGTTGCTGCCATCATCTTCGAGGTCAAAATGTTTGACAAGCGCTTCGAGTGTTGCAGCCTGTGCAGCCAGCTCCTCTGATGTTGCAGAAGTCTCCTCTGCAGATGCAGAATTATCTTCCACTGCCTTGGAGATTTCTTCGATACCAAGTTTGATCTGCTCAATGTTTTGATTCTGCGTCTGGTTATTCTCTGCACTCTTCCCTATCATACCATTCACATTTTCAATCGCATCCAATACTTCCTGCATGGAGACAACCACATTCGCTGCAAGTTCTGTTCCACGCTCAATCTCCTGAATGGATACTCCAATGAGGTCTTTCGTATTATTTGCAGCCTTGGAACTTCCTTCTGCAAGCGATCCAATCTCAGAAGCAACCACTGCAAATCCCTTACCGGCTTCACCGGCTCTTGCCGCCTCAATCGAAGCATTCAGTGCCAAAAGATTCGTCTGATCTGCTATGTCTTCGATTGTCTTAATGATGCTGACAACTTCATTGGAAGTCTCTGTGATCTTGTTCATCGCATCTGTCATCTGATCCATCTGCATTCTGCTGTCCTGCATCATCTTTGTGACACGTGCCGTTTCATCTGCTGATTTTAATGCATCGTCTGTATTCTCTTTTACCTGCTCAGATACAGAAACTGAAGTTGCGACAAGTTCTTCCACAGAAGCTGCCTGTGTGCTTGCACCCTCAGCAATATTCTGGGCTGCTCTCGAAAGATCATCTGCACCAGCCGAAACCTGTGCGGAACTGTTGATGATATTCTCGATCATTCCCTGTAATGATTCTGAGATATGCATCATTCCATCTTTTACTTTTGCAAAATCACCTGCATAATCGTATTTTAATGTAAATTTCAGTTTTCCATCGGATAAACGGTTCAGGACATACGCAATCTCATCAATATAATTAATGTATTCTTTTAACCGGTTTACGGTCTTCTGGATGGAATCTGCAAGTTCTCCAATCTCGTTCTCTGAAGAAACGTCGAGCGATACATCCAGATTACCCTCTGCCAGTTCCTGTGCCACCTCATTTAATGCAACGATCGGTTTTGTGATATTGCCTGCCAGACGTCTGATTGCCATAATGATAATGACAACTCCAACAATTACAAGCAGCAGTACAATAATGATACACTGGATCAGGCTTGCTAAATATTCGCTGGAAGGCATACAGCTTAACGTATAATAATCGGTCGTTCCGATTCTTCCGACATATCCATACTTGCTGCTTCCATCTGCTTTATACTTCACAGATGTTCCGTTCTGACTCTGAATTGCTTTCATCACGGAATCCGAAACGTTCAGCTCGGAAAGATTTTTCAACTGGTTATCTGAATTAGGATGATAAATAATGGTTCCATCCGATGTTACTAAAATAACAAATCCATTGTTTCCAATCTTATAAGCCGAAAGCAGTTCATCAATATGCTCAAGTGCGATATCCGCTCCTGCAACACCAATGATATTCTTGCCATTTTCATCATAAACCGGAGCTGCTGCACTTAAGATCAGATTTCCAGTACTCGCCTCCACATAAGCACTTGTCAGGATCGTACTGTTCGTCTCCACTGCACGATACCAGGTACGCTCTGTGATTTCAAAGCTGCTGTCACTTGTAAACCCGTCTGACTGTGTCGCCACATTAGCATCAATATCTCCAAGCCAGACTGCCTGAATGTTATCACTGTCTGCTGCTGCAATTTTCTCCATCTCGTGAAATACCGTCTGATAGTCTGCCGACTCTGTGATCTTATCTCCTGCTTTTGTCTCAGTAAGCAGTGTCCGCACATCTTTGTCAAGCGCCATCTGCTCCACAATGGTCATATACTCCTGAAAAAAGATTTCAAGCTGGTAAGATGCTGCCTTCGACTGCATCTCCAGATCATTCTTCTGTGCACTTAAGCTGACATTTCCAACCATAACTGTGACCACAACCGCAACCACCATAAAAATCGCAATCACAATGGTAAGAATACGGCTCTGGATTTCCTGCGCAATCCGCTTTTTCTTTGTTTTCATATCAAATCTCCTCTTTGGTTTTTCTGACATCTTCTCGAAATGTAACAATCTATTTTTATTATAATACTCTTTCTGCCAAAAGCAAACAAATTCGGGCATTTTCAGAAATTTTTCGTCAGTTTGTTTTCTCATCACTCCATAAATGCGACAGCGGCTGGAAGGTATATCCCATGTCCTCCCATCTTGTGAGCAGCTCATCTAAAATTTTACCATTGGTGGATGATGTATTATGTAACAATACAATTGCGCCCGGATGGATGCGTCCGATCAGTTTTCCATAAGCCTCCTCCTCTGTCGGCTGTACATCCGCATTCCAGTCCACATAGGCGAGGCTCCAGAAAAAGGTCTTATACCCCAATTCTTTTGCCATCGCAAGATTCTCTGTACTGTATTTGCCCTGCGGTGGTCTGTAATACTTTGTCATCTCCTGTCCGGTCACTTCCTGAAACAAACTGCTGACTGCATCGAGCTCTTTCTGAAACGACTCTTTGTCCGAGATTGCCGACATATCCGGATGATGATAGGTGTGATTTCCCACCGTGTGTCCCTCTGTAACCATCCGTTTGACCAATTCCGGCGCACTCTCCAAAAAATGTCCCACGACAAAAAAAGTTCCCGGTGCATTGTGTTTTTTGAGTGCATCCAGAATTGCTCCTGTATTGCCATTCTCATAGCCGCAGTCAAATGTGAGATAGATCACCTTTTCCTCTTTACTTCCTATATAATAGGTATCATACTGCTTTAACTCATCCGCCGTGGCATTTCCGGTCGGCTGCAGTTCCTTTCCAGACTCGCCAAAGCCAAGTCCCCAGTTATCGACTGCCGCCTCGATGTGCATCGTCTCCTCTGTTTCCCTGTCAGACTGCCACTTTGCCACGACGGCTGCGCTTCCCCAGCCGAATAAAAACATCACTGCAAAAAGCAGCAGGCTGGAACGGTATTTTAATAAGAATGCTTTCATTTTCTGCTCCGCATATCTTCTCTTTTTATGTATACGAAGCCAGACGTTGTCCTATTCATTTTGTTTATAACCA
>OCHD01002128.1_pt1 | contig 11357 bp, 7 predicted proteins | sample 1538481 | NCBI WGS metagenome assembly OCHD01 (sample SAMN04571699, study PRJEB22368) | human gut metagenome | biome: human gut; material: stool | host: Homo sapiens | place: Luxembourg | collected 2012-09-07
GGGCCGCAGCCATGGCAAGCCGAAATTCTACTTCTTCGACCCCGACTGGCATTTCCTGCCCATCACCCGTGACGGGCAGGCCGCGCCGCCGGACTTCACGCTGCCCCGCCCTGCGGGACTGGCGCACATGCTGTCTGCCGCCGCCCGCCTGTCGCAGCCGTTCTCCTTCGTGCGGGTGGACCTGTACGACGTGGAGGGCCGCGTCTACTTCGGCGAGCTGACGTTCACCCCCGGCGCGGCGCTGGACGCGGCGCGCCTGCCGGAGACGGACCGCCTGTTCGGCAGCCTCCTGACCCTCCCGACGGAGCAAACCTGACGCCGCAAGGCAGAAAGGACACACTTATGGCATTCTGGAACACAAAAAAGCCGCAGACGCCGCCGGAGCCGGACATCCGCATCTACGAGGCGGAGCCGCCCCATTACGAACCGGTGGAGCACCCGCCCCGCTTCCGCTACGCCCTGTCCACCGATGGGGTGTACCGCAAGCCCGCCCTCCGGCAGGACAAGGCGCTGATCTCCTGCGTGGGCGACATGCTGGCGGAGGAGAAGCTCTACAAGTCCCATCTCATCGGCGGCCGGACGGATTTCCACGACGTGTTCGCCTTCGTCCGACCCTATTTCGCCGCCTCCGACCTCACCGTCGGCAATCTGGAGACCATGCTCTGCGCCGCCGCGCCCTACACCGGCGAGCAGTATAAGGTAGACGGCAAATACCACTGCAACGCGCCCCAGTCGTTTCTGGATGCGGTGCGTCAGGCGGGCTTCGACTTCCTGATGCTGGCCAATAACCACAACTTGGACTGCGGTGCCGCCGGCATTCGGGAGACGCTGAACCGCATCGATGATGCCGGCCTCATGCGCACCGGCCTGTTCGCCGGCCCGGCGGAGCGCCGCTTCGCGCTGGTGGAGGTCAACGGCATTCGCCTTGCCCTGCTGTCCTGGTCCACGTGGTATAACCGCAACGAGACCCGCCTTACCGATGAGGGCCGCCGCGCCCTGCTCAACGAGTACGCGCCGGACAGGGCGGCGTCGGACATCGCCGCGGCCCGCGCCGCCGGAGCCGAGTTTGTCCTGACCTATATCCACTGGGGCGTGGACGCGGAGTATAAGACCGAGCCCAGCGCCTCCATGCGCCGCATGGCGCAGGAGCTGGCGGATGCCGGAGCCGATTATATTGTCGGCTCTCACACCCATTCCGTCCAGCCCCACGACCTCATCACTGCCCGCGATGGGCGCATCGTGCCTGTGGCGTGGTCCATGGGCAACTTTGTCACCAGCGAGCTGATGTCCGTCAGCCGGTCCACCGGCATCCTGCAAATAGAGCTGACGCGGCAGAACGGCAAGGTCCGCGTGACGGGGGAGACGTTCATCCCCTGCTATATTCCTGACAGCGCCTGCGGCCTGAGCTATCCCGTTCTGCCGGAGCGCAGCATCACAGGGGAGGGAAAACAGGCCATGCAGATGAAAGAGGCCATCAAAAAAGTAAAGGGAATATTCACGAAGAACGGCAACATGACCGGCGAGTGGATATTGACGAAGAAGAATATCTGTGCGGCGCTGGGCCTGCCCGCCCCCGCCGCCGACGAGGTGTATACGAAGCTGGAATATGCCCGCGACGCCGGTCAGGGCTGTGTAGCGCTGGTACGCACACGTGCCTTTGACCCGTATATCTACACATCTCCGGAGGAATGTGAGCGCCTTGCTGATCTGGCAGTAAGCAAGGGGGCGAAGCTGCTTCTGACAGACCGACAGATCAAAGATTATCCGTGCCTTGTGGTGCCGGAGCCGTTTGAAGCCTTCCAGACCATCATCGCTGCGATCCGCCGGAAGTTCACCGGACATGTGGTAGGCGTTACGGGCAGCATCGGCAAGACCAGTACCACCGGTATGGTCAACGCGGTGGTGTCCAGCAAATATAAGACGTTTTCCAACCTTCATAACGCCAACAGTGCGATTTTCGCGGCGAAGCTCATTCAGCAGCTGACGCCGGAATATGGCGCGTATGTGCAGGAGATCATGGAGACGCCGCCTTATGGCCTGGCGGGAATGATCGCCAAGATGGTGCAGCCGGAGGTGGCCATCGTGACCGTGGTGGGCACGTCCCACATGCAGGCGCTGGGCTCTCAGGAGCGTATCCGCGAAACGTGTCTCAGCGTAGCGGAGGGCCTGCGCGAGGATGGCACGCTGATTTTGAACGGCGATGACCCGTTCCAGAAAGACCCGGGCTGCAAGCAGAAAGTCCTCTACTACGCAATCGAAAATAAAGATGCCGACTATCGCGCGGAGCATATCTCCGGCGGCGAGAACGGCATGGAGTTTGAGGTGGTCTATGACGGCCAGCGTGTTCCGGTAAAAATCGCCTGCTACGGCCTGCACAATGTCATGGACGCGCTGGCGGCTTTCGCCGCCGGCAAGTGCATCGGCATGACGGATGCCGAGGTAGTTCGCGGCCTTGCGTCGTTCCGAACAACCGGTATCCGTCAGAATGTAGTAAAGTACGGCGGCCAGACCATGTTCCTCGACTGCTACAACGCCGCCGCAGAATCCATGCAGAGCTCGTTCAACTCCTTTGCCATGATACCCGTCAGGAATGGCGGGCGGCGTATCGCCGTACTGGGCGACATCAAGGAGACTGGCAAAAAGGACGAGGAGATACACGCCAATGTCGGACGGATGCTGGCGGCGTCCAATGTGGATATTGCCGTGTGCTACGGAGACAGCGCGGCGATCATCGCCGACACGGCCAAGGCTCTCTGCAGGAAAGAGATCATCTGGTCGAATGATTTCGACACGGTGAAGAATTGGCTGATGCAGAATGTCACAGTCAACGACGTGCTTTTGTTCAAGGGAAGCCGCGGCATGGCGCTGGAGCGCTTTGCCGATGCACTGACCGGCACGTGGTTCTACGAAATGGACGAGGGCCTCATCGCCGGTTCGCGCCTGAAAACCGTAAATAACCTGACATATCGGGTGTATGCCGACCACGCCACGCTGGTCAGCAAGGATGCCGGTGCGCCGGATGTCACCATCGAAGCATATGTGGACGGTAAGCCTGTCACGGGCATCGAGCGCAGCGTGTTCAGCGGCAGCAAGTATACGGAGTCCGTCACCCTTCCCGACACCCTGCGGAATATCCGGTATTGCACGTTCTGCAAGATGAATAAGCTGAAAACCGTGACCACCACCCCCTCCGTCCGAATCATCGACAACAGCGCCTTCAGCACCTGCGCGAACCTGCGCACCGTCGAGATCGCCGAGGGCTGTACGCATCTGGGCTATCGCGCCTTCGGAAACTGCAAGGCGCTGGAGAAGATCACGATCCCTGCCACCGTCCGCCAGATCGGCGGCGAGTGCTTCCTGAACTGCGAGAAACTGACCATCCACGGCAAGGCGGGTTCCTATGCCCAGCAGTACGCCAGAGGGCATAGCATCCCGTTCTGTGCCGAGTGATAGAATAAAACTGTTACAATGGGAAAGTAGGGGAAATGTATGAGAAACAGCCTGCAAAAGAGAACATGGGCCGAGGTCAGCCTTGACAACATCAGCCACAACTACCGCGCCATCCGCGCCGCCCTGCCGGAGGGCTGCCGGTTTCTGGGCGTGGTCAAGGCCGACGCCTACGGCCACGGCGCCGTGGCGGTGGCCCGCCTGCTGGAGAGCGAGGGCGCGGACTATCTGGCCGTGTCCTGCCTGGACGAGGCCATGGAGCTGCGCAGCGCCGGCATCACCATGCCGCTGCTGATCCTGGGCCACACCCCGTCGGAGTATACCGAGACGCTCATCGACAACGACATCACCCAGACGGTGTCCTGCCTTGCCAAGGCGCAGGAGTTCTCCGCCCGCGCGGCGGCGCTGGGCCGGCAGCTCCGCATCCACATCAAGATCGACACCGGCATGTCCCGTCTGGGCTTCCTCTGCGGCGGCGACAGCTTTGACGAGGGCGTGGCCAACGTCATCGCCTCCTGCCGTCTGCCCGGCCTGCTGCCGGAGGGCATCTACACCCATTTCGCCGTCTCCGATGAGCCGGACGCCGACAGTGAGCGCTACACGCATCAGCAGTTCGACCTGTTCTGCCGCATGATCGACGCGGTGGCCCGGCGCGGCGGCGTGACCTTTGCCATCCGCCACTGCGCCAACACCGGCGCCGTGGTCCACTATCCGGAGATGGCGCTGGACATGGTGCGCCCGGGACTCCTGCTGTACGGCTACGGCGACGACACGGGCCGCTTCGGTCTGCGCCCGTGCATGCGCCTTGTCACCACCATCAGCACCATCAAGACCTACGAGCCGGACACCTGCGTCAGCTACGGCCGCCGCTTCCGCACCCAGCGCCGTACCCGTATGGCCGTGCTGGGCATCGGCTACGCCGATGGCCTGTTCCGCACGCTGTCCGGCAAGTGCAGCTTCGCCGTGGCGGGCCATAAGGCCCCCCAGTGCGGCAGCATCTGCATGGATATGTGCATGATCGACGTCACCGACATCCCCGACGCCGCCGTAGGCAGTCAGGTGGAGATCTTCGGCCCCGACAACGACATCACGGCGCTCAGCGACGCGGCGGGAACCATTCCCTATGAGCTGCTGTGCGCCGTGTCCAAGCGCGTCCCGCGGGTCTATCCCCCGCAGAAGCGGCGCTGACGGCGATTTGGGGAGTTTGGGAAAAGCGGAGAAAAGCAGAAAGGAAGTAACAGCATGAAAATTGTAGTATTGGGCGGCGGCATCAGCACGGAGCGCAGCGTCTCGCTGGTCACGGCCACCTCCGTGTGCCGCGCCCTGCGTGACGCGGGCCACAAGGCCATTTTTGTGGATATGTTTCTGGGGCTGGAGAACTACACCGGCCGTCTGGAGGACGCCTTTGACGCGCCGGACGGCTTCTGCGGCAGCGTCAGCATCTCCGAGACAGCGCCGGATCTGGAGGCCGTGAAAGCCTCCCGCAGGCTGAAAAGCCCCAGCCATCTGGGCGTGGGCGTGCTGGACATCTGTGCTCTGGCCGACTGCGTGTTTCTGGGCCTCCACGGCATTGACGGCGAGGACGGCAAAATTCAGGCCGCGCTGGAGCTGCTGGGCGTGCCCTATACCGGCTCCGGCCCGCTGGGCAGCGCCATGGCCATGGACAAGGCCGTGGCCAAGCGCATCATGGAGAGCGCCGGCATCCTGACCCCCAAGTGGCGTGAGATCACCTACACCGCCGCCGATGTACCCGCCCTTGTGCAGGAGCTGCCTGTGCCCTGCGTGGTGAAGGCGGTGGACGGCGGCTCGTCCATCGGCGTGTCCCTGCCGGACACCCGGGAGCAGCTGGAGCAGGCGCTGTACGATGTCCTGCGCTACGGCCACCGCATCGTGGTGGAGGAGAAGATCGTGGGCCGCGAGTTCACCCAGCCGGTGCTGGGCGACGACTACCTCAGCACCATCCAGATCGTGCCGCCGGAGGGCAGCACCTTCGACTACGTGGCCAAGTACCAGAGCGGCGCCGCGGCGGCCCGGGAGCTCTGCCCCGCCCCCTGCACGGAGGAGGAGCACCGCCTGCTGGGAGAGACGGCTCTGAAACTTCATCATGCACTGGGCCTGTCCGTCTACTCCCGCGCCGACTTCATTTTGGACGCGGAGGGCCGCCCCTGGTGTCTGGAGGTCAACACCCTCCCCGGCATGACCCCCAACAGCCTGATCCCCAAGGCCGCCAAGGTGGCCGGCATGACGTATCAGGAGCTTTGCGAGAAGATCGTGTCCCTGTCTCTGGAAAAATAAGGAAAGCACAGCCCGCATCGGCTGAAGAAAAAAAGAGACGCCCTCTCGGGCGTCTCTTTTTTACGTTTCCTCCGGTGTATCCGGCGTTTCCTCCGGTGTATCCGGCGTTTCTTCCGTGTCCGGCAGCTCCGCGGCGGCATTCTCCGATTCTGTGATGGTGGGAATGAACGCCCGGGCCAGCCGCCCCTTGCCGCGGTGCTTGATGTAGAAGTAGCCGATGGTGCTGAACACCACTGCGCCGATAAAATTGACGAACAGGTCCGCCATGGTGTCGTACAGCCCGATGTCCAGATACCCGTCAAACCCCAGGTCCTGGCCGTTAACGGCCACGGAGTGGATGTCGTCGATGGTGACGGGAATGTTGCTGTTGGTGGGGTCCAGCATCACGGAGGTGATGGACTGCACCACGGTGTCCTTCTGCATGTCCATGTGGAACAGCCGGTCCATGCCGAACTCAAAAAACTCCCACAGCACGCCCACCGTCATGGAAAAGCAGAACGCTGCCAGCGCCACGTAGATGGGGGACAGCTCAAACTTGATGCGGCTGTTGCGGTTGAGGATGTCGATGAGGGCGAAGCCCGTGGCGGCGCACAGGAAGCCGGTGGTGGTGTGGAGCATGGAGTCCCAGTGGGGATAGGTGATGAAATAGCACTCCAGCTCGCCCAGGATCTCCGCCGCGAAGATGAACAGCAGGATGATGATCTCCAGCGTGGACGGCAGCTCGATGCCGAAGTTCTGCTGGATAAAGAACGGCAGCATGAACAGCGCCAACACCAGCAGGCAGATGAACGCGCTCTCGTACTCGCCGCGGATGATGGAGGACACCAGCGTGCCCAGCACGATGAGCCGCAGCACCAGATACACCGCGAATACCACGGGCTGCCGCCGGATGGTGCCCTTCAAGTCACGAGGGCTGGGAATGGACTTATGGGGTTTCTTCATAGTGTCTCCTCCTTGCGGGCCGACCGGCAGGATGAGCAGGACCGGTCGTGTTTCCCGCGGCTGCTGCATCCTTTGCAGCCGCCGCAGCAGTTTTTCCGGTTTCCGACGGCGGTGCGGAACGCAAGAAACAGCGCTGCCGTCACCGCTGCGAGAATGAGAATGTCCCAGACGTTCATAGCAGCACACTCCCGATACCGTGGACCACGAAAGCCACCACCCACGCGATGAGACACTGCCATACGGCCAGCCCGACCGCCCATTTGCCGCCCAGCTCACGCCGGACGGAGGTCACCGCCGCGATACAAGGGGTGTACAGCAGGCTGAACACCAGCAGCGTCGCCGCAGCCAGCGGAGAAAGAATGCTGCCGATGCTGTTTCCGAATAGTACCTCCAGCGTAGACGCCACGCTCTCCTTGGCCATGAAGCCGCTGATGAGGGCGGTGCAGATGCGCCAGTCGCCCAGCCCAAGCGGCGCGAACAGCGGAGCCAGTACGCCGGCGGCCATGGCCAGCATGCTGTCCGCGGAGTCGGACACCATGTTCAGGCGCAGGTCGAAGCTCTGGAGGAACCACACCACCACCGTGGCGATGAGAATGACGGAGAAGGCCCGCTGCAAAAAGTCCTTGGCCTTTTCCCACAGCAGCTGCGCCACGTTCTTAGCGCTGGGCAGCCGGTAGTTGGGCAGCTCCATCACGAAGGGAATGGGCTCGCCGCTGAACAGCGTGCCCTTATAGAGCAGTGCTGCCAGGATCCCCACCAGGATCCCCAGCAGGTACAGTCCCGCCATGATAAGACCGCCCCGGCCGGGAAAGAACACGCTGACAAAGAACGAGTAGATGGGCAGCTTGGCCGTGCAGCTCATGAACGGCGTCAGCAGAATGGTCATTTTCCGGTCCCGTTCGCTGGTCAGGGTGCGGGTGGCCATCACTGCGGGGACGGTGCAGCCGAAGCCGATGAGCATGGGAACGATGCTCTTGCCGGACAGGCCGATCTTCCGCAGCGGCTTGTCCATGACAAAGGCAACTCTGGCGATGTAGCCGCTGTCCTCCATCAGGGACAGGAAGAAGAACAGCGTCACGATGATGGGCAGGAAGCTCAGCACGCTGCCCACGCCGGTGAAAATGCCGTCAATGACCAGACTGTGGACGGCGGGGTTCACGTCCAGCCCTGTCAGGGCGCTGTCCGTCAGGGCGGACAGCTTGTCGATCCCGGCTGCCAGCAGGGACTGGAGCCACGCCCCGATGACGTTGAAGGTCAGATAGAACATCAGCAGCATGATGCCGATAAAGCAGGGGATCGCGGTGTAGCGGCCGGTCAGGATGCGGTCGATCTTCTCACTGCGCACGCGCTCCCGGCTCTCGTGGGGCTTGATGACCGTCTGCTCGCAGAGGTGTTCAATAAAATCGAACCGCATGTCTGCGATGGCGGCGCTGCGATCCAGACCGCGCTCCGCCTCCATCTGCAGCACGATGTGCTCCAGCATTTCCCGCTCGTTTTCATCCAGCGCCAGCTGCGCCAGAATAAGGCTGTCGCCCTCGATGGCCTTGGTGGCGGCAAAGCGTACCGGCAGACCGGCCTGCACGGCGTGATCCTCGATGAGATGTACCACCGCGTGGATGCAGCGGTGTACCGCGCCGCCGTGGTCATCCTTGCCGCAGAAGTCCTGCTTCAGCGGCGGCTCCTGATATTTTGCCACATGGACAGCGTGCTGCACCAGCTCATCCACACCCTCGTCCTTGGCGGCGGAGATAGGGACCACCGGAACACCCAGCATGGCCTCCATGGCGTTGACGTCGATGGAACCCTGATTGCCCACCAGTTCATCCATCATGTTCAGCGCCACCACCATGGGAATGCCCATTTCCAGCAGCTGCATGGTCAGATACAGGTTTCGCTCGATGTTGGTGGCGTCCACGATGTTGATGATGGCTTTGGGCTTGTCCTGCAGCACGAAGTTCCGCGACACGATCTCCTCGCTGCTGAACGGGGACATGGAGTAGATGCCCGGCAGGTCAGTGACCTCCGTGTTGGGATAGCCGCGGATCACACCCGTTTTGCGGTCCACCGTGACGCCGGGGAAGTTGCCCACGTGCTGTCTCGCTCCGGTGAGCTGGTTGAACAGTGTGGTCTTGCCGCAGTTCTGATTGCCCACCAGCGCGTAGGTCAGGACGGTGTCCTCCGGCAGCGGATGCTCGTCCTCCTTGCTGTGGTACTTGCCGCTCTCACCAAGACCGGGATGGTCGGGGTCCCGGGCGCGATCCACACCGACATGGCTGCGGCTGCGCTGCCGGATCGGCTCGATGTCGATCTGATCGGCCTCCGCCAGACGAAGCGTCAGCTCGTAGCCATGGACCTGCACCTCCATGGGGTCTCCCATGGGGGCCAGCTTTACCACCGTTACCTCTGCACCGGGGATCATGCCCATATCCAGAAAGTGCTGCCGCAGCGCACCCTCACCGCCCACCCGGCGGATCACGGCGCTTTTGCCTGCCTCTAATTCTCTCAGCGTCATATGTAAGTGTTCCTCTTTTCGGGAATAGTTCATCCCCTTACTGTACAGGATGGCATGGCGCTCTGTCAAGCCCTGTTCTCCTGCCAGAGCGGGGCTGCCCGCCTGCAATCGAAAAAAATATGCCAAAAGCGGAGAGAGGAGCCTTCCGGCGGTTTCCCGAAACTCCTCCTTGTAAAATCTGCCGCGGCAGTGTATAATATGTTGCCAAAGCATATTATGGCACAGCGTGTGCCCCGAAATATCAACAGAAAAGGTGAAAGACTATGGAACGAATGAAAATCGCAGCGATCTTCGCCGATCAGGAGTCTCTGGGCGGCAAAGAGGTCACGGTCTGCGGCTGGGCGCGTACCATCCGCGACATGAAGACCTTTGGCTTCATCGAGCTGAACGACGGCTCCTGCTTTAAGAATCTGCAGGTGGTCATGTCCGCCGAGGAGCTGAATAATTATAAGGAGATCGCCGCGCAGAACGTGGGTGCGTCCCTGATCGTCCGCGGTACCGTGGTGCTGACACCTGACGCCAAGCAGCCGCTGGAGGTGAAGGCTCACACCATCGAGGTGGAGGGCAAGTCCACCCCTGACTATCCCCTGCAGAAGAAGCGCCACAGCGTGGAGTTCCTGCGTACTATCCAGCATCTGCGTCCCCGCACCAATCTGTTTTCCGCCACGTTCCGCGTCCGCTCTGCGGCGGCCTACGCCGTCCATGAGTTCTTCCAGAGCCGCGGCTTCGTGTATGTCCAGACTCCCATCATCACCGGCTCCGACTGTGAGGGCGCCGGCGAGATGTTCCAGGTCACCACGCTGGATCTGAACAACGTTCCCAAGACCGAGGACGGTCAGGTGGACTACTCTCAGGACTTCTTCGGCAAAAAGACCAGCCTCACCGTGTCCGGCCAGCTGAACGCCGAGAACTTTGCCATGGCCTTCGGCGATGTGTATACCTTCGGTCCCACCTTCCGGGCGGAGAACTCCAACACCCAGCGCCACGCCGCCGAGTTCTGGATGATCGAGCCGGAGATGGCTTTCTGCGATCTGGCCGGCGACATGGACGTGGCCGAGGCCATGATCAAGCACATCATCCGCAGGGTGCTGGAGCGCTGCCCGGACGAGATCGACTTCTTCAACAGCTTCGTGGACAAGGGCCTGAAGGAGCGGCTGGAGCATGTGGCTTCCTCCGACTTCGGCCGCGTCAGCTACACCGACGCCGTGGAGATTTTGAAAAAGAACAACGATAAGTTTGACTACAAAGTGGAGTGGGGCACCGATCTCCAGACCGAGCACGAGCGGTATCTGACAGAACAGGTGTTCAAAAAGCCGGTATTCGTCACCGACTATCCCAAGGAGATCAAGGCGTTCTATATGCGCCTCAACGACGACGGCAGGACTGTGGCCGCGGCGGACTGCCTGGTGCCGGGCATCGGCGAGATCATCGGCGGCAGCCAGCGCGAGGAGCGTCTGGACCTGCTGGAGAGCCGCATCCGCGAGCTGGGCATGAAGCCGGAGGACTACTGGTGGTACTGCGACCTGCGGCGCTACGGCTCCTGCCGTCACGCAGGCTATGGCCTGGGCTTTGAGCGGATGGTGATGTATCTCACCGGCGTGAACAACATCCGCGACGTGGAACTGCATCCCCGCACTGTGGGCAGCGCAGATTTCTGATCAGCTGCATACTGAAAAGCGGTCCTTTCGAAAAGAGGGGCCGCTTTTTCTCCCGTATGCACAAATTTCTTTGGAAAACCTTAAATATTTCAGATATTCCGCCACGTGCGGACAGTTGACATTCCGCAGCGCATATGATAGGATACGGCTATCTTCAACAACGGAATACCGGCAATGGAAGCCCATAGGAAAACGACGTAAGTCTACCGAAGGAGTAAAACTCTCAGGTGTCCGCCGTGCGGACAGGACTATGGGTGGATGCGGCTCTGGAGAATCCCGGCTCACCGGGTACCGAAGGTGAAAGGCGGCATGACCGCTGAATCTCTCAGGTAAAAGGACAGAGTGATCTGACGCAGCGGCAGGCGAGGCGGAGAGATCCGTCAGGCAGGCCGCGGGCTTCACCGTTTGCGGCGGGGCTGCGTCGATCTCCTGTACTGCGTTCTTCGGAGCGGCTGCATTGCCAGCCGCTCCATTTTTTTATCACCGCGGCAAAGATCCCGCCG
>OCHD01002131.1_pt1 | contig 11345 bp, 8 predicted proteins | sample 1538481 | NCBI WGS metagenome assembly OCHD01 (sample SAMN04571699, study PRJEB22368) | human gut metagenome | biome: human gut; material: stool | host: Homo sapiens | place: Luxembourg | collected 2012-09-07
CATACACAAATACCTGATAACCCGTTACAGGCGGCAACTGATTTATTCCATTCCCAGCCCGGACAAACACAGGAATTCCTCTTCCTTCCTCGGTCCAGGGTTCCGGTTCATGCTGACAGCCCCAGGCTATCCACACAAAGATAACAATACCCCATTTCATATACTGAAAAATTTAAAATGTAAAACAGTGATATAAACAATCCTCCTGCCAACAGGAGTCTGGAAGGCAACAACACACGACGAAGTGCTTTATAAAATTAAAATAATTTCGGAAAAAAACAAGGGATAATAAATATTTCGTATAAAGTTCAATTTTTCATCACATTTGTTGATCTGAGATTTTACCTTCCGGAAATGCTTTATTTTTAACCGTTTGGAGGTATTTTACTGTAAATATGGCCTGTCCCCAAACAGTTTGCATCACCCCTCTGAGAAAAAGATATACCAGAAAAGCAAGCCAGAGGATATGATTATCTGTTCTTCCGGAAAATCCGTAATAAATAAAGAAAAATGCCATAGCGGCTACCGCCATAGCCCACAACATCTGACGGGTAGCCGTCGCTCCGATCAAAATCCCATCCCACAGGAAAGCAGCAAAACCGGCGAAAGGGATAGCCAACACCCAATAAAAATAATCCGCAGATGCCCGGATGACTTCTGCATCATTCGTCAACAGACTTAAAAAATTTTTTCCTCCTATTCCATAAAGCAAAGTAAAACAGGCTGATAAGCCAATTCCCCAACCGAATAAATAACGGACGGCTTGCCGGAGCTTAGGTAAATTACAGGCCCCCACATACCTTCCGGCCAACGCCTCTGCAGCATAAGCGAAACCATCCATGATATAAGAAAACAAGGTAAAGAGTTGCATCAATAAGGTATTGACAGCTAATATAATATTCCCTTGCCTTGCCCCACTGGAAGTAAAAAAGGTAGTAACCGCAATCAGACAAACCGTACGTAAAAAGATATCCCGGTTTACAGCAAAGAACCGTCGCATAGCTTTCCAATGAAGACTTCCCCGGATTCTTATCCAGGGTCTGAGAGCCTTATAGTGTTTCTTCCACAACAAAAGAGCCATCAACAAACCCGAATACTCCGCCACAACAGTGCCCAAAGCAACCCCTTCTACTTTCATCCCCAACCCGAACACAAAACAAAGGCTGCCAAGGATGTTGATAATATTTACAGCAATAGCAATATACATGGGGAAACGGGAATTCTGCATGCCGATAAACCACCCTTTAAACCCGTACATGGTCAGTACGGCCGGTGCTCCCCATACACACACCCGAAAATAAGTAAGGGCATATTGTTCCACTTCCGGACTGGTATCCAATAAATAAAACGCCAAACGCTCTACAGGATATTGTAAAATTAATATAGACAAAGCCGATACCAATCCCACGCTAACGGCCTGTATCAATACCCGCATTTCGCCGGCAGCGTCTTTTCTTCCATAAGCCTGGGAAGTCAATCCACTGGTTCCCATTCTCAAAAAACCGAAATTCCAATATAAAATAGTAAAGAGCAAACCTCCCACTGCAATCGCTCCAATATAAGCTGTCTCTCCCAAATGCCCGACAATTGTCACATCCACTAACCCCAATAAAGGAACCGTAATATTGGATACGATGGAAGGTAAAGCTAAACGTAATATCTTGCGATTCATCTCCGGAATTTTCGGCAAAGATACGGAATCTCCCTAAAAGGGAAAACGGAATAAACATTCTCTTCCGAAGAAACCTATTCCTTTCTTTTATAAACTCAAGAGATTTTACCGACCATACGGGCAGGATCTACCCAACGGTCAAATTCCTCCGCTGAGACATATCCCAACTCCAGGGCTGCTTCCTTCAGTGTCTTGTTTTCCAAATAAGCTTTCCGGGCGATGGCAGCAGCTTTATAATAACCGATATGGGAATTCAAAGCCGTCACTAACATCAGGGAATCGCCCAAATGTTTACGGATTGTATCGTATACGGGTACTATTCCTACTGCACAGCGATCATTAAAATTCATACATCCTTCCCCAATCAAACGGGCACTGTGCAGAAAATTGTAAATAATAACAGGTTTAAACACATTCAGCTCAAAATGCCCGGTAGCTCCACCCACATTAATGGTTACATCATTTCCCAATACTTGGGCAGCTATCATTGTCAGGGCTTCACATTGGGTAGGGTTTACTTTCCCAGGCATAATCGAAGAGCCCGGTTCATTTTCAGGGATCCGGATTTCGCCAATTCCGGCTCGAGGTCCCGAAGTAAGCATCCGAATATCATTTGCAATTTTCATCAAACTTACAGCAACTGTTTTTAAAGCGCCATGCGTTTCTACCAGAGCATCCTGAGTAGCCAATGCTTCAAATTTATTGGGAGCCGATACAAAAGGCAAGCCTGTCAATTCTGCGATTTTAGCAGCTACCTGTTCAGCATATTCAGGAGGAGTATTCAAGCCCGTTCCTACAGCTGTTCCCCCCAAAGCCAATTCCGCCAGATGGGGTAAGGTATGTTGTATGGCCTGTATGCCATGTTCCAACTGAGCGACATAGCCACTGAATTCCTGTCCTAAAGTAAGCGGAGTGGCATCCATAAAATGTGTCCGCCCGATCTTCACTATCGTTTTAAATTCTTCCCTTTTCTGGGCCAATGTAGCCCGAAGTCTCTCTAAGCCCGGCAATGTCTTTTCCAGTAACATTTTATACGCCGCAATGTGCATAGCCGTAGGGAAAGTGTCATTGGAAGACTGCGATTTATTGACATCGTCATTTGCACTTAATATTTTATTCGTATCCGTCAATTTTCCACCCTTCAAGACATGTCCCCGGTTTGCAATGACTTCATTTACATTCATATTGGTCTGAGTACCGCTCCCCGTCTGCCATACCACTAAAGGAAACTGATCTTCCCATTTTCCAGAGAGTATTTCATCGCAAACCTGCACAATTAAATCTGTTTTTTCAGGAGATAGAACCCCGGCTTCCCGATTTGTCAAAGCCGCAGCCTTCTTCAACCAGGCAAAAGCCTGAATAATTTCTTTCGGCATCCGGTCCCGGTCGGCCGCAATGTTAAAATTCTCAATACTTCTCTGAGTTTGCGCCCCATAATAAGCTCCCTCGGGAACCTTTACTTCCCCCATTGTATCCCTTTCATTCCTATACTGCATAACTTTCATTTTTAATTCTTCCTCTTTTCTATAGAACGAAGGAAAAACAGAAAAGTTTTTAAAGTTTCAACACCTTCCGACCCTTCGCTTGAATCCTCCGCCTTCCTTCAAGGAGTAGCTCATTCATAACCATTTTATGGTACGTTTTTTAATGAAGGAGAAAGAGAGACAAAAATTTGTTCATAGGGAAAAATAGAATGTATTTATCTTATTTGCAGTCAGTTGATTGTGTCCGTTTTTACGCTTTTCCCTTATTTTGTTACTTTCAAAAGGATCCCTTTGAATTTTGCCCAAAAAAACGTACCTTTGCTATCCCTATTAATGTAATAATACTGATTACTTTAAAAGAGAATGTGTGTGTGTAAACAAATTATAATTTTTCCGGTCTTTTCTATAAATGAAGCTCTTCTATGGCAATCCAAATGAACGACAATGAAAAATCTCTTTTCGTTTCTCCTTCTGAACAAGAAGCTGTAGAAAGCAAAATTGTATCCCCTATTTCAACCGGAGAAAACAAAACTTCTTCTTCCAAACCTGTTCTCTTGATTGCCGAAGACAATTCAGACAATTACCTGTTGTTAAAATGTATTTTACAAACAAACTTTCAGTTGATTCATGCCTGGGACGGCGAAGAAGCCGTAGAACTTTTCAAAAAACATCAACCGCAATTGATATTAATGGACATCCGCATGCCTAAAATGAACGGATACGAAGCTACTGCAGAAATCCGTAAAATCTCGGTTACGGTTCCCATTATTGCGGTTACAGCTTATGCTTATGCCCAGGATATTGAGCAAATACTGAAAAGCGGATTTAATTCCTATCTTTCAAAACCGATAAATATCGTCGGTGTAAAAGAAAAAATACAGGAAGTATTAAAAAAGTAAACTCCCTTTCAGATTCTCCAGAATTGATGAATTCCAACCCACCCCAAGCTAAACTATTCCTCTAATTTATTCTGCCGTAATCTCAATCATCCGGCTAGTAGTCGGTTGGGTGGTAAAAACAGCTAAACCGATTTTCATCAGATAATCTCCGGAAAATACATTTCCATTTTCTGAAAATTTCGATTTCTGTTCCGGCATAAGATTTATTTCCTCCACTCTGTACTGAAGGGCCGGATCCAAACCTTGCAGCCGGACCGGAAAAAGTTTTTCCCCGAAACGGGGGTGAATATTATAGGCATACAGCACTGCTTTTTTCTTATCTTTAGCCACATAAACCAAAGCAGCATGTTCTGTTTCATAGGGAGAAACCAACCGAAACAAATCCCCACCTAAAATAACCGGTTTCAGACGTTTAAAATTTGCCACGGCTTCCCGGCAAAATGCCTGTTCTGCAGCACTCCTATCTGCCATACTGATATCGAACCCCAGTTTCCCCATCATAGCGACATCTGTCCGGAATTTCAGAGGTTGTTTTCCCAGCTGGTCACATGTGCACACAAAGTATTGGCCGGAAAAAACTGAGAAAACCCCCATTGGATAAATATCCGTTCTACGGGATCTGTATTGTCACTTGGCCAAAATTCTGTAAAATATTTCAACGCCTCATAATCACAACGGCCTCCGCCGCCCGAACACAACATCATCGGCAAATGAGGATACTTCGCCTGAATACGCTCTAAAACTTTATATATCCCCCGTACATGATCTATATACAATTGAGATTGTTTCTCTTTCAAATAAGGGGAATAAATATTTGTAATCGGACTGTTACAGTCCCATTTAAAAAAGGCTATTTCCGGATGAGCTGTCATCAGCTTATCCACTACCCCGTAGACATAATCCTGAACCTTCGGATTACTCATATCTAAAACCAATTGATTCCGAAAATAATAGGTCTCCCGATTGGGCTGATGAATCACCCAATCCGGATGTTTTTCAAATAAATCGCTCTTCGGATTCACCATTTCCGGTTCTATCCAAATTCCAAATTTTACTCCGGCTTTTTCTGCTCCTTTTATCAAGGCTCCTATCCCATTCGGCAGCTTATCACGCATCGGTTCCCAATCTCCTAAACCGGCCTTATCGTGATTACGGGGATAACGATTTCCAAACCAGCCGTCATCCAATAAAAACAGATCTACTCCCAATTGCTTTGCTTCCTGCATCAAATCGAGTAATCTCTCTTCATTAAAATGAAAACCCGTACTCTCCCAGTTATTCAATAAAGTGAGGCGGTCTTTCTCTCCGTCTTTTACCTGATAACGACGGGCCCAATCGTGGAAATTACGACTGGCTTCTCCTCTTCCTTTTTCACTCAGGGTAAAGATAAATTCCGGCGTCTTGAATATTTCTCCCGGCTTCAGTTCATAAGGAGAAGCATAAGGGTTAATGCCCGATATTATGCGTAAATTTCCCTCATTGTCCACTTCAAAAGTAAACCGGAAATTTCCGGTCCAGCCGAGGGTACCCAACAACACATTCCCCTGGTTCTCCGCTATTGGTTGTCCGAATCCCAATTGAAAAAACGGCGAAGTATGCATAGCAGCCCGTGAACCGAGTTTCGTATCCAGAACTTTCTTTCCGAAGAGCAGTTCCTGAGCATTCATCACCACTTCTTTTGCCCAGTCCCCGCTGAATTCCGTCAGATAATAATGCGGACTCTCAAAATAAAGCATAGCGGAAGCATAACGGAATAAAGTCACCGGCTTTTTTTCCTGATGCCGGATCTCCGTCCAGGTTTTGATAATATTTTCCTTTTTAAAAGTTCTGTAATACAGTTTCACTTCTATGGGATAGACGTCGTCCCTCAGTATAATACTCGTCTCGGAAACATTTTCATCTATTTTTCGTGTTTCAGAAGATACATATTTTAAAAGCGTCGTCATATTTCCGTCCTGATGGATAATCCCCAAAGCCGGTTCGAAATAATCCTCCATTCCCGAAGCCGGATAAGTTTCCCATCCCTGCTCAGCAATACGACTACCGGAACCGCCACGGGAAAAAGCCGGGAAATGTTGCATATCGGATTCGTTAAGCAAACGCGGTCCCAAATAAGACTGATAGAGTCGGCCATTAGAAGCCACCCGAAGAATCAAATCCGTCGCATCGGTCGATATTCTCAAAACTCCCTCCTCTGCATACGATCTCACGAATCCCGCACAAAAGAACAAAAATAATAGCAGCTGTTTTCTCATAAAACAAGGCTTTAGATTTACAGTTTAAACGACGATAAAGGACGACACATATCCTCATTCCACCTCATGAGGGCAAATATAATAATAAAGAATGAAGCAAACGATCTCCTTTTCGAAATCCCGGAAACAATTTCTAAAAATACAAAACCGACTTCCTTTTTTACTTTTCAACATTCGGGAAATTTTCTTTTTCAGCACCATACACCCGGTATACCCATAACCGCTTATCGGCATAAATCTTAAATGTTCCGGCCAAGGCCTCATTCAAAGTTCCCTGCCACCAATTGGTAAAGGCAGAAAGAGGGTACAACAGGCCTTCCCCTGAAAGAGAGCGACAATCCCGGTTGAATACAGAAACCTGTTGTCCCGGAAAGCATTCAAATTCGGCATCTCCACATACCGGCGTAAACAGTCCGTAATCGGTCAGCATTTGCACATCAGCCTGTGCCTGATAATCCGATAAAAGACTGATATTTCCCATCGTATGATCTTCCCGTTTTCCTGTCGCTCCTAAAATAAACAATTTTTTCCATCCTCTTTTCAAACAATACCGAAAAGCCTTACTTAAATCATTGGTTTCCTGTTCCGTTTCCCGATGAATCAAAGCGGCATAACGCTCCCGTAAAGCAAGATTCAAAGAATCGCCATCTCCTACAATGGCTTCAGGTTCCCGTCCCCATTGTATCAACGACTCTGCAGCCCCATCACAACAAACAATTCGCCGGCAACGGCACAAAAACGACAAAGGTAAAGGATGTACCGGAAAACTCCCGTCGGCTAATATGACGGCTTCCGGTTCTGCTACCGTCTTTACTAAAGGATAATAATTCATCATGAACACTTTAAAATGAACGGACAATCATCTTCCGCCACTTCAGATAACCAAAGAAAGCGATAAAAGTATAAAAACCATATAAACCCGCATAAAAAGGCAAGCCTTTATACACATATAAGGCGCAACTCACTATATCGACCACTACCCACACCAGCCATTGTTCCGCCTGTTTATAAGCCAGCATCCACATGGCTGTAATACTCAAAGCTGTTGTGAGGCTATCCAACCAGGGAACTGTGCTATCCGTAAACCGAATCAACACCCAGGCAATCCCCAGAAACAAGAGAAGAGAAACGGCGGTTAACGGTAAAATCTGCTTCAAAGGAGTGTGTATGACCGGCCGTTCTTTTTTTCCTCCAGCCACAACAGCCAGCCATAAATACCGGCTAGTAAATAATAAATATTGATTCCAAAATCAGCATACAAGCCGGCCTGGTAATATACCATCAAACTTAGAACAGGCATGATTATACCTGCCGCCCAAAGCCAGATACTGGCTTTATACTCGAACCAAAGGTAAAATAAACCGACAATCGTTCCTGTAATCTCTAACCAATCCATGCGATACAATTAAAAAGCGGAAACCCTTTTTCCCAGTCCTATTAAAAACGTAATGTTAAATACGCCAAAACATTGATCCCTGCATTGGGATAATAAGCCGCATCAGAAATAAGTTCCGGTTTCACACCGGCCGGTTTTGTACCGTCTGTCGTCGGATATACTGCCGTACAACTGGCATAACCGTTACTCTCGTATTCCTCGTCAAACAGATTATAAACGGATATACCGAGGGTGACAGCCTTTGCCAAAGGCAATTGAAAAGTATAATTCAAATTCAAATTGTTTACGAAATAAGCCTCCAACATACATGCTTTATCTCCGGAATTATTCAGATACTGTTTACTCACATATTGCGATTGAAAAGAAGCATCCCATCCTTTACAATGAAAGGAAATCAGACTATTTCCCATAAAATCAGGAGAAAATGAAATCGGGCTGCTTCCCAAATAACGGGTCGTCTGGGAAATTGCACCTTCTGCCGTATACAAGCCCTCCCCGTTTAGGTCTACATCGTTTCGATATTCGGTATATCCGGTTCCGGCTCCAGGTAGCATTTACATCCCAACGAAGCCAGTCGGTAAAACGAATGCCAGCCGAAAATTCCGTACCTGCCCGATAACTCTTCTTTACATTTGCTGACACCGCTTCTCCGATCTCATTTAACTGACCGGTTAATACCAATTGATTCCGGTAATCCATATAATACAAATTTATACCGGCAGAAAACCGGGCCGAACGGAAAGCATACCCCCATTCATAATCCAACAAACGCTCAGCCTTGGGCAATTCCGTAAAAAAGCCATCCGTATAATTATTCCGGGTAGGTTCCTTCTGGGCAACAGCAAAGGAAGCATACATACTGTGCTGATCAGCTATCTGCCAGAATAAACCCGCTTTCGGATTAAAAAAATCAAACGTCTCATCCAGATCCAAAGGTTGCATCCGCCCGGCGTTCCAATCCCATTTATCGTTCACTCCCCGAATCGTATAATGAATACGACGGTATTGCAAATCAGCATAGAAATACAAACGACGCACAATCTCATAATTTATACGTCCGTAAACATTTGCATCCAGCTTCCTCCCAGTATTTTCATAAAACCGGTGATCCGGAGCCAAATTCCCCATATAATTTTTCACCCATATTACCTTTCCGTCATGATCATTTTTATATTTATTGACTCCTCCCCCCAGCGACATCTGTAACTTATCCGAATGATAATTCAGAGAAAATACCATTCCTCCGAAATCACTCTCCACATTTTTCTTCCGCACCAAATCGCTCTTTTTTACAGGCTCCGAAATTCCCGGTATTTCATAAGGTTTCAACCCATATTCTATCAGGCTACGTTTGTTTTTATATTCCTGATAGTATCCCTTTCCGCGGGTATAATGAAAAGCAATATTCAGGTTCCACCCGGGACTGAAAATGTGATTAAAAAGCAATTGATAATGAGTTTGCCGATATACATCCAACTGATCTTTATAAAAACCGATTACCTCGCCCTCCTCATTTTCAATTTTTCCATTCGGATTGTAAGTACGGTTTGTATCCAAAGTTTCCCGGGGAATGCCATCCCAGGCGTGATAAGTCTCTTCCTCGCCACTGAAAGTGATCAATTTCAGAGTAGTATGATCTCCGTAATAACCAGCTTGCGCAAAATAGGATTTCAATTTAGCAGAAGCCCTGTCCCGGTACCCGTCACTTCCGATATGAGAAAGCCGCAAATCAAAAGCCCAGCGATCGTATAACAAACCCGTCCCGAGCTTTACCATCTCTTTCTGAGTATTAAACGAACCATAGGAACCGCTCAGCTCGGCAGAAGGATTTATAGCGGTATTCTCCGTCTGCATATTGATACTTCCTCCAAAAGCTCCTGCTCCGTTCGTAGAAGTTCCGGCTCCTCTCTGTATTTGAATATCCTGCAAAGAAGAAACCAAATCCGGAGTATTTACCCAGAAAATAGAATGACTCTCTGCGTCATTCATCGGTATTCCATTAGCAGTCACATTGATACGGGTTGCATCCGTCCCCCGGATTCGTATTCCGGTATAGCCGATTCCGGCTCCGGCATCTGTAGTCGTCAATACAGAAGGCGTCATTGTCAAAAGGAAAGGAATATCTAAGCCGATATTCTGCTTTCTTAAACTCTCCTTATCCAAATTGACAAAAGCAACAGGAGTCCGGGCCGTAGCCCGCGTAGCCAATACCTGCACTTCTTCCAACTGAACATGCCTCAAGGTATCCGCCTCTCCATTTTCAGCAATAGCTCCATAGCTCATCCCCAACAAAGCTATTGTTAATCCAATTTTTTTATTCATTTTCTGCTTTATCATAACAGAAAGGCGCACATCTGTTACATTTCCCTCCGCCGGCATTATCCGGAACAGGTTCAATGGGTATGATCTCAGCCCGTCGTGTTAAGGCACCCCTTCTGATGGTTAATAACGGCCACGAAGATAATCTATTTTCATGGGATTACAATATTCTCTCTTCCCTATTCTAAAAGTGTGCCCAAAGCCCCTTTTCACTTCAGACACACTTCTGTTTAAAATATGTTAGCCCAGCAATTACCGTTCCTTTGTCAAAGCGTGACAAAGGCTGCTAATGCTCGAATACGACCAATAACAAGATAATACCTATCAAAGAAATCACCAATCCTGCTATGGCTAGTCCCCTCGGCGGCTTAAACATACCACAAGCAGAAAAAATAAGTCCCAGCAACCAGATAATCCAGCCTAAAAAGGGAACCCAACCTAAAAACAAAGCGATCAAAGCCAGTACAAAACCCGCTGTCCCCAACCCATTGGAACGGGGAACGGGTTGCTGATTAATAACAATCGTCTGTTTCGGTTGATCCTGATTTTTTGTTTCTAATACTTCCATAAACTTTTTTTATAAAAAATAATTGTTTCCTCGATGTATTCGAATTTACGAACGTTTTTTATTTATAAATCCTCTCATCTTATTTTTTACGTCAAACCCCGATAGAAGTTCAAATGTAATAAAAAAACTTATAGGTTGTATATTTATGTAAATATTTCTATGACTCTCCTCAAAAAGAAAGCCCGTCCCAAACCGGAAACAGGTTTAGGACAGGCTTTTCTTGCGTCTCTAGAAAGATTATTGTTCGCCGTACTTCATTTCAGCATGACGTTTATATCCTTCATATCTCCATTTTGCATTTGCTTCTGTCATTTCGAACAGTTTTTCTGCATCTTCCGGAGCAGCTTTCACCAATGAGTTGAAGCGTACTTCCCCCATCAGGAACTCGCGGAACTTAGAATAATCCGGTTCTTTGGAATCCAGTTGGAACGGATTTTTTCCTTCTGCTTCCAGCAGCGGATTATAGCGATACAATTGCCAGTAACCGCATTCTACAGCCTTTTTCTCTTCTGCCTGTGATTTGCCCATACTGGCTTTTAAGCCGTGGTTGATACAGGGAGCATAAGCGATAATCAAAGAAGGACCCGGATAAGCCTCTGCTTCTTTAATGGCTTTCATATACTGAGCTTGGTTCGCACCCATAGATACCTGGGCTACATAAACGTAACCATAAGATATTGCCATCATACCCAGATCTTTTTTGCGAACACGCTTTCCGCTGGCTGCAAATTTAGCCACAGCTCCTGTAGGGG
>OCHD01002148.1_pt1 | contig 11282 bp, 5 predicted proteins | sample 1538481 | NCBI WGS metagenome assembly OCHD01 (sample SAMN04571699, study PRJEB22368) | human gut metagenome | biome: human gut; material: stool | host: Homo sapiens | place: Luxembourg | collected 2012-09-07
CTCCCGGACGGGTTTTCAACAATTCACCGTTGCTTACACAATCTGCATCACCGATAATCAATATCTTCTGCTCTCTGTCACCCTTCTTGCGAGACAAAGCCAAGGCTGTCGGATAGGATTTCTCCACCTCCCCGGCTTCTGCATTCAACGCAACCTTGCCGTCCACAAAATCCACTGTTTCCAATTCATTCCAGCTTCCGGACTCCGGACTCATCAATAAAGGCGTAACTTCAAAGCCCTTATCTTCTGTATATTCCAAGCCGACAGCATTAGGCATCATAATACCATACCCGTTAATTCCCAATTGATGGAACCAATAACTAAGTTTCTGTGCTCCTTCTGTCGGACGGGTCAATACCAAGTCTGCATCATACTCCACAGTCGGACAAACTATACATCCCGGCATAAAACGTACACCCAACGATGCAATCAAAGGATTCATCACCTCCTGACGCTTCGGCTCGCCAATAACCACCAGATTGCCTCCACGTGCGATATACTCGTCAAAATATTGCTGTTCTTGCTCGTTCAAAGCCTCTTTCATCTCTGCTACAACCAGAATATTGATGTCTTCAGGTATGCCTTTTTCCAAAGTCACTTCGGCAAAATCAAATCCTTGATTTATCAATGCATAACGGAAATTATTAGCGTGAGTAAACATACTGTACGCACGTTCGCCGACATTATCTACTGCACGTTCGCCATGTCCCTGCAGGAAACCGACTTTAGGGAGGTCCATAACAAGTCGTTTCAACGCAGCAGAAATTTCCGCTTCAGTCGGGAAAATCATATTGTCATCAAAAATACGCAAGAATGTTTTTTTACCGTTGTATTCCAACTCGCGCACCAATCTGTTATGCTCGCCGGACAAGTCTATCTTCGCTTTTATCTGCTCGGGAGTCAAAAACATTTTAGGATTCAGATCATTGATTTTCATCATTTTCTTGGCTTGCTCTTCCATCGTCAGGTTACCCTCTTCCTGATAGGCAGGAACGCTCGGAGTATCATAATAGTACACATACTCCATTTCCATGTCAGGTTTGAAACGAACATACTGCTCAAAAAGCTTCAAATCCTCATTCACACGTGCCGGCAGACCAACCCAGAAATACTTGTCCAACAAATTGACATAAGTTGTCATTTTAAGCTTGCCATCCATTTGTCCGATTATCTTCTGGCTATTAGGAGTCAACGTATTCAGTTTTGTAGCGGTTGCATCATAATAGCTTTTGAAAGCCGGACGCGAAGTGACATATCCAAGAAGCAATACAATAGCCCAAACACCCAAATATTTTCCCCAGGTAACAGTCCATTTGCTCTTTTGTCTTCTGGACTGCAGACGAATGATTGCCATTGCCAAAAACAGGGCTATCACCAAAAAGAAATAAATAACATTTGCACTGCAGACCATTCCTGACAAAAACTCCCGAGAACGCCCGGGCATAGCCAACCAATAAGTCAAGTCGCGCACGAATTCGATATCCTGCCACCATCCCTGTACATAGGTAAGCAACGACAATACAGCCAGCGTACCGACAGCAGCCACCACCTGATAGGAGGTCAAGCTCGACATCAACAAACCGATAGCTGCATAAGCACATATCAAAAAGTAGATACCCAACAAACCGGTCAGAACCTGAGGATAATCAAAATTCTTGATGATAATAGCACCGATGATAACATAAAGCACCAGAATTCCCACTAATACAAGGGCGTAAATCAACATGGATAGATATTTTCCCAAGATAATCTGTACATTAGTTACCGGAGAAGAATATAACAACTTAATAGAACCGCTTCCCAATTCACGGCTCATCAAATTCATTGTCAGCAATGGAATATATAAATAAAGATACCCCTGTACAACAGTCAACACACCATCCCAGCCCCCGAAGAATCTGGAAGTCCCGTTTGTCACTCCATATCCCATTTCTCGTCCCTTCATCACACCGTCCACCAGACCGGCAAAGTCCATACCTGTCTGAAAGGTGTATAAAATCAAAATCAACCATGCAATAGGCGAAAAGAAAAGCGATTGCAATTCTGCTTTTGCAATTTTATAAATAATCTTCATGATAATCTGTATAGAATAATTTATTATTTTCTTGACAATTCAGCAAAAATATCATTCATTGAACTCTTTTCTTGCCTCAACTCAGTCAATCCCCAACATCTGGCGGAGCTGGCTTCCACTAATCGTTCTGTCACCTCCTGAAAGTCTTTGTATTTAATTCGGTAATTCGGTCCACCCAATTCCTCGACATCCAGCACTCCCGGCACTCTCTTTAAATCCTCTATCGCCGGCATGGCCATCAGCGAAACGAACAGAGAATCCGGCACAATATAGTTGTCAAATTCCTCCACGGTTCCGGCAAAGACCAAACGACCTTGCTCAATCATGCGGATATGGTCGCAAACAGCCTGCACTTCCGAAAGGATATGAGTAGAAATAAGCACTGTATGTTCCTCTGCAATCTCTTTGATTAGATGGCGCACATCCAGAATCTGATTCGGGTCGAGCCCATTGGTCGGCTCATCCAGTACCACAAAGTCCGGATTATGTATAATCGCCTGGGCAATACCCACTCTCTGTTGATATCCTCCGGAAAGATTTCTAAGCAGACGCTTGCTGAAATGACTGATACCGCAACGTTCCAGCACTTTCTTCACAGCTTGAGGAATTTCTCTATCCGGGATATAACGCAAAGCGGCACAATATTCCAGATATTCTGTCACCGTCAAATCCATATGCAAGGGGGGATTCTGCGGCAGAAAGCCGATGTGTCTTTTAGCCTCCACCGGATTTTTACTCATACTGATACCCTTGATATAAACATCCCCTTCCGACTGCCGCAACACACCACACATAATGTTCATCGTTGTGGATTTCCCGGCTCCGTTGGAGCCGAGTAATCCATATATTCCATGCTTGGGAACTTCAAAATTGATATCACGAATAGCCCACTGTACACTATAACGGTGTGAAAGATGGTCTACTTTTACTATTGTCTCTTCCATTGATATTATAACTTTATATTTTTTAGCTCTACTAATTCATACACACTCCATTATCAATACCAGTCGTGACTAGTTGTATGCCATCCTATCTGTTTGATAGAAGCCACCTTGCCACCGACATTCTTCTCAAAAAGCAGTACAGGAGAATTTATGTTTCTGATATCATAAGCCTGGATAGTTCCATCCTCACAACCTATCCACAATTGATCCAAGTCAAAAAAGGCATAAGCCAATGAGGTGATTTTAGAAGGAATGGTAGCATTGAATTTTAAGAATCTTACAGATGTATCCATCCAATCTGCCGCACGTTGAACAAAATACAATTCATTACCTACAGAATAAAAATCACGGTATTTTGCATCCTCTGCATAAGTGGAACTACGATAAGTAGAACTAACCAAAAATACAGAAGAGGCATCCAATTTCACCGGCAACCGAAACCAACGCTCAAATCCATTAAACTGAAAGGAAGCGCTACGATTATCAAATCCAAAATCCCCTACCAACGTGGCCGGATAATTAGGATCATTATAATACGCTGTAAACAACAATGTTGTTTGCTCATAAAAGAATGGAATATGATGCTTCTGCGAAAGATAAAGCATCTCTGTTCCTTCTGCAAATTCAGAAACAGGCACAGTTTGATGCGTCTTCAAAGGTATTACCCTTGTTTTATATACAGAAGTTTTGTTATACATATCTTCTCCCACATCCTCTCTCCAGGTTGTAGCCATTACAATTCTACGATTCTTGGCATCATAACAAGGGATATTCTGTCCATAAGTAGAATGCCCTAACATTGTAATCTCATAACCATTGGCATCAATATAGTAAGGTTCTGTAAGATATTTTCCCACCAAATAGTTGGCAGATCTCATTCGTGTAAACAAACGTCCGTCTTCAGTCACGATAAAGGATGCTGCACCTTCTCCAAAGCTGGGACTGCTGGGAGCCTTTTCCCTCATGGCTGCAATTTTAAAATCAGCAGGAGCTCCATCCAAAAACTGATCTTTCACTTCGTCCACCTTCGTCATAGTCTGCACATTAACCTCATACGCCACCTGATCGGTCAGTATCACACAAGCACCACCGGCGCTGACATCGCGGGATGTTTCCATGACCAAATCCTTTGGTTTTCCGGGTATATCGTGTCCATTAATGGTGGCATAGACATCTTCCTTCAATTTATAGTTAACCGTGTTTTTACCATTCTCCGAAACAGTACGCGGGCTGATTACAGAAACTTTTGACTTATCGCCATTTTCTGACAATATGAACCAATCGTTCGGAGCGAATGGAGGATAGAAATACACAAACAGTCGGGCAGGAAACGTAATTCCGGTCTTTTTTTCAATCACGCTGAAAGTTCCCCACTCTCCCATATCGTTACTATAGCGAGTCAAACCTATCTTTTTCACAACCTCGTCCGTAGGCATATCAAAATCCAACTCCTCGCTGATTACCACTCCTTTGATTTTCCATTCATAACGCACCTCTTCTGCACGCATTGCCGAATCTGTTTCCCACGTGAACATTTTACTGCCCCTGAACTTCATGACTTCACCATCTCCCGCATAACCAGACATACGTTTAGGAGAACTTGTATTAAAATTATCAGACCATAACGGAGGATTTATCTCCTCATACGAATAGTTCCCTTCGTCCTCAAAACATCCGGTCAACAGACCGAATAAAAACAATATAATATATAATCTTATCGATTTCATGACATCAACTTATTATTAGATTAAACTTCCACAGACATCGGTAGGCCATTCTCATCCTCCGTTGGATTCTCCGCCAGCCATTGCTTGAACAATTTCACTAATTTAATTGCCTCATCAGGAGCACTCTTTATCATATTTCCATCCAAACTGTATGCTCCCGGTATATTCTCCAGGAATGTCTTGTATTTCAAGGATGAATAGTTTCCCAGCAACCCGGCAGAAACTTCCAGGGTCCACCATTCCGGTTTCACAGCATCTTTCGTCAAATGGATAACGGCTTTCGAACGTTCGAATTGTCCCACCTGCAATTCATCGCTCGGCACAATTTCAACCACCAACCGGATGCCTTCCTCCAAATCATTCAAACGGGCACTGCGGTTCATCCGGATTTGAATTGTATCCAATATCAAAGAAGCTCCTGCCGGAATCGGACGCGCACGGAAAGTATAAGAATTTTCCAGAACATATTCATCCGGAGTAGCGGTTGTCATATCTTTCACAACCTTCAAACCGAAGTGCAGATCCTTCGTCAAAGGTCTGCCGGCCAAGGCAACTACTATTTCTGCCATCACATGGTCGTCTGTCGGCTTGGCAAAAAAGAATGTCACATCCGTAGAATCGGCTTTAGCAGTACCGGGAGCTTCCTCATCCATAAAATATTTATAGAAATAAACTTCATGGCGTTCTCCAAAAGGTTCGATATCCTGTTCCGTACATGCACTGAACAACATCATCCCCAAAATCGCAAACAATATAAAGATTTTCATTTTTTCCGTTTTTAAATGGTTACATACTCTGATTATCGGGGATAGGTAGCATATACTCTGATTTATTCAACTCACGCTCCTCTTTCTCCTTGAAATAAATCTTTGCCCCTAACCGTTTGTATAAATAAAACAACTGTCCTTCCGAAATCCATTCCCGTTGGGCATCACGAATCAAATCCCTTTGGAACATCTCGAAATCCCGTGCCACCTCCAACGGCTCCATCGTTTTCCACTCACCTCCGACTTGTGCCGTTTCAGAACGTTTCTGGCGAATTTCATTCAAGATTTCATAAGCTTCAGCGAACTGATTTTTCCGGGCATAACATTCTGCCATAATGTAACGCATTTCTGTCGCACGGATTACAGGCAGAATACGTATATTCTTCTTGCGAATTTCTGCATTGTCACTGCAATACCATTTGCCGGAAATTTTATAATTCCCATAAATGCTGTTATCCTCCGGTCTATACAACAAAAACCTGGAACGAATGTCCATCTCAGATTCGTCTGTCTGTCCGTCCGGACTTTTAAATATTTTCTGATTATCCAAATCGAGCATCAGCCAATTTCCCTGATTCATTCCATCTGCTTTTTTTCTAAAGAAACTTCCCAAACTATAATTGTCGTAAGCCTCCTCATTATAGACTGCAAAAATCAAATTGGAAATACACTTCAAATCCTTCTTGCTTTCAAAATCATTACCACGCAACTCCCAAAATTCATCTTTTGAGAACATATCGTAAGAGCTGCCCTGTGTACCGGTTGCTTTGAATTTCAATACAGCATCAGCCATCTGAAAAGCCTCGTCATACATTCCCGCATACTGATATGCTCTTGCCAACAATGCTGTGATAGCATAATAACTCAACCGGAAACCGCGTCCCTGGAAAAAACCGTCTATCACACTCGAAGATTGATGTCCCGGCATACCCCATTCAAACTCTCCATTGAAACGAGTCTTGCCGGAAGCGCTCAAACTCATACCCCAGGCCGTAGTATCAAACTCTATTGTAAGTTCGCGAGCTTTATTCAAATCGCGGATAACCTTCTCCATAAAAGGCTTTACAGCAATCCCGTTTGGCTGGATATTAGGGTAGTCTTCCACATAAGGCACCCGTTTTTCTCCGTCATCATGAATCAACGCCGGCGCAAACAACCGCAATAAATCGAAGTGCACGACAAGCATATGCCTCCCCTAAAATCATCTTACGCTCGACCTCCCCCTCTGCAAAAATATCGGCAGATGCTCTCTCCAGATTCTGAATCAGATTATTCGCATTAGCCACCACGTTATATCCATCCTTCCAGATATTGTCGATAGTCGGTCTCAATGCAGAATTGTAATAATCATAGTTTCGGGCTATCTTATACATATTAGTCCCCTCCTCGCCATATTTCCAGGCCCAGGTATATTGCCGTGACATACAGTCCACCAATCCAAACTGAAGTTCCACTCCATAAAGATTACGGGATGCCATCGCTTCGTAAACTCCCGCCAGGACAGAACGATAGCCATCACCCGTTGTAAACAGCTTATCGCTCGTAGCCTCACCTTCCGGTTGCAAATTCAACCAATCCTTGCATGAACTCAATGACAACAAGGATAATAGAATCATAATTTGTATATATATTTTCATACTCAAATATTTTATTGTTAGAATCCTAACGACAATGTAAAGCTATAGTTCTTCGCATAAGGATAGCTTGTTCCGCGCTCCTGCTTTATGTTCGACCAGCGGCAAACATCATTCATGTTAAAACGCAATCCCAACGAAGTCAGTCTCATTTTGCGAATCAAGTCACGGTTAAAATCATAACCGCAAGAGATACTGCTAAATGCCAAATAATTATTATCCTGTACGAATCTTGATGTAGGCTGCGTCTTTTGTTTGTTCTTCAAGTCAAAGAACGGAGCTATATCACCCGGATTTTGCCAACGCTGAGTCAGTACACGACGGTCTACGTTGCTTCCGTCAATATCTGCCTCTTCTACCTTGTTTTTAATGGTCTCGTTATAATCCTGAGCACCCCACTGATAGAGGAATGTTGTATTTAGGTAGAAACCTTTCCAAGCTACATTGATACCGAAAGAACCTTGTGCATCCGGACTCTTGTCACCCACTACCACTTCATCAGCGGCATTCCATACATACGTACTCTGGCCGTTTCTCTTACGGAACAGTTCCTTACCGTTTGACGGGTCTATACCATAAGAAGGCACAGCATAAATCGCAGTTGTAGATGCTCCCACATAATACTGTGTCAACGGGATATAGAGCAAATCTGAATAATCTCCGCCCTGTCCCTGATTCTTTCCATTGTGAAAATCCTGGATATTCTTATTATATCTCTCAGCCTCCTGACCCAATTTTGTAATCTCATTCTTATTGGAAGCCAGAGTAGCATTTACAGCCACGGTCCAATTATCATTCTGGAAAACAGTTGTATTCAATTTAATCTCAAAACCTTTGTTCAAAATCGAACCGGCATTTGTGTAATAAGTAGAAAAACCTGATGATGTGCGGACAGACAGCTGTTCCAACTGATTCTTGGTCTCCTTGCGATAATAGTTTCCTTCCACTACAAGACGGTCATGGAACAAGCCCAAGTTAATACCCACATCCAAAGTATATGTCTTCTCCCAAGTTAATTTCGGATTACCCAAAGCAATCAAAGTATTCGATGGTGTATCGTAATACCATTTGTCGGAAGTCTTATAAGTGGAAATTGCCGCATAAGCCGGGAAGTTGACATTACCGGTAACGCCATATGTTCCACGAACACGCAACAAACTAACCAACCAATTATCTTTCAACCATGAATAGTTATGGAAGTTCACACCGGCACCCACAGACCAGAAAGGAGCGAATCTCTTGTCCTCGCCGAACTTAGAAGAACCGTCCAGACGGAAAGAAGCGTCCAACAAATACACGTTGTTGTAAGAATAGTTAAGAGAAGCCAGCATACCTAACAGACGGCTCTTGTCAGAAGAGACAGCCGACTTGCGAGTCTGCTCTGCAGCATAAGTAGGAGAGTTCAAATTACTCAACTGGAATCCACGATACTCTATTGCAGTCGTTTTACTATGAGATTCCTGCACGTTCAATCCGGCGGTAGCATTAATGAAATGCTTGTCGATACCTTTATTGAAAATCGCATTGGTGTTCCAAGTGAATCCCTTGTCAGAAGAAGTTGTTAAAGTTCCTCTTTCACGAGTCGGAGATCCCTTGAAACTCGGGTCTTTAGGGTCGCTGAAGCTCTTCGTTTCAGAATCGGTTCTTGTCATAGAAAGCTGTCCCTTAAACGAGAAGTTCTTTGTAAAATAGATATTGATACTGAAATTGTTAGTCAAGTCGTTCAATCTTGAGCGACCGGAAAAACTTCCCAATTTCTCAGCCCTGTAGAGAGGATTGGTTGTCTTGCCGTCTTTCAATGTCTCCAACAACTCGCCGTCGTTTGAATACGGAGCCCAGTACGGTTGCAACTTAGCATAAGTATCAAAATTTCCATAAGGAGAATCCTGTGATTTAGTCACATTGAACGAAATAGAGTTCATAACCTGCAACCAGGACTTATTGCGGTAGTCCAGATTCAAACCAACACCTACATTGTCACGATAAGAATCGATCATGGCTCCGTTGTGTGTTCCGTAGTTCAAATCCAGGCTATATCGGATACTTTCAACACCACCGGAAACATTCATACTGTGTGAATGGTTGAACACATTGTGCAAAGGCTGAGCCAGCCAATCGGTCTGCACGCCACGGCGCACCTCATTCACCAAATCATTGTAAGCAATATCTTTCTCCAACTGCATGCCAGGATCTCCGCTTTCTGCGATATACTTTCCGGACAAACGTTCCACTTCAACCTTTTCCCAGGCATTACACAAGTTATAATCTGACAAATCCGGTAATTCAACTCCGGCATTAAAATTATATGTCACCCTCAATTCTCCCGGTTTCGGTGCAACAGTAGTCACGACCACCACTCCGTTGGCAGCACGAGAACCGTATAGAGCTGTAGCGGCAGCATCTTTCAAGATAGTCATACTCTCGATGCGGTTGATATCCATATCGTAGACTTTCTGTACAGATACTTCAAAGCCATCCATGATAAAAATAGGCAAGTTCGGATTGTCCTTCAGAGAAGTTCTTTGCGAACGTCTGGCTTTTTCCATTTCCAGACCACGATTCATACCGATACTACCCTCTCCGCGAATGGTAAACTCCGGCAAAGAGTTCGGGTCAGAACCAAACAATTTATTATCCTTAATTCGGAATGACGGCTCGAAAGCCTGCAGAGCAGCAATAACGTTTTTATTATTTGTTTTTAACAGCTGATCTTTATTGACCGTAGTTGTATTACCTGTAAAGCTCTCTTTTTTCAGTTTCATGTATCCGGTTACAACCACCTCTTCCAACTCCTCCTTGGCAGTCTTCATCACCACATAAAACTCTTGCTGTCCCTTATATGCCACTTCTTTCGGCTCCATACCGATAAAAGAGAATACCAATGCCAGATTGGCTGTTTCGGGCACTCTCATGGCAAACTGTCCATTGGCATCGGTCACAGCACCTACAGAAGTTCCCTTCACCAAAATGGTCACCCCCGGTAGCGGCTCCTTTTTTTCATCAACCACCTTTCCTTTCAAGAGCACCTCCTTGATAGTCTTTTGAGGTATTGTCGGTTTCAAAACAATCACATTGTCTTGCAACACATAAGTCAATGTCGTACCCTTCAGACAGACATTCAGAATAGTCCGGATATCGTCCCCCTGTACGTCAACATCCACCTTGCCGATTTTATCCAAATCCTCTTCATTATACATGAAAACAAACGATGTCTGGCGTTCTATCGCCCAAAGTACATCCTTCAGACTGGCAGCCTTCATCGAAAGCGTCACCTGTTGCCCGTTCTGCGGGTAGACATTTGCATGAACATGCAACATTCCCAGCAGAACAAATACAAATGTCCATCTAAACATAAGTCGCAATTTTTTCATAAATTTGTAATTTGATTTTTATGTTGATTATTTTGACAAGACAAAATGGTCAATCGGTAGGGATGCTGCAACATCCCTACCTTTTTATCTGCCTCGTCTGATTCTTAAAACTTTTCCATTTCTATCTATTTTTATACGTCCGTTCGCTTCAAAAATGCGCAGAATGGGATCTATCGATTCGTCACGTCCTACATTAAATCCGAAGCGATAATCCTTTACTTCTTGGTTTTCGTAAAACACCGTTACATCATACCAACGTTCAATGGCATGCATAATATCCTCCAGCCGAACATCCCGAAAACGGAAACCGGCATCCTTCCAAGCCACGATATAGCTGACGTCAACCGTCTTGATTTCCTGCTTCCCGGTATTTTTGTCCAATACGAACTGCTCATTCGGCTGTAATATCCTCTGACGGACTCCGGGACCGGAAACAGCCACCTTGCCTTCAACCAAGGTTGTGTGTACACTCATATCGTTGTCATAATCCGCCACATTAAAACGGGTTCCCAACACTTCAATGTTGTAATGGGAAGTTTTCACAATAAAAGGCCTTGCCGCATCTTTTGCAACCTCGAAATAAGCCTCTCCATGCAACTCTACCTCACGGGTATCCCCTGCAAACCGAACCGGATAACTCAAAACAGTTTCCGAGTTCAAATGAACAACAGTCCCATCGCTAAGGGTAAGTTTAAACTCTCCCCCACGAGGAACAGTCACCTTATTAAAAACCGCTTTTTCGACAGCTTGCACCAAACTGTCTTT
>OCHD01002178.1_pt1 | contig 11125 bp, 6 predicted proteins | sample 1538481 | NCBI WGS metagenome assembly OCHD01 (sample SAMN04571699, study PRJEB22368) | human gut metagenome | biome: human gut; material: stool | host: Homo sapiens | place: Luxembourg | collected 2012-09-07
ACAGGGGCCGGAGAACGGACTCCGGCAGGCCGCCCTCGTACAGGGCGCGGCCCTGATAGACCCGCAGGGCCTGCTCCAGCACGGCGGCATCGCCGCAGACCAGGCACAGGGGCTTTGTCAGCAGGTACTGGCAGTCCGCCAGCGCGTTTACGTCCGCCATGGAGGAAACGCGGAGGGCCACCATGGGGTCGTCCCGCTCCAGCGCGTCGGACAGGGCATCCTCCAGACCGGGGGTCACGTCCAGTACCGGCCCGTGGGCAGCGTCGGCGGGCAGCAGGGCGGGGAGCTTCTCTGTGGCGGCGGGCAGCAGATCTGTGTGCAGCGGGGCGGGAGGCGTGATGGCCGCGCCGTCTAGCGCACCGCGCAGGGCTGCGATATGCTCCGGCGTGGTGCCGCAGCAGCCGCCGAAGATCATGACGCCGGAGGCCAGCATGTCCGGCACCAGCGCGGTGAACTGCTCCGGCGTGCAGTCGTACACCGCCTTGCCGTTCACGATGGTGGGCATGCCGGCGTTGGGCTTGGCGATCAGGGGGATGCGGGCGTACTCCCGCAGACGGCGGAGCTGGGGCAGCATCTGGTCCGGTCCCGCCGAGCAGTTGAGACCGAAGGCGTCGATGCCCATGCCCTGCAATACCAGCAGGGCGGCGGTGATGTCGGTGCCGGAGATGCTGCGGCCATTCTGGTCGCAGGTAAAGGTGACGAAGATGGGCTTGGCGGAGACGCTGCGCACGGCCAGCACGGCGGCACGGGCGTCGGACAGGGTCATCATGGTCTCAATGACGTACAGGTCCACACCGGCGGCTTCCAGTCCGGCTGCCTGTTGGGCGTAGGCGTCCACCAGCTGGTCGAAGGAGGCGCTGCCCAGAGGGGCCAGAAACAGGCCGGTGGGAGACAGGTCGCCGGCCAGCAGGGCCTTGCCGTTCGCGGCCTGACGGGACAGGTCCGCCAGACGGCGGTTATAGGCGGCGGTGTCCTCCGTTACGCCGTGCTCCGCCAGCTTCACGGCATTGCCGCCGAAGGTGGGGGTGTAGAGCACCTGGCTGCCGGCGGCCACGTAATCGCGCTGAATGGACAGGATGCTGTCCGGATGGGCCAGCACCCATTGCTCCGCGCTGACATCGCCGGTGTAGCCGCGCTTTTGCAGCTCCGTACCGGTGGCACCGTCCAGAATAAGGGGAAAATGCAGTTCCATATGTGAATACCTCCGTGATGGGATGAAAGGGCCGCGCCGTACTTGACAGGGGGGAACCAGATTTCTATAATGATACCACTACTTTAAGCAGTGCGGGGCTGCTTTGTCAAGAGTCTTTGTGAGGTGAGCGCGATGATGACAGCGAAAGAGATCTTTCTGGAGCTTTTGAAGCCGGACGGACAGCCGGACCGGCTGCTGCGGCAGTACGAGGCGCTGCACATGTGCCTGGGCGATCCCATCAACACCTACCTGCGGGGAAACCGGAAGCGGGGCACCGTCAGCGTGGACCGGTGGGGCACCACCATCAGCTTTCCGGAGGACGCGCCGGGGCCCATGCCCGTCACCCACGATGGCCTTGCGGTGTGCCCCGATGTGACGCGGTGGCGGGAGACGGTGCATGCGCCGGATCTGGCGGCCAACTGCACGGAGGGCTGGGAGGCCGTCCGGCAGCAGGCGCGGGAGGCATGCGGGCAGGAGAAGCTGCTGGCAGGGTTCATGGGCACCGGTATTTTTGAACAGTGCCATTTCCTGATGGGCTTTGAGGATACGCTGACGGCGCTGTACGAGCACCCGCAGGAGATGCACGAGCTCATTGAGTACATCACGGAGTACCGGCTGGGATATGTGAAGCTGCTCATCAACAACCTGCAGCCGGACGTCATCTTCTCCCACGACGACTGGGGCACCAAGAACGCCCTGTTCATGCAGCCGGAGATGTGGCGGGAGTTTTTCAAGGAGCCGTACCGCCGGTTCTATGGGTACATCCGGTCCCGGGGCTGCATCGCCGTCCACCACGCCGATTCCTATCTGGCGCCTATCGTGGAGGACATGGCGGAGCTCGGCATCCAGGTGTGGCAGGGCGTGCTGCCGGAGAACGATATCCCCGCCTTACAGCGGCAGCTGAGGGGGAGACTGGTGCTGATGGGCGGCATGGGCGCCGCCATCGACCGCGCCGACGCGTCGCCGGAGGAGATACGGGACTACGCAAAGAACGTGCTGGCGGCCTGCGGGCCGCTGGGGCACTTCATCCCATCCATCACCTACGGACTGGCGGGGACGGTGTATCCCCACGTGGACCGATATATCGACGAGGCCATCGACGGGTATAACCGGCAGGTACACCTGCCGAAGTTCGATCTGCCGCCGGTGCCGCGGCGGGTGCTGGCGCAAAAAGGGAGCGGCGATGCCATCCGGGCTGCGGAGAGCGGCGGCGACGGCGTGCTGGACCGTGTGGCGGCGGCTTTGCAGCGGGGACAGCAGAAAAAGGTGCTGGCCCTGTGCGGGGAGGCGCTGGATCAGGGCATTGCGGCGGCGGACATCCTGTCCGGCGGGCTGGGTGTGGACTTCTCCGCCGGTATCGCCTTCGTGCCGGAGATGCTGATGGCGGCGCGGTGTATGCAGGCAGCTCTGGAGCTGCTGCGGCCCCGCATGGCCGGCAGCGGCACGGAGAAGCTGGGCCGCGCCTGCATCGGTACGGTGCGGGGCGATATGCACGACATCGGCAAGAATCTGGTGAAGATCATGATGGAGGGCAGCGGCATTGAGGTGGTGGACCTGGGCGTGGACGTGGCGCCGGAGAAGTTTGTGGAGGCCGCGATGCACCAGAACTGCGGCATCATCGCCTGTTCCTCCCTGCTGACCACCACCATGCAGGAGATGCGGGACGTGGTGCGTTTGGCGGAGGAGATGGGCATCCGCGGCAGGGTGAAGATCCTGGTGGGCGGCGCGCCTATCAGCCAGAGCTTCTGCGATGAGATCGGCGCAGATGCCTACACCGAGGACGCGGCTTCGGCGGCCCGCGAGGCGGCGTCCATGCTCCGCAGCGGGGAAGTAAGGGTATGAAGAAGTATCTGCCCTCGCTGGCGCTGCTGGCGGTGTTCGAGACGGTGGCCGTGGTGCTGTGGCTCACCAAGGACAACCTGTTCTACCTCTTTAATTTTAGCTATATCGGCGGCTCTATCGCCCTGGGGACGGCGCTGTTCGTGGGAAAATACAAGCACGCCCGACGGGTGACGCAGCTGCTGGTGGGATCGTATATGCTGGTGTATCTGGGCCTGATCTGCGGGGAGAATATGCAGATCGAGGGGTTCTGGTACTACCTGTTCACCGGCGTGTTCGAGGCGGCCACCATCCACTACGCCGTGGCCAAGATCTTCGGGCCGCTGCTGTTCGGGCGAGGCTGGTGCGGGTACGCCTGCTGGACGGCCATGGTGCTGGACTTCCTGCCCTACAAGGTGCCGCAGACGCCGCGGAAGCCCATCGGCTGGCTGCGGTACGTGACGTTCACACTGTCGCTGGCCTTTGTGGCGACGCTGTTTCTGGCCAATGTGGGGCACCTGGAGCGCATCATGTTCTGGGCCTTTGTCATCGGCAACGCACTGTACTACGGGGCAGGTATCCTGCTGGCCTTTGCGTTTCGGGACAACCGCGCCTTCTGCAAGTACCTGTGCCCTGTGACGGTGTTCTTAAAGCCCATGAGCTATTTTTCCCTGGTCCGTATCACCTGCGACAAGAGCAAATGCGTGTCCTGCGGGCGGTGCAGAAGGGCGTGCCCCATGGAGGTGGACATGACGGACAACTCCCGCCGGCGGGCCAACGGCACGGAGTGCATCCTGTGCATGGAGTGTGTGAAGAGCTGCCCCAAGGGGGCGCTGTGAGAAAAAAAAGAGTACGGACGCGAAAGCGTCCGTACTCTTTTTTGTTACATGCTGCGAATATCCTTCAGCAGGTCCTCCAGAGACATGGTGCGCACATCCTCCTCATCCTTGGGAGTGGGCTCGTCCGCCAGTACCTGATCCACCGTGTCCGCCAGCAGGTCCTTGTCGGGAGCGGCGGGCTGAGGCGCGGGCCTGACGGTGGGCTCATCGTCCAGCGGGATGTCGAAGTCCTTCCAGTCACGGGCCTTGGGAGCGGGCTGCTGTACCGGCTCCGCCTGACGGGGCACGATGCGGGGCGCGGGGCGGGAACGCTCCGGCGCAGGGTGACGGCGCTCGCGGCGCTCCTCGCGCTCCTCGCGGTGGTCTCTGCCGCCGCGGTCGGGGCGGTCATCGCGGTCATCGGGGCCGTTGCCGTCATCATCGGGACCGCCGCCGGTGCCGCGGCCGATGAACAGGCCAAGCAGGAACAGCAGGGCGGCCACCAGCACCACGCCGCCGATCAGGGCGACCACGGTGCGGACCTCACCCAGCAGGGGCAGCTTGATGCTCACGGGGATCTGGAGCATGGGAGTCTCCGGCTCGGGCTCGGGCTCCGGTTCCGGCTCCGGTTCCGGCTCCACGGGCAGGGTGCCGGTGTACTCCGGCATACGGACCACATGGACGGTGTACTCCAGTTTGGTGGTCTTGTCCTCGGCGGTGCATACCACGGAGATGGGGTTGTCGCCCTCCTTGTCCAGCGTGATGTCGCCGGTGCCGGTGATGCCGCTGGACTTGCTGTCGTTGGCGGAGGCGTTGACCTTCACCGTTTTTGTCTCAAAGGGCACATAGGCCACATAGTCGTGGACGGTGCTGCTGAAGGCGGGACTGAGGGTCGCACCCTCAATGCCCAGTGCCGACAAAGCGGCATCGGTGGAGGCCTTGTAGTTGGGGTCCTGCTCGCGGGTGACCTCAATGACGTAGGACTTGGTGGTGCCGTTGGCCGCCGTGACCTTCAGGGTGACGGTATTGACGCCTACGGCCAGGTCATTGCCGCTGATGTTGACGGTCTGGCCCTTGTCGTTGCGGTTATAATCCAGACTCAGCTTGGACACGCTATAAGGGACCTTGGCGGTGTAGTACGTGGTGCCGGAGGAGAAGGCGGGGGACAGGGTGGCGTTGCCGCACATGATGGCGGACAGGGTACAGTCGCCGCTGGGCGCGGCGGCCACGCTGCCGGTCCAGCTGGCGGTGCCCACGTCGATGTCGGTCTCGCCGTCGGAGGCTACGATGTTGCTGAAGCTGGCGCTGAGGGCCGCGCCGCCCTGAACGCTGGAGGATACCTTCAGCGTCACGGTGATGATGCCGCCGCTGGCGCTGTTGGTGCCATAGACGCTGAAATGGTTCTGGTTCACCAGGATGCTCCAGCCGCTGACGGAGCAGGAGTAGTTGGTGAAGGTCAGGCCGTCGCCGCAGTTCAGGTCCGCCGTCAGGCCGAGAATCTTACTGTCCACGGACAGGGTCAGCGTCACGGAATTGCCGGCCTGGACGCTGCTGCTGCCGGAGAGGGACGCGCCGGCGGCCTCCGCCCGCTGGGGCAGGATGGCCAGTACCAGCAGGCACGCTGTGACCAGGGAAAGGGCGGTGCGAAGCAGTTTGTTTTTCATAGAGTACCTCCTGCTCAGATGGTGCGCTGGCCCACGGTGACCTGGGCCGCCTGGACCACATCGGTGATGGTGACACGGCCGTCGCCGTTGATGTCGGCGGCCTTCAGAGCGGCCTCGTTCAGGTCGCCTGCGCCGGCGGCGTAGTTCTGGAGCTTGACCACATCGGTGATGGTGATGCGGCCGTCGCCGGTGACATCGCCGGTGACGACGATGGTCAGGCTGGAGCTGCCGTCGACGGCGGTCATGCCCGTGCCCACGTAGCCGGAGGTGATCTCCTTCTTGCCGTCATACACGGTGTAGCCGGAGTCGTTCAGCGTCTTGACGGAGGTCTGGGGCGCGATACCGGTGAGGAACGCGCCGGAGGGCTCCGTGGGATCGCCGCTGCCGTGGTCGGGTTTGGCGGTCTTGGTGAACTGGGCGGTGTAGGTGATGTCCTTGGTGCCCATGTAGGTGGCCTTGGCGGCAAAAACGTCGCCGTTCTGATCCACCCAGTTCTTGAAGCTGTACGTGTACTTGCTGTCCGCCGCCTTCACGGGGTTGGCAGGGGCGGTGATGAGATCGCCCTGGGCCAGCTTGAAGGTGCGGACCGTCTCGCCGTCCACCTGGAAGGTGACGGTGTAGAGGTCGCCGAAGCGGGCGTAAAGCGTGTGGTTAGAGGCGGCCACCGGCGAGTTGGGGGAGATCTCCGTGCCGTCCTCGCGGTACCAGCCCTGGAAGCCGGCCTCGTCCACCGTGGGCAGCTCGCCGTAGGTGTCGGTAAGGCGGTACATGCGGCTTTCGACCACCACGTCGCCTATCTGGAAGGACACGGCGTACTCCTCGTCGGAGAGGTCGCCGGGGCTGAAGGAACTGTTGGCGTTGACCTTGAACTGGGACTCCGCCAGAGTCACGGTGCCTGCGCTGTTTGTCGCGGTGATGGTCAGGGTGTACTCGCCGACGCTGAGGCGGCTGAAGGCGCAGGCGCTGTCCAGCTTCCACAGGTCGTAGGAGTAGACGGTGCCCTTGATGCTGCTGGTGGCGGTAAAGCCGGTGCTGCCGCTGGAGGACACCGCCTTCACGGTGACGCTGGTGATGGGCAGGCTGCTGGTGATGACGCCGCGGACGGGGTAAGAGGATTTATTGGCCAGCAGTTGGGTTTCATTGCCCTCGCTGCCGGGGTAGAACAGACCCTCGGCGCCCCAGACACTGCCATCGGCGGTGAGCTGGAGCTTGGTGGCGCCGGCGGTGTCCTTCACAGTGGACACGCTGTTGTCCGCGAGCGCCAGATAGCGGCCGGTGGCGCGGTTCTGGAGATAGTAGGGGCTGTCGCCGGTGAGGGCCCACAGCTGCTCGTTGCCGGCAGTGGCGGAGGCCAGCGTGACCTTGCCGCCGTTATCGCTGAGGCGTTTATCGCCCACCGTCAGGGTGTAGTAGCCGCTGGCGAAGTACGTCAGCTGCACGGAGGCGGCGGAGGAGATCTTGGTAAGACCCGACAGGTCGGCGGCCATGCCGCGGTCCGTAGTGCCGCGGGGCGACAGGCGGTAGGCACCGTCGGCCAGCGGGGCATCGGAGTTGGCGTAGAGCATTACCAGCGCGTCCGCCGGCTCATTGACGTGCAGGCGGCTGTACACGCTGAGCTGCACGTCGCCGGAGTTGGCGCTGAAATAAGCCATGGACTGGCCGGATACGCCGTATTTGCTGGCGGCGTCGCCGGTCATGCGCTTGGGCTCGGGGGTCTTGTCCAGACGGCTGCACTCGGCGTAGATGGCCTGGATCAGCTGGGCCTCGCTCTGGTTCTTGAAGCCGCCCAGAGAGTCGAAGGCACGGAGGATGACGCCGGTGGCGCCGCTGCGCCCATCGCTGCTGCTGGCGCCGCGGATCACACCTGCGCCGTGGTGGACGCTGCGGCTCCAGAACACATTGCGCAGAGCCACGGAGTAGTCATCCAGATCGAAGGAGGGGACGGCGGACTTGATGTTCTTCAGCAGGTCCGCATAGGCGTGGGTCTCCCAATAGTCCTTCTGGGACTGCATGAACTCGTCGGGGTAGTCGTCGGCCACGCTGCGCCAGGTGGCGTTGAAATTGCTGCCGTAGCCGGGGGAGTACTTGCCGTTGCGGTCGTAGGCGTAGGCGTTATACAGCGTGTCGCCCATGTCGCGGTAGATGGAGCCGGACTTGAACTCCTGCAGCCACTGGACGAAGCTCAGGGGCGTGCCGGCGTTGCTGGCGAACATATAGATGCCGTAGGACGTGCCGCCGCTGTCGCCGCGGACGGTGGAGACGTAGCCTGGGTCGGCGCTGTTGCCCGTCTCGTAGTACTGGCTCAGGTCGCCCAGTCCCGCGTCCTGCCAGTTCTTGCTGGCGGCCAGCAGCGCCGTGGCCAGCAGGCTCAGCACCACGGCGGCGGCCAGCACCATGGCGGTGCTCCGCTTCATCCTTTTCATCGCATACACCCTGCCTTTTCAGTAGTCGTCAAAGCGGCGGAGAACGCCGCTGATTTACATAATCACTGACAGTATACCATTCGTTCCCACCGTTGTCTACCGGAAATGTGGGGAAAAACGGAAAAAGGGGGGAAATTTTGCCGCCGCAGGAAGAACAGGGTGGAAATATGGCGGAGAATATCGTATAATGTCCGCTGTAACACCAACGAGCACAAGGAGAATTTGCCTATGTCAACAAAAGAGAAAACCGGCAGCGCCGGCCGCACCGCGGGGATCCTCTTTATCCTGCTGGCGCTGGCGGCGGTGGCCGTTCTGGGCGTGTATATCTACCGGCAGCTGCAGCCGCCGAAGGCGCCGGAGACGGCCATCGGCTACGTGGCGTCGGAGACGGCGTCCGCGCCGGTGTACGACGCCGACAGCGGCGCGGAGCTGGGCGTACTGGTGCGGGGCAGTCAGGTGGCCTACGTGGCCGCAGATGTGGAGACGCCCCGTGAGGACGGCCGCGTCCGCGTGGTCAACGGCGAGGGGTACGTCCTGCTGGACGCGTCCCATCTGGCCGATGATCTCAGCCGGACGGTACAGGTGGAGACGGTGTACGCCCTGCGGGGCATGAGCCTGCTGGATGAGACCGGGGCTGTCCCGGGCTGCGCCGTGGAAAAGGGCATGGCCCTCGCCGTCACCGGCTTCGACGGGCTGGACGAAAACGGCGAGGTGCTGCGCTGGCAGGTGTCCTGCCAGCGGGGCGAGGGCTATATCGCCGCTGCCAACGTCCGCATGACAGAGGACGAGGCCCTGGCCCAGTACGATGCGGAGCTGTATCAGCTCCACGCCTCCCGCGGCGACAGCTGGGGCGGCGGCGATGCAGCGGGGCTGGACTACTACCCTGTGGAGAAGGGGGCCATCGAGGGCAACGTCATGCCCGATGAGGTGCGGGCCCTGTACCTCAACGGCTCCGCCGTCCAGTACGCCGACAGCTACCTGCGCGTGGCGGAGGGCAGCGGCGTCAACGCCTTCGTGGTGGACATCGTAGACGGTACCGCCGTGTCCTACGCCTCACCGGTGATGCAGCAGTACAGTCCGTCCGCCTACGCGGCGGCCATGGACACCAGAGAAAACTTCCAGACCAACATTCAGAAGCTGAAGGCTGCGGGATACTACCTCATCGGACGCATCACCGTGTTCAACGACGCCCATCTGGCGGCGGACCATCCGGAGCAGGTCATCTGCGACCTGGAGGGTACGCCTCTGAAGATCAGCTCCATGTACTGGCCCAGCGCCTACGACCGGACGGTGTGGCAGTACAAGGTGGATCTGGCGCTGGAGGCGGCGGCTCTGGGCTTCAACGAGATCCAGTTCGACTATATCCGCTTCCCCGATGGGGCGTATAGCTACGAGAAGGCGGGGACCATCGACTACCGCAACGCCTACGGCGAGAGCAAGGCCCAAGCGGTGCAGAGGTTCCTGCTGTACGCGGCGGAGCGGCTCCACAGCGCGGGGTACTATCTGTCCGGCGACGTGTTCGGCGAGTGCGCCAATCCCTACGTCACCGCCTGCGGCCAGTACTGGCCGGCCATCAGCGCGGCGGTGGACGCCATCTCCGGCATGCCCTATCCCGACCATTACAGCGCCCAGGGGGACTACAAGCCCTGGGAGCACCCCTACGACACGGTACACATGTTCGGCGCGGCCGCGGCGGCGCGGCAGGCGGAGACAGCCTCTCCGGCGGCGGTGCGCACGTGGATACAGGCCTTCCGCGAGCCGTACAACACCTACGGCGCGGAGGAGGTGGCGGCGGAGGTCAGAGCTCTGCGGGACACCGGCTGCAGCGGCGGCTTTATGACGTGGAACGGCGGCTCGGACATCAACAAGTACCAGAGCATCATCAGCGCACTGAGCTGAAAAAAGAGGGAGAACGCGGAGCGTTCTCCCTCTTTTTCATGATGTGTTACGCCTGACGCAGACGGGTCATCCCAGCTGTGCGGCGGCTTTGTCCGCGTAGCTGTTGTCTACCAGCTGGGTGAAGTCCACCCAGTCCTCCTTCTGCAGCTCACCGGCCTCGGTCATCACCGTTTCCAGACGCTCCAGCGCGGACTGCTCCATGCGGGGTACCTCGTTCCAGGCATCGATCTGCCGGTGGCGGGCCGTGACGGCCTCCAGCACGTCAAGGCTGGTGTCGGGGAACTGATCGCAGATGGCCTCCGCCACCTCGCGGTCCGTGTGCTCCGCGATCCAGCGCTGGGCCCGGGCAATGGCGTTGGTGAAGCCCTGCACCACGTCGGGATGCGCGGCCATATAGCTCTGGCTGGCGAAATAGGCAGTATAGGGGATCTCGCCGGAGGCTTCGCCGATGGAGCACAGGACGTAGCCGTGACCGGCCCGCTCCACCTCGGTGGCGGTGGGCTCAAACAGCGTCACATAGTCCCCCTGACCACCGGTGAAGGCGCCGGCCATCATGTTGAACTGCACGGAGGTGTCCACCACCGCGTCCACCTGCGGCACCACGCCGTTCTGCTTCATGACGTACTCCAGCGTCATCTCCGGCACACCGCCCTTGCGGCCGCCGATGACCGTGGCGCCCCGCAGGTCCTCCCAGGAGAAGCTGCCGCCGGTGCGGCCCACCAGGAACGAGCCGTCCCGTTTGGTGAGCTGGGCAAAGATCACGGGGTGGTCGTCCTTGCCCTGATTGTAGATATAGATGCAGCTCTCCGGCCCCGCCAGACCGATGTCGGCGCTGCCGGACACCACGGCGGTCATGACCTTATCCGCCCCGCCGCCGTTGGTCAGCTCCACGTTCAGCCCCTCGTCGGCGAAGAAGCCCAGGCTCATGGCCACGTACTGCGGCGCGTAGAACACGGAGTGTGTCACCTCGTTGAGCCGCACCGTGGTGGCGCCGCCGCTGCCGCAGCCGGTGAGCAGCACCGGAAGCAGCAGGGCGGCGACGCAGAAAAATGTCAACAGTTTCTTCATGATCGTACCCCCCAATAGTGATTCAGGATATTTTCCGCACGCAGCACCAGCAGGTACATCAGCACCGCCGCAGCCGCCAGGATCAGCACGCTGGTCATCACCAGATCCATGTTGAATACCTGAGAGCCGTAGACGATGAGATAGCCCAGACCGGCCCGCGAGACCAGAAACTCACCCATGATGACGCCCACCCACGACAGGCCCACGTTGACCTTCAGCGTGGAAAACAGGGTGGGGCAGTTG
>OCHD01002181.1_pt1 | contig 11110 bp, 9 predicted proteins | sample 1538481 | NCBI WGS metagenome assembly OCHD01 (sample SAMN04571699, study PRJEB22368) | human gut metagenome | biome: human gut; material: stool | host: Homo sapiens | place: Luxembourg | collected 2012-09-07
CCGTCAAACATGGCAAAGCCATCGCCCAGATTGCGCAGGGTGTAGTTCATGCCGGCCAGTGCGTAAGTAGCACCCGGGTCCAGCGGCAGATAGCTGCCGGAGGCCTTATCGTAGATCTTCACGTTCTGCACACGCGGGGTGCCGGTGGCGCTGCCGATCCAGACGTTCTTCTCGTCGGTCTGCACAGTGTTGGGGATATCGGTGTGGATCTCGTAGGTAGCACCGGCCACCTGCAGGAAGCCGCCGTTCTCCTTGCCGTCCTCGCCTGCAAAGCGGGCTGCAAATTCCAGTGCGTCCTGGATCTGCTTGCCGGTGACCGACATCAGGCAGGCCACGTTGCCAAAGGGGCTGACCTGCTTGCAGGTCTTGAAGGTCCAGTACCCGGCGTCCGGCGCGGATGCCGCCGCCGTTCATGATGGCCACATCACAGTGCAGCTTTTCCACCTCGTTGAAGTAGGTGTAGATGCCGTCAGCCACAAAGTCGCCGAGGTTTGTCTCGGCAGAGCGGATGCGGCGCTTGCCGGTGGCGGGGTCAGAGACGTAGAAATCGCTGTCGCCCACAGCGATCTTCTCGCCCAGCATATCGTCCACGGTGTTCACCCAGCCAGTCTGCATGGCGGCGATGCCTGCGTCCATGCCCTCGTGGGTGGGGATGAGCTTGGTGGTAATGGTGCCGTCCGCAGCGATGGTCATCTCGCCAACGTTTGCAAAGTAAGAGCCGGTCTGGGTCAGGGTGACAGCCTTGCCGGAAGCATCCTGCACCTGCTTGTTCTCCATTACGGTATGGGAGTGGCCATCGATAAAGGCGTCAAAGCCGCTGGTGTGGGCAATGACTTCCTCACTGGTCCACGGAGAGGAAGAGGGGTCTACGCCCAGATGACCCAGACCGATGACCACGTCTGCCAGAAGCTTTGCCTTATCAATGGCCTTCTGCACGGCATCGTAGAGCTTTTTGCCGTCCTCGCCGCCCTGAATATCGTAGATGTACTTGCGCTGTGCCTTATCCATAAAGTAGGCCGGGGTGGACTTGGTAAAGGTTTCGGGGGTGGTCACGCCCACAAAGGCAATGCGTCTGCCGCCGCGCACGAACACCTTGACGGAGGGCAGCACACGCAGCGTAGTGCGCAGGTCTACCCAGTTGCAGGACAGGTACGGGAAGTCGGCTTCCTTCATGATGGCCTTGGCACGGTCCATGCCGTAGTCAAACTCGTGGTTGCCGGGGGTGGCGACATCGTAACCGGCAGCGTTCATCAGCTTGATGATGGAAGCACCCTCGTCCATGGAGCCGTAGGCAGTGCCCTGCACATGGTCGCCTGCATCCACCAGCAGCACATCCTTGCCGGCATTCTGATAGCTCTGCTTCAGGTCGGCAATGGCAGCGTAGGTCAGCTTGGGGCTCTGCTTGTCGATGTAGGTATGGACATCGTTGGTGTACAGGATGGTAACGTCAGACTTGTCACCATACCAGCAGGCCGATGCGGCAGGCGCACCGATGGCCATGGATGCAGCGGCAGCGGTCACACCAGCAGCCTTTAAAAAGCTGCGACGGGAAATAAGTTGTTTCACAGGAAAACGACCTCCTTTTATTTTTGGCGTATCGCATTTGAGGCAGGCTCTTCCCTCCTGCCCTTTCAATAGCTCTAGCATAGCACAGAACGCCGCCGCAAACAAGCCAAAATCATTCTTTTGGCACAAATTATTTTCACGTTCCGCTTTATTTTGACGCATATTGTACCATTTTTACACAAAAAAGACCTCCCCGTGCCCTGTCGCAGAGCAGCGGAGAGGTCTTTTTTAGGGGGGTGTTGACCCGTTGCCGGGTCTATCGGAGGAGAGGGAAATATCAGATGGCGTTATACTCCTTGAGGAACTTCTCAAGGTCGGTGCCCTCGATCTTCTTCAAGGCTTCCTTCAAAGCCAGACGCGGGATCAGCGGCAGATCCATGTCGGTGATCTTCTTGCCGTCGCGCAGCTTCACGGTGGCATCGATCAGGGCGCGCACATCGTAGGTGCTGCCCCAAACCTCGGGCACGCCGCGGTCAATGTTCAGCAGGGTGTACACGGCCTCCATACCGGTGCGCATGGAATACTCGGTGGTAAAGATGGTGTCGCGGGCAGTCTCGGCAAACTGACCGAGGAAGGCAAAGTTCACTGCGCCCTCGGGCACAACATCGGGGCGGTCGCCCATGGCGCGGGGCATGAAGAAGGCGTCGATATAGGGCATCATCACAGGCACGGTGTTGGCGCTGTGCTCTGCCAGTTCCGCGATCTGATCCTCGGGCACACCGATGTGGTACAGCCACTCCATGCAGATCTCGCGGCCGGTGCAGTCGCGCATGGGCTTCTTGACGTAATCGCCGGGCTTATCGCTGAACAGGCCGTACACCCAGACGCACAGCTGGTTCTTGGGCTGATCCTTGAACTGCTGCTGACGGTTCAGCGTCCAGCTGAGCAGCCAGCTGGAGTCCTTGACGGTGACGATGCCACCGGTGACGGTATGGCCGCTGAAGGGGTCGCGCTTGCAGATCTTGCGGATATACTGAGGGATCTTGTCGTCCAGCGTGGTGATGGTGGCGCTCTCCCAGTTGCTCAGTTCCGGCTCGGAGCAGAACTTTTCCGGGTGACCGAAGGAGGGATCCTGTGCGGCGATCTTCTTCCACAGATCCCAGCCGTTGCCGGGCTGGATGGTGGGATCAAAGCCGGTGGCCTTATCCTGTGCACCCACGGTGCAGCTTTCCACACAGCCGCCGTTGGTGATGAACAGCAGATCGTTCTCGGTCAGGTCGATGTTGGTGGTCTCGCCCTCGTGCTCCACGGTGACGGAGCTTGCCAGCTTGCGGCCCTTCTGGATGTCGAACTTCACATCCGTGACCTTGGTGTTGTAGTGGAACTGCACGCCAAAGCCTTCCAGATAGCGCACCATGGGCAGGATGATGGACTCGTACTGATTATAGCGGGTAAAGCGCAGGGCGGTAAAGTCCGGCAGACCGCCGATGTGGTGGATATAGCGCTTGAGGTACAGCTTCATCTCCAGTGCGCTGTGCCAGTTCTCGAAGGCGAACATGGTGCGCCAGTACATCCAGAAGTTGGAGTTGAGCACCTCGTCATCGAAGAAATCGGTGATCTTTTTATCCTGCAGCTGCTCGTCCGGGGTAAAGAACAGCTTCATGATCTCCATGGCGCCCTTATCGGACAGGCCGAACTTGCCATCGGTGTGGGCATCCTCGCCGCGGTTGACGGTGGCACGGCACAGGGAGAAGTTGGGGTCCTCCTTGTTCAGCCAGTAATACTCGTCCAGCACGCTGGCACCCTCGGTCTCCAGAGACGGGATGGAGTGCAGCAGATCCCACATAACTTCGAAGTGGTTATCCATCTCGCGGCCGCCGCGCATCACATAGCCGATATCGTACTTGTAGCCATCGCAGGCACCGCCGGCCAGTGCGTTCTTTTCAAACACATGGACGTGCTCGCCCTTCATCTGGCCATCGCGCACCAGATAGCAGGCAGCGGTCAGAGCTGCCAGACCGGAGCCGATGATATAAGCGGATTTATGATCCACACCCTCCGGCTTTTTGGGGGTTGCAAAAGCTTCGTAGTTGCCACTGGAATAGTACATAAAAAAGCCTCCCTGCTTCCATATTTTCGTTTCACAGCCTTCATCGTGCTGTTCTCTATGGCAACAGTATACCCCGCAAAGTGAACCGGAACAACAAACAAACCCCGCCCGGTGTATAGATTTTTTACATCCGCCCTTATTTGCTGGAATTGCGTACAAATTGTGACATAAAGCGCAGCACAAAATCATTTAAAACGCTCCCTCAAAAGTGCAATGCCGGGCAGCCCGCAGGCTGCCCGGCATTGCACTAATTTAAAATAATTTTCCGCTACTCATGCCCAGAGCATAGCGGCGGGCATTCAAAATCGTCTCCGCGCAAAAAGAGAGCCGCCACACAAGGTTCTGTGCAGCGGCTCTCCGGTGGATTTTAGTTCATCTCTTCCAGAGCCTTTTTCAGGTTCTTTGCAATCTGGTCCGGGCAGCTGGTGCTGCGGAAGCCGCACAGCGTGCCGTCCAGACGGGCAATGGCATCCTCTGCCTTCATGCCGGTAAGCAGCTGGCAGATGCCCTTCAGGTTGCCGTTGCAGCCGCCGATGACCTCGATGGAAGAAATGGTGTGGTCATCGTTCAGCACAAAGTTGGTCTGCTTGGAGCAGGTACCCTTGTTCGGGAAAGAAAATTCCTTGCTCATGGTCTTTACGTCCTCTCTCTTTTACGTTTTTCGGCGATGGCGCGCAGCTGCGCTGCGGCTTCGTCTGGTGCGGTGCAGGTGCCGATGGGGTGGGGGTACTTGTGGTTGCGGCCATGGAAGTCCGTGCCCGCAGTAGCCACAAGGCCGTACTGTTTGCACAGGGCAAGGCACTCGGCGCTGTCCTCCGGGCTGTTGCTGGGGTGGTACACCTCTATGCCGTCCACTGCGCCCTCTGCCGCCAGTTCGCGCAGCAGGGGCATACTTTTATACACCGTGGGGTGGGCAAACGCCACCGCGCCGCCGCTTGCCTTGGCGGTAGCCAGCACCTGCCGCACCGGCAGATACTCCGGCGAATGCAGCACGATACCCCGGGGGTTCCACCCGAACAGCTTGTGGTAGGTCTCGCCGTAGATGCTGCCATCGGTCAGACCCAGCAGTTCCAGTGCCTGCATCAGCCCGCTTTTGAACAGCACCCCGCTGGCCTTAGTGGTCTCCCATGCAAGGTCGGTGGTAAACTGCGGGTACAGCTGCTCCAGCTCCTTTGCGCTCTGCAAAGCGCAGGCGTTGCGGCGCTCCTTCATGATGGCGCAATGCTCGCGCAGCGCCGGGCAGTCAATGTCCGGGTAGTAGCACAGCAGATGCACCCGGTGCTGGCGCTCAAAGTCGTAGCCGGTCAGCTCCACGGCGGGGATCAGCTCTACCCCGTCCTGCCCGGTGTGGGCATAGGCGTACTGGGCGCTGAGCAGGGTGTCGTGGTCCGAAAGGGCGATGGCGTGCAGCCCGGTGCGGGCGGCGATGGGTGCCAGCCACTCAATGGGCACAGCACCGTCGGAGCAGGTGGAATGGATATGCAGGTCACAGGACATAGCGGGTTACTTCCTTAGTGCTTATAGAAATTGATCAGGCAGCCGTCGGCCAGGATCTGGCGCTCGTCGGTGGTGAGCGGAGCCATGTACAGCTCAAACTCCTTGACGGTATCGCCCAGAACATAGGCCTTGATGTTCTGCAGGTCGCCCTTGAGTGCCTCCCGCACATTGGGGATGAGCACATAATCCCCCAGACCAAAGGGGGTGGCACCTGCCAGCTGCAGGGGCAGCATGCCCCAGTTGATCAGGTTGGAGCGGTAACGCTTAGTAGCGTACTCGGTAACGATATTGGCACCGGCACCCAGCACACGCTGGCAGCTGGCGGCCTGCTCACGGGCAGAGCCGTCGCCGGGCTTGACCGCAAAGATGGTAGAGGCGATCTGGATATCGTTCCAGCTCAGCTTCTCGCAGCCGGGCACGGCGTTCACCTTTGCCAGCAGAGCAGCGTCCCCTGCACCGGCGCGGCGGGCGTTTTCTTCGGCCTGCACAGCCTTGGCGCGGCCCACATACTCCGGGTCCTTGCGGCTGAGGGTGAACTCAGCCAGACCCAAGGGGTTGGAACGGTAAGAGGACGTCTCACCGGAGGGGATCAGCTCATCGGTGGTGGTGACGGGGTCTGTGATATAAGAAGCCACCTTCAGCAGCAGATTGTCGCCCAGCGGTGCGATCTCCGGCCAGTCCTTGATGTTGGGGCCAAATTTGAGCAGGGCATCGTAATCGCCCTTGCCAAAGCCCTGATACACGCGGGTGTCGTAGCTGGAAGCATCGTACTGGTACTCCGGCACGGTGGGATCATAATCAATGTCGGTGGCGGGGGTCAGAATGCCGCCGTTTGCGGTGGTGGCTGCAATGCTGCGGGCATCCATCAGTGCCACACCGGCCAGTGGTGTGACGGATGGACAGTGCGCCGTTGGCGGGCACATCGCCTGCGCCGAAGCAGGGGCCGCAGAAGGCGGTGCGGATGGTAGCACCGCTGGCCATCAACTCGCCGATGACGCCGGTGCGCACCAGTTCCATCATGATGGGCTGGCTGCCGGGGTAAACGCTCAGAGGATGGAAGCAGCCTCGTAGATGCTGTCGTACAGACCGCCTGCGCAGCCTGCAATGACGCCCTGATCCACACGCAGCTTGCCGTTTTCGATCTTGCTGCACAGATCCAGCTGCACGTCCTTGCGGCCGATCAGCTTCTGCACATCCTGTTCGCAGGCGTGGAGGATGTCCTCCAGGTTTGCGTTCAGCTCCTCAATGGTAAAGGCATTGGAGGGGTGCATGGGCAGGGCGATCATGGGACGGATGGCAGAAAGATCCACCTCCACCACGCCATCGTAGTAGGCAAGGTCAGCCGGTGTCAGCTTTTTATAGTCTGCTGCACGGCCATGCACTGCCAGAAAACGCTGAGTGACTTCGTCGGTCTCCCAGATGGAGGACAGACAGGTGGTCTCGGTGGTCATGGCATCAATGGCGTTGCGGGTATCCTGCCGCAGGGAGGCAATGCCGGGGCCCACGAACTCCATGACCTTGTTTTTGACGTAGCCGCTCTTGAACAGCTTGCCCACAAGGGCAATGGCTACATCGTGGGGGCCGCAGCCCGCCGGCAGACTGCCGGTCAGGTAGATGGCCACCACGCCCGGGCGGGCAACATCATAGGTGCGGCCCAGCAGCTGCTTTGCCAGTTCGCCGCCGCCTTCACCGATAGCCATGGTGCCCAGTGCGCCGTAGCGTGTGTGGGAGTCCGAGCCAAGGATCATTTTGCCGCAGCCGGCAAAGCGCTCGCGCATATACTGGTGGATGACTGCCATGTGCGGGGGCACAAAGATACCGCCGTACTTTTTGGCAGCGGACAGGCCAAAGCGGTGGTCGTCCTCGTTGATGGTGCCGCCCACAGCGCACAGGCTGTTGTGGCAGTTGGTAAGCACATAAGGAATGGGAAACTTTTCCAGCCCGGAAGCACGGGCGGTCTGGATGATGCCCACAAAGGTGATGTCATGGCTTGCCATGGCATCAAACTTGATCTTCAGGTTCTCGGCATCGCCGCTGGTGTTGTGTGCCTGCATAATATTGTAGGCCATGGTACCGGTCTTAGCCGCGGCAACGGCAGCGGCATCAAAGCCCTTTGCTGCCAGTGCTGCGGGTGCATTGCCATCTGCGGGCACCCACTCTCCGCGCGCATAGTACGCACCGCCAGTGCTGCATTTGATCATATCCAACATCTCGATTCGCCTCTCTTTTTGTATTTTCCCGCCCGCCGCAATTGCGGGCATTGCCCCGGCAGTGCGGCTATTCATCCCGAAAACAGCCGTCCCCTTAGCCTTCACCCCTTGGGGGGGAAGCCATTAAGCAAACCAGCTTTTCAAAGACTTATAACCCCTGCCCTGTTACGGCAAAAGCCGTATTTAATTTTTATTATAGCATGAAAGGGCGAAAAGAAAAAGCATTTTTTATGAACCCTTACTGCACCTTTGCGGCGGCTTCCTGCTGCTTTTCCTTTTGCAGTCTGCGGAACACCACAAAATAGGCCGGGATCAGGAAGAAGCAGGCAAAGAGCCATGCCACCGGGCTTGCGATGCAGGCGGCAAAGTAGCCCCACAGCGGCACGAACCAGAAGCCCACCATGGCGCGGGCGATCATTTCAGCCACACCGGCAAACATGGCAAGGCCGGAGTGTCCCAGACCCTGAATGGTGTAGCGGTAGATGATAAGCACTGCCAGCGGGATGTAGAACACACTGTTCCAGAAGATGAAGTCCTGCGCATTGGCCATAATGGCGGTCTCGCCTGCGTCCAAAAACAGGCCGATCAGGGGCTTGTCCAGCACGCGCAGGATGAGGAAGGAGGCCACGCTGTACACGCAGCCGATGCCCAGTGCGGTGTTCACGCCGCGGTTCACGCGGCCCAGATCCTTCGCGCCCATATTCTGGCTGGTGTAGGTGGTCATGGCGGTGCCGATGCTCTCCAGCGGCACGCTGAGGAACTGCGCAGCCTTGCCGCCGGCGGTCTGCGCGGCTACGATATCGCTGCCCAGACCGTTCACCGCGCCCTGCAGCACCACGCTGCCGATGGCAGTAATACTGCACTGCAGACCCATGGGGAGGCCCATGGCGCAAAGCTTTGCGCAGTGCGGAGCGCTGATGCGCCCTTCTTCCTTATTCCAGCGCAGTTCCGGGTAGTGGCGCATGATGTAAATAAGGCTGCCGATGCCTGCCACAGCCTGACTGAACACGGTGGCAAAAGCCGCGCCGAACACGCCCATGTTGAACAGGATGATGCAGGCAAGGTCCAGCCCGATGTTCAGCACGCTGGCCACCAGCAGGAAATACAGCGGGCGCTTGCTGTCGCCCAGTGCACGCATCAGGGCGCTGGTCACATTATAAAGCAGCGTGAAGGGGATGCCTGCAAAAATGGTGCGGATATAGATATCCGCAAGGTCGATGATATCGGCCGGGGTGTTCGTCCACACCAGCACCAGATGGGTCATTGCCACCGTAACGATGGTAAGCACCGTGGCAAAGGCGATGGACAGCCACACGGTATTGGCGGTGTAGCGGCGCATCTCGTGGTGGTCGTGGGCACCGAAGGTCCATGAGATGGGGATGGAAAAGCCACAGGCAATGCCGTTGACAAAGCCCAGCACCAGATAGTTCAAACCGCCCACACTGCCTACCGCCGCCAGTGCTTCCACGCCCACGAACCGCCCCACGATGATGGTATCGGCCAGATTGTAGAACTGCTGGAACAGGCTGCCCAGCATCAGCGGCACAGCAAAGGCAAGCAGCAGCTTCAGCGGACTGCCCTGCGTCATATCTTTGGTCATGGAAATATACCTCCTGCCCACACAAAAAAGATGGATGTTCGCATTTTTGCCGTGAAAAACGCCCTGCCGGAAAAGCGGCAGGACGTTGTAAGGATTCATGAGTGGTATTATAGCGGAGCAGCGCCGGTTTTACAAGACTTGGTTTGCATCAACATTTCCATTTTTTTGCCCAAAGAATTGGTGATTTTGCTCATTCCGCGTAGTGTGCCAGAAACTGTTTGGTGCGCTGTTCCCGCGGGTGGTCGATCAGCTGCTTTGCAGGGCCTTCTTCCACCACCACACCGCCGTCCATAAACAGGATGCGGTCGGCCACATCCCGGGCAAAGTGCATCTCGTGGGTCACGATGATCATGGTGGTCTTGCGGTCGGCCAGCTCCCGCAGCACCCGCAGCACCTCGCCGGTCAGCTCCGGGTCAAGGGCGCTGGTGGGCTCGTCGAAGCAGAGGATGTCCGGGTGCAGCGCCAGCGCCCGGGCAATGGCCACCCGCTGCTGCTGCCCGCCGGAAAGCTGGTGCGGGTAGTGGTCTGCCCGCTCCGAAAGCCCCATCTGCGCCAGCAGTTCCCGCGCCTGCTGTTCCAGCTGGGCGTGCATCGCCTTTTTGTTGGCGCGGTAGTCCGGGCGCTCCTTTGCCAGCAGCTCCCCTGCCAGCATCACGTTCTGCAAGGCGGTATACTGCGGGAAGAGGTTGAAGTTCTGGAACACCAGCCCGAAGTGCAGCCGCTTTTTGCGGATCTCGCTCTCCCGCTGGGTGGCGGGGTCGGCGGCGTCCCACATGGTCTCGCCGTTCACCCGGATGCAGCCGGTGTCCGGCCGCTCCAGAAAGTTCAGGCAGCGCAGCAGGGTGGTCTTGCCGGAGCCGGACGAGCCGATGATGGCCAGCGCCTCGCCCTGCTCTAAGGTAAGAGAAATGTCCTTTAAGACCTTTGTATCTCCGAAATTTTTGCCAATGCCGGAGGCCTCCAGTAATGCCATATTCTTAAAAACCTCCTCAGCAGCGGAAATAATCCAGTTTCTTTTCAGCCCAGTTGAACAGCAGGGTGAGCGCGCCTACGAATACAAGGAAGAACAGTGCCGTGGAGAACAGCGGCCAGATCAAGCCCTTTGCGCTGTACTCCTTGGCCATCATGATGATCTCCTTGTTGGCGATGGTGTTTGCCAGCGAGGTGTCCTTGACAAGGGTGATGATCTCGTTGCCCATGGGCGGCAGGATGCGCTTGACCACCTGCAAAAGGGTGACCTTGAAAAAGATCTGCGTGCGGGTCATGCCCAGCACCTGCCCGGCTTCGGTCTGCCCTTTGGGCACGGCCTCGATGCCGCCGCGGTAGATCTCGGAAAAATAGCAGGCGTAGTTGATGGCAAAGGCTACCACCGCCGCCACCATGCGCCCGCCGGAGCCGGAGGGCCACGGATTATTCATGCCCAGCAGGCCGGGGCCCAGATAAATGACGATGATCTGCAGCATCAGCGGCGTACCGCGGATGACCCAGACAAAGGTCTTTACCGCACCGGACAGCAGCCTGCACCGGCTCATGGAGCCAAAGGCCACCACCAGCCCCAGCGGCAGCGCAAACAGCAGTGTAAGGGCAAACAGCTCACAGTTGAGCAGGAACGCGCCGGAAAGGCGCCCAAGGATCACAGACACAAAAACACACCCATCTATCGTTTTGTTTTACGCCCGGCTCAGTCGGCCAGCGCCAGCTCGTACTTCTCGGCCAGTGCCTGCATGGTGCCGTCAGCCTTCAGCTCGTCAAAGGCGGCGTCCACTGCGGCGGCGGCATCACTGCCCTTGCGGAAGGCCACGCCGTACTCCTCGGCGTTCAGCTCGTCCACGATCTTCAGGCTTGCATAGTCGGTGCCTTCCCCGATCATGGCGTTGGCAAGGGTCAGATCCAGCACAGCGGCATCTGCCGTACCGGCAGCCACTTCCATCAGGCAGTCGGTCTGCACGCTCTTGGAAACGTAGTCTGCCTTTGCAAGGTTCTCATCGCCCTGAATGGCGGCTTCACCGGCAGAACCCTGCTCTCCTTGACCACCACGACCTGTGCGTTCTTGGCGTAGGCCTTGGTGGTGGCGGTGTTTGCCATGATATCTTCGGTCAGGGTCATGCCGTTCCAGATGCAGTCGATGCTCTTGGCGTCCAGCTCCACCACCTTGGTGTCCCAGTTGATCTCCACGAACTCCGGCTC